>Ga0315284_10002328_pt1 | contig 27254 bp, 34 predicted proteins | sample YL17G09_16_MG_FD_203696 | JGI IMG/M metagenome (GOLD analysis project Ga0315284, IMG submission 203696) | Sediment microbial communities from Yellowstone Lake, YNP, Wyoming, USA - YL17G09_16 | ecosystem: Environmental > Aquatic > Freshwater > Lake > Sediment | place: USA: Wyoming | collected...
CTCTCCCGTCCCATCTTCACGGTAGGACCCGTGACCGGGGGGGTAGGGCCGAATCTCATTCAACCGCGCCCGCCGGGTACACGATCCATCGGTCCTCGGCCATCGTGACGATCGCTGGGGCCCCTGGCGTGCCGTAGTCTGCGACCAGAAGCGAGTAGTGCGTGTCGTAACCGGGCGTGAGCAATGCTGTCTGTGCGGAGGTTAGGGGGACGGAGGCGGCCTGGTTGGCCGTGTTGCCGCCGGTGATCGTGGCCGTGGCCGTGAAGCGGGCCGTCAGTGAGGCGACGGGATAGACGGAGAGGGTCACCACCTTGCCGGTTAGGTCGCCGTACAGGGCAACAGGCAGCGCCCATACGAGTTGGCGGGACTGCGCGGCCAGATAGTCATTGCTGACGTACACCGTGACCTGTCCAACAGCCGGGCCGGGCAGGACTGTGATCCCGCCGGCCGTGATAAGCAGAGCACGCGCCAAGATGCTATCCAATGCGGCGGCCCTTGTCGGCGTCCATGCACTCGCCAGTGCAAAGCCTGTTGCTGTCTGCCAGCTCCCTACGCCGTGCGATACAGCTAACACGTCATCTAGTTCGGCTGCGAGAGCCTCAATCTGTTCGTCCGTCAGTGAGCCTCCGTAACCCGCGGGCGCCGTAGTGGGCAGAGTGACAGCCACGGCACGTTGCTGGTAATCTGTCAGTTGTGGTGGGATTGTTGGCAGCGCCGCCGTGCCCCACTTCGTTGTATCGACTCGGAGGTAGTAACTGCCGCTTACGTTGGTAAATACGAGCGTCTGTGGCACACGAGTCAGGAGCGTGCTAACGCCGGGATCATCAGCGATGTCGTAAATGTGCCCGCCGGCACTCCCTTCGCTAATCTTTGTGCGGTCGTAGATGCATCCATGAAGGTAAACTGAGCCATTTCCGAATACATCGACGGCCTTGACAGTCGCTCCCGCAACATCGATAGTCACACCGTATAGGTGAATCTCGGCCCAACTCCCCATCTGCACTGCGGCAGAGCCGGCAATAGGACTTCTCACCGTAATGCTTCCGCCATACATAAAGAGGTACGAAAAGCTGAACGCAGAGTCCCCTTCTGCAATAACTCCACAAGAGCGTTGAGTCTCAAAAGGAGAATCAGGAGGCCCGATGACTTTGATGTGGGTGTCGTAAAGATACAATTCGCTTTCGTTGAGCTGAGAATTGGCCGCATCCCACTTGCTCTCGATCAAGGAGTCGAATACCCTGACGATGGCCTTGCCGTTGTATAGCAGAATTCCGTCCATCGAACCAACGATATGAACGTGGTCCAACACGGCGTCTAAGACCACAGCACCAATGGAACTGCCATTGGTGCCAACGGGCATCGTTATCGCATTGCCAGCTCGGATAGTCAGATTTCTCACCACGACATTGCTCGCCAAGCCAAGTCCCAAGTCTCCTTCGCTGGTCTGGCTATAGACAGGTACAAGGACTGTCACATCTATGCCTGCCCCCTCCAAGATTGTCCCCGCGATCATGCTTTGCATACCGCCGGATACCGTCCAAGTGAACGTCCCTGAACCCAGAGCGATTTTGTCGCCAGCAAGCGATGCATCCAGCACAGTCCTTACGCCCGCGCCCGCCGTCTCGAATGCGGTAGTCCAACTCAACCCGTCGTAGCCTGGTCCGCTCATGTTCTCAGAAGCGGCGTACTCGACGTGCCACACCGTGCCCGCCACGCCGTGCGCCTCGCGGGCGGCCTGTTGCCAATCGTGGAAGTCGCCTGCCGCTACCGTAGCTGCGGTTTTAATCGCCTTCCCTCGCAATAGCCGTCCCTCAGCGGCGACGTGCAAATCCCCAGATTCCTTGGCGTATTCTAAATAGAGAATCGCGTCAACGAACGGCGTGGCCGCAAGCGTGATCGTCCAAGAGCCGTCTGCCTGGTGCGTCATGGCGTTGGCTGTTTCGCTCGCCGCCCAGGTCTGGTCTGAGTTTTTCCACCACAGCCCTGCGTTCGTCCCCGTGAGGCACTTGAGATAGTAGTTGACAGTGCCCGTGGTGATCGCCGAGCCGTCTACCTTCGCCACCAGTCCGGCTCTCCGCCAGACCTCACCGACCAAGACCGAATGGGCATCGCTACTCATAGGACTAGGCTCCCAGGAAAGTTACGAGCCAAATCACGGTCAACGTGTCACCGGCTGCCTTCGGGATATCGGCGGCAAAAACGGCAATCGCCAGCGTATGTGTGGCATCGGTCTCCGTGTTGACTGGGATGGTATTGCTCACGATGCAGGCCCGACGGATCGTATTTGTGTTCTCACCGGCCGCATAGACTACCTGGAAACATGCTATGTTCGGCGTCTCTGCCACAGTCATTACGCCGTCCAAGTGGTTCGTCCCTGGCGTGGCCGTCTGAACCAGATAGTGGCCGGAACCGCTGGCGAACGTTCCACTGGTCACACGGACGAGAAGAGATGCTGCTGAGAGAACTGCCAGAATGATTCCCTGGCCAGCCCCGGCGTCGGGCGTGCTGCCACCCTCCGTCGTTACGGAGTTGACAACATCGCCAACGGCAAGCGTTCCCGATGTGCCGGTAGCCGTGATTTTTTTGATCGTAGTGTCATTTTTGGGGAACGTGGAGGCCATCGCGTGCGCCGACCCGATATTGAAGTCCCCGGTGGGAATCCACGATGCAGCCCCGTTCTTGGTGGCAGCCGTTGAGGCGCTGCCGGTTTTTGTCAGGTACGTCCACACACTGGTGCCGTAGGCAAGCGATGCAAGATAGTTGTCGCCCACATCGGTCACAAGGTTGTGAATGACCTCCCGTTGTTTGACTTCTCCGTCTGGGCCACAAAGTTCGGCCACGACATGTCCGCGAATGCCCATTTCTTCTAGTATCATAACAGGCTCCTTATTTGTTGCGTCGCAGAACGACGTAGTACACTGCCAAAAATTCTTGAACAATCTCGCCGAGGATCTCAACTGTCAGGTCGGTGATTCCAACCGACTCAGCGATGCTCCGCACGGCGTTGTAGACTTTAGACACTGCATCGGTCATGCCCTCCACGTCGCCGATCGAACGCGAGAACTCAACCATCCGAACCAGCGAATCAAGCATACCCTCCGAATCACTGAGGGCCCGGACGAAGGCCGTCGCCTTACCTACGGCATCCGCGATTCCTTCGTTGTCGGAAATCGACCGAATGCAAGTCGCAATCCGTGCAGTGGCATCGCTGAGTCCCTCTGCGTCTGTCAGACATCGGAGGTGTCCAGCCACTCGAGCACGGAAATCGGTCAGCCCCTCCGCATCGTTTATTGCTCGGGAGAAGATCGCAGACCGCGATTGCGCGTCGGTCAAACCTACGGAATCGCAGATGCAACGTGTATAGGCCGTCCCGCCGCCCGACACCTCGTATTCCGCGTACATCGAAAAGCGAAGGTCAGCAACTCCGTCGCTTGTCCACGGCGTCGGAAGGCCATCCGCGTCATAGGAACATCCGGTCACGGAGTTGAAGGCAACCTGAATGTGTGAGTTGGATTGACCGCCGAACGCCAGGCAGTAGGTTTCACCGGAGGTTAAAGCCTCTGAAATAGTCCCCGTATTGAACCAGGCGGCGGTGGGCCACTGATTGGGAATCGAGATGGAGTGATTCGTCCCCTTCTTCGTGTCCGGTAATCCAGATGTTACTTTGTAGATCGCCACGTTCAGGGTTTGCGTGCCTGCATCCCAACTCGCCGCGCCAAGGAATATCTTGACGACCGTTTCGCCGGCTCCGGCCGTGTGCAAGTCTGCTGCCACGGTGTTGGCGAAGCTGTTGCCGCTCCAATCACTGCCCGCGCCTCCAAGCGTCTGGTAGCCAAAGTACGTCGGGTCAAGCGTCACAGGTTCAACCGCCGACTCCATCCACCTCTCGTCCCACGTGATAGTCAGCGACCCAGCCTTCGGGTCATATTTCTGGTCGCACCAGCAAGTATCGCCGTTGGCGTCCGTCCACTGAGGGCGCGGCGCATACAAAAATGTGCCGTCGTAGTACGACACGATTTCGTGGCCGTCCTCAGTCCGAAAGTTCCCTTTCTTGTCGTGCAGGATCAGGTAGCCGTTAACCATCTCCTCCCGGCGCGACACCAGCAAGTCGCCGGCCTGGTTGCGGACTTCGGTGTCCGTGATAAGAGCATCGGCGGGAATGCGTCCGTGGGTCTGCCAGTAGGCGATTTCCGGGGATTGCCCGAGCGGCAGTTGCTTGTGGAATGACAGGTTTGCGGAGCATGAAATCCGATAAACGATTGGCCTTTTGGGCTTTGTGTTGTAGACGACAGAATGTTCGACACTCCCATCCATCCCTTTGGAAATCACGTGCGTCCGATCATCAATCACAACTGAGACCGCCGCTGCGGTGGCTGCCTTATCCGGCACTTCGGTCTGAATCGGACGACGAATCAGCAATAGATCGACATCGCAATCGGGGTGCCGGAGGGTCAGGAATGCCTCGCCGCCCCATTTGCTGGCGTGAATCTCGGGCAAATAAAGGGTATGAGGATCATCCTTCCCGCCCAGTAAGACCGTAGTGCCAGCCGTGACCAGCGAGAACTTGTCTCTGGCCAACTCTTTTGTCAGCGGCGCGTCAATCGGTGTTGGGCAAAGGGTTAAGTCCATGTTAGTTCACTCGTCCCCCGAGCCGCCGGGCTCGCTTACCTCATCATGACTCCCATCGCGGCCCCAATCGTCGCCGCCAGTGCCCCAATCGCGCCAACCAGCGTACAGACGCTCTTCACGGAGAGCGTATCCACCCGGCCGCTCTCCACAGCGCCGACTCTCACAAGCAAACCCTCTTTGCCATTGCCGTGAATCGTCTCCTGATGGGCCAAAAGCATTACCTGGCAAGGCAAGCACCGCTGTTCAATCCGGCCGAGGGTGCCTTTGATCTCCGCGTTTGCGCCGAACAGATCGTCCAGGCGCTCGTGAATCCGACCAAATTCATCGGTGCTCGGCATGTTCGAGCCTCTCTAGTCGCCATCGGCGACGGTCAAATACCGCGACACGCGGCGGTTATCGGCCTCAGCCTCTCGGCGGACAGGTTGGACAAACAACCTTCGGTGAGAGGTACTGCTTCGTGGGCGCACGTAACAACTTGCCTGGCACCTCGCCTGAATCGTCGGTGAATTGAACGGCAGCCGGCGAAGTTGCTGGCGCGACGCTACCGCCAACGGAGCGACGATCCCGTGTAGCGTCACTGGGACTGCCGCTCGCGTCCGCCGACTGCCGTGTTTCAACAACAGGCGCGGCGGCTGGAGGTGCCTTTGACCGTTGGGTGTCTATGACCCCCAGCGCCGGAATGTCATGCCGGGGCAATCCTCCAGCCGTTGCGCCTGTGATTGGGACGGCAGCCGACGGAGTAGTCTGCTCCCCTTCAGTCCCAGGTTGACAAGGGCCGGGACTAGCCGGCTGCCGTGGTCGTTCTTGAATCGGGACTTGCACCTGGTACATTCGCCCCCAGCGGCCTCGCCGCCACTCCGTTCGATAAGCCACCCCGGCCCGGACATCCGCCGTGCTTTCACCGGCTGTTCCCTTGGGCGCAATAGGATTCCGGGCCGGAAGTGTATCAAGAGCCCCGGCACCCAAGTTGGCGGGTTTTGCTAGTTCGTCTGTCAATGGATGCCCAGCGATGGGCAGAGGAGAGGGTGCCGGGGGTGTTTCAATAGCCGGCGGCCGGCGGAGGTCCGGGCTAGTCCCCGGCGTAGTTCCGACCGCCGGCGCGAAGTGCGGCACGGGGGCGAAGTGCGGAACCGGCGCGAAGTTCGGCACGGGGACGGTACAGAACAGAATGACAAGAAGAGTCTTCATCGCATCGCCTCATGTTGTCAATATCAAAGAGCGGAATCCAACCGTCCCATGACACAACGGAAGTGTACTACACCCGTCCCGGAATTTCACCGGTCGGAACTCAACGGGGTGCTTATAAACATCCCGCATTTCCTCGGGCCGCGGACAAACCGCCACCCCGTGTATTGGACTCCGCTTACTCTTTCTAATAACCAACGATCTTACCATTAGGTGGCCGCATTGCCCGCCCCCGCCGTTCATTTTCTCTCTGCGGGCTCGTGATACCGCTTTTTGGCTCTTTGTGCTTCTTTCCATGCTTTGGAACCGACCCAGTGTTTTTTGTATGCTCGCTTGCCGGCATGTTTGTTTCCTTTGCTCATCCCCTCAGCCCGTTGGAAGGATCGTACTCATGTCTGCCTCGCAACGCGCAGGCCCCAGGCCCCGTAGGACCAGTTGATGGCGTTGTAGTCACACCACTTGCCAAAACCCCCATCCTCCCAACCGGGGGTCCAACTATTCACGATAAGCGGGTAGCTCCCCTTGTGCGCCACGGCGCAAATCGCGTGCCCTTGCGCACCGAACACAACGGGGAAGGCGTCCAGATTACAGGACACCATTTCAGGAACGCTCGATATGTCAAAGAATTCGTCGATGCGAAACTCCCGGGCAGCCTCATCCGCCTCCGCAGACGGCTCGGCTCGCCACCCCTTGGATCGCGGCCAGACCGACTCCGGCGCGCAACCGTACCGCATAAGGAATTCCAGGTTGTCGTCGATTGACGATCCTTCGTCGTAACCCCCGCTGGTCGTGTGGTAGCAGTAGTAGGGGTTGAGCACTACGTGAGGGAGCCCGGCCATCGCCCGGGCAATCATCAGGGCTTGAACGCTTGACTCGGCAGCACAGGAGCCGACCTGCCCCTGGTCCAACACGGTCTTGACGAACGGCCGCAAGGTGATCTGCGCAGCCAAGGCGTCCCATTCGGCCTCGGGAACGATCTTAATCCGATCTGCGGCCATCGGGCACCACTCGCCCGGCCGGGACTTCCGGGGCAGGCAGCCGAACGTCGGACGGCCTTCAGGAAATACGAGTCCGCTCATTTTCCACCTCGCTTGCTCTTGACTAGGGCTTCCATCGCCGCAACCGTGCCTGGCAACGTGCCTTCGTAGTAAATGGTGCCGCTCGGCCCGACCAGAAACAACACGGGGATCTGAAGTCCGGCCGCCTTGATCCGATCGACGTAGGGCTGGAGGTCCGCCGGCACCACAACCCCGTCCGGCTTGTAAGGGTCGATGAGCCGAAAGCCGCGCTCGCCAAACATCGCCCGAACTTTCGGCGACGCCAGCACGGCCGCCTGGGCGGGAGTCCGCTGGCTGCTTTCCTCGACGATGATTGCCGACAACTTCTCAGGTGGCGGTGGCGGCGGTGGAGGAGGAGGCGGGGGCGGTGGAGGAGGCGGCACAGGGCCGGGCCCCGGCGGCACCCAGGGAATGAAGTAGATGTCCCCCCCTTGGCTCACGACCAGCAACGGCGTGAGGCCACCAAGCCACCAGCGAGAAACAGCATCAGCCGGGAAGTTGTCAGGCCGATACGTGCTGGTAGCAATCAGCGTGTCGCCCTTGGACGTGTATGCGGTTGTAACCGCGAAGTGCGGCGTGGGGATCGCCTTGACCGGCTCGGCACCGCAGACCACGGACACCACGAGCAGAAACAGAACCCCGGCGAACAAAGCCCGCCAGGTTTTCGCCACCCACCATTTTGCTCGCCGCCACCGAGAACTGCGGGGCACGCCGATCAGAGACTCGTTACGTTTCATGGGAACCTCCTGAGTTACGTCGCTCCAAAAGCCCGGACTGGGCGCGTCCATGCGCCCGGTCCGGGACAGGACACGGAAAGGCGAATCGTTACGGCGCGGGCTTCGGGGCCGGCTCCAGGAAAAACGGCAGGATTTGCAGGATGATCGGCACCCATTTCTTCAGGAACTCCAACCACTTCCCGTTGGCCTCGGGTTCCCCGGCTTCAGATGCCAGGGCAGACGCCAAAAGCGGGATAGGATCGGATGCCAGGGCATCGGTCGAAATCATCAGTCCGGGGACAGCCGGTGTCGGCGAGAGGAATATCGTGCGACCGCCCGGCAATTCGATCTGGATCTGCCCCGTCGCGGCGAACTGGTTGGCCAGCATCACGATCAGATCCGCCTCGGCCGCGGCCATGCCTTGCAGCCACGCCGTGACGGCAGCCACGTCCCGAAAACTCGGGATCGGCAGCGACACACGCAGAAGAGCCAGCAACTTCGCAAACAAACTCATGTCAACCTCCTTTGAGAAAACGATTTCCAGAACCTCTCGTAAAGTAATACACAAACGCGAGAATCTGTCAAGACCGTATACAGAGCCACCCCGCCGTCATACGTTGCCGACCCCCGCCTTTCGCTTCTGCGCCGCGAGGACCGCGCAAATTGGGCACGGTTCAATCGTGACGATCCGCTCACACCCTCCGCAGAGGTACGGAGACACGCGGCAGAATTCGATTGGACCGCCTCGCGGCTTCGCCGCCGGCCCGAAACGCTTTGGCATTATGGCTTTTCTCATTCTCGTCCCGCGCGCTCCGGCTCGGGGTTGGCCTCCGCTTCCCGCTCCGGCAACTCGGCCCGCCGGATCTTCGTGCCCTGCGGCGCGTCGATCCCGATCCGCACCTGCCCGCCGCGGATCTCGAGCACCGCCAGCGTGATCCCGCCGTCGAGCACTATCTTCTCGCCCATTGTTCGCGTCAAAACCAGCATTACGATCTCCCTTCGTGTCTTCGTGCCTTTGTGGTTTACTCCGCCGCCTTTTCCGCTTCGCTGGCCGCCGCGCGCTGCAGCTCGCCGATCACGTCGGGCGTGGTCGTTACTTGCTCGGTTTTTCGCGCCATGCGGCTCACCTGGCCGTTGAACACGTCCTCAATTCGTTCCTTGTCCGCCTCAACGAATGCCCTCTCTAAAGGCCGCTCGATGGCGGTGATCGCCGAGGCGAGGACCGTGTTGCGGCCGATCACCGATTGGATTCCGTAACGCGTGACCTCATCGTGAAACGCGGTGATCGGGTGCCGAGCCAGCCGCCACAGCAACCGTTCCTTGGCGTCGCGTTTCTGCTGGCCGTTGCTGTCCTTGGCCGGCCGAACGTGGCACAATTCGTGGAAGAGCAGATGTTCTTTCTCCTCGGCACTCATTGTGGGCCAGAGCTTTTCCGCCAGCTTAATGAACACGTCGGGAGTCTCGCCGCCGGACTCCTCGACCAGGTTTCGGTCGATCTCGCTGGCCTTGCACACTTGCGAGCCGGTCGCAATCCCGTCAACGTCGGTCTTCCAGTCTTTGGCCCACCAGAGTTTGATGTTGGCGCCCTTGATCGGCGCGAAGTGATCGACCTCGCCGATCAGCCGCTCCATGATCTGCCACGGCTCAGTGATCTTGCCGGCGTGCTTGTGCACGATCGGCTTGAACTTCACCGGGGTCCGCTTCTCCGGCTTCGCCGCTTTCGCTTTTCGTCCCATGGTCTTCGTCTCCTCGCGTTGGTTGTGACTTCGGGTTACTGTAATTTTCCGTACTTGGCGACGTAGCAGCGTCTCTCGCTCGTGTTTTCATCGGCGGCAAAAACCGCCGCTCTAGTTCGCGGTCTTCCTCGGCTTGCTCCAGCTTCGCTTCGCGCTCTTGCCACTCGTTGTAGGAGATCATCGGCGCGCTTTCCGCAGTTTTGCTGCCTGCCAGCATACCCACCCGACTTAGGTGGTGGGCTTGCGGTAGAGTCCTGAAGGCGTGCGCCGCAGATTGAGCCCGAGGCTCGCGGCGAACACCTCAAAGCGGAGATGTTGCGTTTCCAGTTTTTCTTGGGCGGTCTTAGCCTTCACTACGCACCTCTGTCTATGCAAGTGTTCATTGCCCGATCGACTCAATCGTTACGTCCATCGCCCCAGTGCCGGGGATCACGTCCCCACGAAGCAACCGCTCGTCATCCACCTGCGAGTCATCCAACCACACGCCAGCCGCAGTGAGCGCATCCTCCAGCGGCTTCAGGCGGTTGGAAATGTCCGACCGTGCACTCCGGGGCATGTGAACCACCAGTAAAAGCCGAATCCGGCCCGTCAACGGTTCAGGCGGGAAACCCCCGTAGTGCCGACTCCAAAACCAGGCCACGGCCTTCTGGAATGCCTGCCCTTCCGTGCTGACGTGTGTGAGCGCACGCTGGGAGCCTGGAGGAACCCACGTCTGCCAGTAGTGGTTGTGACTGGGTGCCAACGGCAGCCGAATCGACACGACCGCCTGATCATGCCGCTCGAACATCGCTCGTTGCGCAGTCCGCTCGTCTGCCGTCTGAACCAGCGGAGGCGTCGCCGCAAATCTCGCCGCGTGCTCTTTGCGGCTACGTCTCTTGCGTTTCTTGCGCGGTTTCAAGTCCGGCAGCCGCAGATCGCCCGGCAGCCGCGCCGTGCGATTCGTGATCAGGTTCGATGGGAGGGCCATATCTTCAACCAGTCTGCGAATTGGCTTGGCGTAGTTCCGCCTGGCATTCCACAAGTTGATTCTCAAAGTCGTTTGATTCATTGGCCAGATCGTTGCATTTGCGTTGTACGTCGTCGATGAACTCCTGTGCCGAGGCTAAATCTTTCTGCGCAGCGCAGATAGGGCACTTTGGTATTCTTCGCTCGTCGTACACCACCACACAGTGGTCGTGAATCTCACAAGTAAGCATGCTCAAAACTCCTTCTGCGCTCCGGCGTACTGGTCAAACAAATCGCCGATCCTTGCCTTGGCAGTTGATCCACGTCCCGCAAGCAACGCGACTGAAAATCCGATCGTCGTAGCACGTCGATAGGTCTTGCGGCTTCAGATTCGTGATGTACAACGTCGGCCGCGTCCCCCGGAGGTCCGCAAACCGCTTCACGGCCACGTAGTCGAGGTCTTTGGCGTTCGTCCGAATCCCAATTTCGTCCAGGACGGCCAAGTCCACTCGGTTGATCCAATCGAAGTCGGCCTCCTTGCCCCGTACAATCGCGTCCATGACGCCCTCCACGGTCAGATAGCAAGCCGTCTCTGACACGTCGCACAGACACAGGGCGGCACACGTCTTGCCGGTTCCGGCGGGTCCGTAGAGCAACCCTGGCCACCGCTTGGCGTCCTGAGCAAGATCCCAGAGCAGTGATCGGACTTCATGGCTCACTGCCGAAAAGTGGCGTACCACCATCGGCTGCTGTCTCACCTCCGGAGTCTTCCGAAGCTTCAGCGTGTGCAGTCCGGTCAACCCCGGCGTACCTCCCCGGCTCGCGGACTCTTGCCGGATGATCGTTGCGAATGGTTCCACCATGATTTAGTCCTTTGCCTGCAAACAGGCCGTCGTATCGGTTGCTCTCACTCGATTCCTCTCCCGCAATAAATTCCTCGGGAGTCCGAAACTCCTTCAGTTTCAGGCTCATGGCCCGTTCCGGTTGCTTGTAGGGCTGTCCTCGGCTGCGTTTGTAGGCCAGCCAATTTTCGATGGCTGCACGGACCAACGGTGTATCCATTCCAGGGGGGAAGGTGAGTTTCTTGAAATCAATCAAAGGGGACGAAAGGGGTTTATCCTGTTCCTGTTCCTGTTCCTGTTCCTGTTCCTGTTCCTGCTGTTCGACAGACTGTGAGGCAGGCTGTCCGTCAGGCTGTAGTACAGGCTGCGGTCGTTTACAGGCTGTCTCCCAGGCTGTCAGCCAGCCTGTCCCTCTGGCTGCCATACAGTCTCTAAACGCTTGCCAGACCTGGAGTTTCAATGAGCACTCCGGCAGTTCATTCCAAGTGTTTCGCCAACCTTCGATAACCGAGTGGGACTCTGGGGGGTTGTATTTCAAAGCGTTTGGAACCCAGACAAAACGGTTATGCCAGTCAACGACGACCATGCTTTTTTGCAAAAGCTCCCTACATACCCCCCGAAAACTACGCAATCCCCAACCGGTTTGCTCCGCAAAAGAGACCTCTCCGATGCGAAATACGCCTGGGATGGGACCCGTCTGTTCTCCGAAAAGCATGTGAAACCAGAGAGCTTGCCCAGATGGGGTAAGTTTGGATAGGGAACGGAATTTCCCATCTCCCCAGAGACAGGTATAAACCTTTCGGAAGCGGAGTTTTGCTTTAGCCATCACCTCGCCTCCACGTTAGGACTCGTCTCAGCCGTTTTCGCGGGAGGAAAGACGGCATGGTCGATGATGGCATCCTGAATAGCGGACGTAATATCCCAAGGCTTCGGAATCTTTGAGCAACGGATAACGAAGTCCAGATCGGCAACATCGCTTGCAGACCATCCAGTCCTCCGCAGGAGTTCTAAGAGTTCCTGTTCAATCGTGGACCTTTCCTCAAACTCCGTTCGGTGGCAGGTCTCGCATACAGTTATCAGGGCCTCATCAGGACATTCCCAAGGCTCCTTTCCCCGTTCGTACCAAAGGTGATGCACGATCAACATCTCCAGGTTGTCGCCGCACCACATGCAATGCCATTTATCACGGCTGAGGATTTCCAGCCGCTTCTTTTGCCAGCGGGGGTCTTTCAACTTCTCGCTGTACGATTTGTCTTTCGCCATAGTTCCCCCAATCCGTCAGGTTGCATCTAACCTCGCCCCGTCATCCGCCGCCCGCTCGGCCGCCTCGCGGCGGATCCTATGGTTGAGCACCACCGCGTCGTACCAAGTGAAGCTCAACTCCGGGTCCGCGGCGAAGCGGCCGATCACCTGGAGCACGTCGGCGAGGGTGGCGTCGTCGTAGAGGAAGACGTAGCGTTCCGAGCCCTTGACCAGTGCCAGCAGATTCATCGCCTCACCGCCTTTCGCGGCGCCCGCTCCTCGGCACGCATCAGCCGCAAGGCCGGGTTTCGATCCGACCAGTCTCCACCCTCGTCCGGCTGGTCGTCGAAAATCCGGTCGCACCGTAGGCACTGGTAGCCGGCCGGCACCATGTAGACTTTTTTGCGCGAGTGGCACCACGGGCAGTCAGGAACGGTCTGCGGTATCGGGCCTTGGTCCTTGGTCATGGATCAGTCCTCCGTCGTCCCCGGGATTTCGTGCCACTCCCGGCCGTCGAGTTGGCAGCCGGCGGCCTTCTTGCCAACACGTTCGACGGAAGCGTAGGGAGCGTTCGTTAGACTGGCGGGTTTCCCGTCCATTCCAATTACACGGACGCGGCTGCCGTCGCCTGAGACGACCAGCGGGCTCGCCGACTCCATTCGCGGAATCCAGTCCCCCCAACTCTTGAACCAGAACGGCACGCCGGCCCCTTGGCACTGATCGCGGATGGAATGGACCCAATTTGGATGGACTGGGAACGGGCCGCCGCCGAGAACGACCCAATCAATGAAGCCGTCCGGATGGTCGAGCACCCACGCGGGACATAGCCGTGTCACATTCACGGGCCCGCGCATCGGTTCAATCGACAACCAGAGGCGAGCCGCGTTGCATCGCAACAGGTGATGAATCCGCTCGTCCGCCGTGGCCTGGTCGTCGACGCTGGTGCCGATCCAGAGATTCGGGTACTCTCGCCAGTAGATTTCATCCGCGGCGAGGTCCGGGCGCTTCGTGAGAAACAGGTAAGTGTGCTGTGGGGCCGACTTGACGGCGCGCATGACTTCGTACCGCCATTTCCTCGGCACCGCAGCGTTGAAGATGTCTCCCATGAAACACACGGCGATCCGCTTGGGCTTCTTGTGCCGCGCGGGCTCGCCGAGGCGGTCGGGGTGGAACGTCGGCCGGAAGGGATGGTCCGCGGGGTAGCCGGCGCGGCCCCGGAGCCGGGTGGCCATGCGCCGCGCCCAACAGTAGGACCAGCACGGCAATTCGTCCGTGCAACCAGTGACGGGCGACCAACTGAGGTTGCAATACTCGATCTTCGTGGCGTTCACGTTACATCCCCTCTTCCGTCTCTACGCGCCGCCCATCACCAGTGGGCCGTTGGTCACTTCGGCCGTCACTATCCAGACCTCCAAGTCGCGGGCCAACATCGCCACCTCGCTCTTGCGAGTCGCGTCTAACGCCTGCCACGCCTCTTGGGTGACTGGGATCAGCCCGCCCTTCCCAACCGTTCTGGCGGCGATCGGCAATGCGATCGCCCACCGCTCGCCCGTGCTCAGTTCAGCCAGCGCGGTCACGCCCCGGGCCGTGTCCGTCACCAGACGCCCAGCCTGAACCCTAAGCTCCGGGCACGCGACGGCGTTGGATAACACGCCGTCCACCGCCCGGGCGCCGTCACGGAACCTCTGGGCCTCCTTGGCGAAGTCGTCGGCCTTGGCCTCTTCCTCTTCCGCCCGGCGTCGTTTCTCGGCGGCTTGCCGGCCGGCCGCAGCGGTCCCGAGGGCATCCGCGGCCCGGGTGGTTCGGTCGAACGCGACGGCCAGTTCCTCGGCGGTGGGGGGCTCGACGGCTTGAATCTCACCCAGCGCATCCTTCACGCTGGCGACGTCCCGGAAATGCTGGGCGGCGGAATCCCTTCCCACCGCAGCCAGGTCCCGTTGCCGTTTCCATTCGTCTCGAGCCGTCTCCAATTTCCGTATGGCTTCCTGGAGGCCCGTAATTCGCCCCTCTTCCCGTAGCACCGCGGATTCGAGTTCATCCACCGCCTTCTGAACTACCAGTAGCGGCGGTCCCTGGTACGCGTCCTCTGCCGCCTTAAGCCGGCTTTTCAACCGCTCCCGCTCCGTCTCGGCCATCCCCGCCGCCTTGGCCGCTTCTAAGAGCCGTGCGTGCTCTGCGCTGGCCCGCCGCATCTCGGCCAGCAGCGCCACCTCGTCCACTCTGGCCGCCTTTGGGAGCCCGTCGACGGCCGCCCGGAGCACCGCGGCCTCGGCCTTGTGTTGGCCGACGCGGGCTTCCCGTTGCCTCGCGGCGGTCTCCAAGTCGCGTTTCACCAGGCCGGCCATGCCAAGCAGGTCATCGGCCGACATCGCCTCCAGGCCAAGTACCTCGGCCAGCGGCGGCCCGTCCTCGCCGAGGAGGCCGCTGAACAGGGACAGACTGGCCTTGGCGTTGGTCAGCGCCAGCAAGGCCCTGATCCGCTTGGCATCCGCGGCCACCGGATCGACCAGGCCAGGTTCCACAAGATCGCCGATCGACAGTTTGCCCTCGAGGGTGGCCACCCCAATCTCGCCAGTCCTCCGCGTGCGAGCCCCGACGTTTAGTTTGGCGCCCAAGCCCTCGACGGACCCGGTCGTCGCTTCATCGCGGGCGTGGAGGGCAGATTTGCCGCCGCAGAGCGTCAGGAGCGCTGTGATCGCCGAGGTCTTTCCAACCCCATTGCCACCCCGCAGCACGCAGACGCCCCCGCCATCGGGCAGCGGCAAAGAGAGCCGCGTGATCGGACCGATATCTTTCAGTTCGATGTTCTTCATGGCTTACTTTGCCCCCTTCCTGATTCTGGCGTTCGCCGCATTGGTCATCCTGGCCACGGCCGAGAGTTTTGCGGGATACTTCACGAGCCGACCATCCTTTCGGGCGTCGGAGAAGACCCCACTGACGCGCTCTGCGGTGTCAGCCGATTCGAGGGCCGATTCATATTCGGCCAGAACGTCCGAACCGGGGGGATCGGGTTCCGAATTCATCGCCTCCGCCCGCTTGGCTGGCTGCTGGAGGGTCTTTTCCCTCGCCTCAACCTCGGTGAACAGCCTGTCCCGCTGGAGGTCGCTGATGATCCCGGCCTTGCAGGCGCCGCCGATTTCGCCCTCGATAAGGATCAGGTTCTTCAGCCCAGCCGCTTTGGCAATCATGTCCCGCTCCTCGGCGACCCACATTTCGGCCTTCATCTGGGCGTCGTCTGGGGAGGGCTCCTGAGCCTCCGTGCGGTCCAGGGTGGTTTCGGGCACGGTCGGGGCCGGGGGAATTGCCTGGGGCACGCTGGGGGCCTCAGGGGTATTTTGCAGGGCGGCAATCAACTCCTCGGATAACTCCGCCGCGCCCCGTGTTGCTTGCTTCAGATCACCGACCGCCGCCGCTTCCATTCCCGCCCGCTCCTCGGAAATGTACATACCCCCCGTCTCGCACGGGAACGCAAGCCGGTGCGCCGACGCCTCCGCGCATTTGACAATCATCCCTGCTGGGTCGGCCTTCCATCGGGAGTAGCCTTTGTTAAACGTGCCGAGGCGAATCCGCTCGTATTGGGGAAAGTCCCAGTCAGCGCGGTACACCTTGCACCAGGCCCCGACAAGCTCCTCTTTGTTGGCGAGGTAGAAGTCTCCAACGCGCTCCTTCTCCTCCCCGGTCTCGTTGACCAGGACGATCACGCCGGATTGCATCCCACGCTTCTTACCGGATGCCTCGGCCCGCTTAAGCAACGCCTGGTGGGCCGTGATAAGGCTAAACTTCGCCGTGTCCTCCTCGTCGTAGCCGACAAGGAAGGCATCACCGAGATACGGGTTCAGTCCCCGGGCCTTGCAGAGTTGCAGGAACAGCCAGCAATCCCGATCGGTTGGCATCCGGCCTTTCTTGGTCGGGTTACAGAACAGTTTGCGGACGTGGCTGATGGAGAGTTCCAGTCGCTCGCCAGAGTCGGCCACTTGCCAAGAGATGGTTTGCCGGCGAATCGTCTCCTCGATAGCCTTGTCAAGGACCGCCGGCGCGACCTTTGATTGTGGGGTTTCGGATCCTGGGCGCAATGCCTGTGCCATGCTCATGCTAAAGTGTCTCCCTGTAGTTTACCCATTTGGGCCGTGTGACGGGCCGAATCTCATTCGACCCAGGTTGTGAAAAGTCTCCCGTCGCGTAGCACTCTGCCAGTTGCCGCAGAAGGCCCCGCGTGTATAGTTTCGCCTCAAAGGCGTCGTCGTCGCTCATGCGGTGTACCCGGACTTCGTAGGGCGGTTCCTTGCCGACGCACACCCAGAGAAACAGCGGAGCGACACCGAAAAGTAGCTCAATTCCCTCGGAATACAAGGCGTGCTGGATGTCGTAGCCGTAGTTCCAGCACGTCCGGCCGAAGCCCTCTTCGGTGAGGTCCGGCGGCTTGCCCGTGCTGGAGCCGACGCTTTTCAGGTCGATAATGACAGGGTATTCGCAACGGCCTAGGACAAGCAGTTTGTCCACCATCAGCTTTAGCGTCAGGCCGGTGTCTGAATCGACCCAGCGGAAGGCTTGCTCGGTCATTCCGGGACTGTCAAACAGGGGCCGCGCGATGGGATGCAATAGCAACGCCTCTCGCATTCTTAACAGACGGCAAAAACTCTGGTCGTCGATAACCGTCTTGCCAGCGGACTGCTCTTGAAACCGGGCTCGGATCGCCTTACCTTCCTTCGTCCGTCCGTCGCATACCGGACACACCGCGAATCGCTCGTGAAACGCTTCCCTGCCGCGGGCCATCGCGTGGAACCCGGAACCGAAGATCATCGCTTCGCTCGGATCGGGAATTGGGATGGCGTGATCAACGTATAGCCCGTGGTAACGCGGCCGGTTGTCCCGGAAGTCCACCAGCATCGAATGACCCACAACGCCGTGGTCGGCGTGATACTCACTATCCCTTACGTCCCAGCGATGCACCGCTTGCAGTCTTTCACTCGGCTGGTTCATTGTGAGCCTCCGGCATAAGTACGATGCGGCACGGGACGACTTTACCGTCGCGCGGAGCATCGTCGCCCAATTCAGTTAGACGATGCGAAAAGCCCTCGCACACCGCCCGGGCATCCTCAATCATTACGGACACAAACGTCTCCAGTGTTATTCGCCCCGTATCGTCAACCCACACGAACCCATCGGGCTCCGGCTCCGCCGCAGAACCCTTCCCGCCTTGCACGGGATGCAGGCTACTGGAAGAGTCAATCATCTCGTGTTCCCCCCCCTCGCGTCGGGCCGGTTTCGGCTTCTCTGCCCAGCCGCCCACCCAGCCTCAAAGGCTTCCAAAACCGAAGGATCGGATTTCTTCGGTCCCGGATTCCTCCAATAGCGTTGCAACCACCGCTCGTAGGCTCGTGCTCGCTTTATTGTTCTCATTTCTTTTCCTCCTCGTTCCCTTCATCCTCGGCTTCCTCGAGGAGTTCCTCTTGCACTGCGTACAGGAGTTCGTCGAGCCATTCTTCGACACCCCGGAGCGCCTCCAGGTTCCGTGGGCTCGGCAACTCACGCAGAGCCTGAAGCGTGTCTTGAATGCTCGCCCGCACTTCATCGATTGTTCTTACGCAGTCTGGCATCGCGCCGCCTCCTTCCATCTGAGTAAAAATGGGCAACCACGCAGCGGCATCTCAGGCGAACCGCAGCCACATTATTTCCCCGTTCGCCAACGGAATGGCCACCCATAGAAAATGGCATGGGCCTCCCGCCGCGTATTCCTCCAGTCTGGTCCACAAGCTAAATGTGCTGGAGGGCGGCGTTGTAGGCGTCGCACGTCGTGGTCGTGCCGCCGGACTGCCTCCGGCCGCCGCCATGCTGAGCTTCAGGCTCTCGGCCGCGGAATCGCCTCGATCGAGCGGCCCTACCGCGAGACCAGTAGCGTGGCGCAACCCTGGAATCCCCCGACTTCTGGCCCGAGGACCCGCGGGAACCGCCGGGCGAAGTCGTTGCCTGGCAGTTGCGTGCGGTCCAGATAGTGCCGCGCGGTGATCGCCGGGTTGCTGTGACCGAGGTGTTTCGAGCCCGCGCCGGGACCGCCCACCAACTCGGCGAGCGTGCCCGAGGTCCTTCGCAGCCGCTGCGTCTTGTTGCGACGCCCGGCCGGCAGTCCGGCCCGCGCCAGCAGTTCCTTGAACTCCTGATAGTACCGTGTCCAGTGGCGCGAGTCGGGAAACACGGTCACCGGGTCCAATCCGGCCGCCCGGAGCCTTTCGAGCGCCACCACCGACTCGGGACCGATCGCGATCAGTTCGTCCTGGTCGGTTTTGGAATACTCTGCCAAGGCCAACACGCTGCCGGCGACCAGGTCCACGTTGTCCCAGGTCAGCGCCAAGAGCGCCTCCTTGCGCAACCCCGAGTCCACGGCGAGCCGGAGCAGCGCCTCCCACCAGATCGCCCGCCGCATGGTCCGGGCCGCGGCCAAGAGCCGGGCCAGCTCCGGCGTCGTCCACGCGGTGGGCGCCCGCCGCAGTTCCTTGAGCGGCTTCAGTTCCGGCGGCTCGTCCAACAGTCGCCGCAACGCGGCGTACCGGCCCATCGCCGTCAGAACCGAGTAGCCTTTGTTCGCGGTGCTCGGGCTGACTCCCTGCGCCAGCCGAGAGGCCAAGAAGCTCCCGATCGTCGCGTCCGTCAGGTCCGCTACAAGCGGCTCGCGACCCAAGAAGCGGGTGAAGTGGCGCAACTCCCACTCGTACTTGAGCAGCGTGCTCGCCGCGGCGGTTGCCAGTTTCCGCGGCTGGTAGGTGGCGGCAAAGAATTCTCGGAGCGTAAGAGGTGATGTAGGCATGGTGCAGACTCCCGGTTGTGCGGGATGCGCCATGGTCCTCCGTGCGGGCGCGTGGCCCGCGTGGCGAAACGTGTACACCGAATAGGTGGCTATTCAACCCTACCATTCCGTTGCCTCGCTATCCGTCGCGCTCCTCTGGCCGCCCCCGCCGAGGCTGATCACCCGGGCGGGGACGGCGTGTATCCGCACGTTAGAATTGCAGATTCAGGTCTGGGCCGATCTCCTTCGCGCGCAGTTTCGGTGCCACGTTTGCATCCCAGTAGGCAACGTCAACGGCCACGCTCTCTTGGATGGCCTTCGACTGTTGCAAACGGGACTTCGCGGAATCGAACATTTGCACGCGGGTCATCGCGTCGATGGTTCGCCAGAGGTCCCGCTGAACCTCTTTCCCGTCTTCCGACTGCACGAACTTGCGGTAGCAGTGAAACCGCCGCACCCGCTCTCCGTGTTCGCCCGCGAAGTGCTCCGACCGGAGGATATGACCGATGAAGGCGACGATCGCTTTCTCTCGCACCCCATCGAGCATGGCCCGATCCAGCCGGCCCGTTTTCAGCGCCAGCCGCGCGACGTCGGCAACTGACAGTTCATCGTCGCGGTGCGCATCCAGCACGTTTGCCAGAACGGTGGCCGTTTCCTTGTTGAAGTTCCGCCTTGTGAGTGTTGACATAGGATTGGACTTCCTTGTGAAGACGAAGCAGGTTCTTGGAAAGCTCTTCAACCACTCCGGCAAAGAGCCCGATATAGGGATCACGCCAGTGCTTGCTGGCGAGCATCTTGTCGGCGCTGCCAAACTGTTCCCAGATCGAATCGACGCGATCGGAGAGCGTGCGAAACGCCTTCCATACCACCTCGTCAACGGACGGGGCGACAGCCTGCCGGGCCGCGTCCTTTCCGCCGGTCAGGACTTCGACCTGGGCCGCGCGGGGAAGTTCCGCGAGTTTCGCGGCCACGGAAACGGGCAACTCGTCGCGGTCCACTGCGGCGGCCAACTCCGGCACGCCTTGGCGCAGGACCTTGGTGGCGAAGTCAACGCTCTTCCCTGAGACGCCCACGGCCTTGCCGGCGGCATCGCGAGCTTGCCCCGCTTCAGGGTAAGGTAAATTTTCCTTAGCCTTGTGACGGCCACCTTCCGCCATCCTTTCCTTTGCCGCCCGGTCGTAGAACTCCCGGGCCCGGGCAGCGACCATGCTGAGTTGCGCATCGGAGAGGTGGCGACGGTGGAGGTTCAGAGACAAGACGTAGGCCACCGGATCAGCGACCTGGATGTTCTCGGTGGTGGGCTTGATCCCCAACTTCAGGCACGCCAGCCAACGCCTGCGGCCGTCCAGGACCTTCCCGTCGAGCATTTCGATGGGGACCCGCAGACCGTTCCTTTGGATGTCCTCGCCGAGGGCGTCCAGATGCTCCTCGTCGATCGGAAAGATGCCAGCGGCTTCGTGGAAGGCTTGCTCGGCCATCGGGACGCCTCCATCCGTGTGGGCGTCCGGGCCAGAGAGGCCAGAGCGCCGGTGTGCTCAACACCGGCTCATTGTAGGAAGCGTTGTCGCGAATTACAAGCGACCAAAGCGGATTTTCACGGAATAGACGTAAGTCTATGCCGTTTCACCGTTTCCGTTGTGCTTTCGGAAGGCGGGATTCCCGCGAAGAGGATGAATGAAGGCGTGCGCGGCCGATTGTTCGATGAGTTTGACCGGGCCGATTTCCCTCGCCTTCAAGAGGCCTTCTTGGATGTAACGGCTTACAGTGGAACGAGATCGGCCGAGCACTTTGGCGGCTTCGGTCACGGTGTAGAACCCGTCGATCTGTGACATTGCCATGGCCTCATTGTAGGAAGGGCTGTTGCCAATTGCAATAGACGCCGCTTCTCGCTATACTTCCGCTGTTGCCCCACGTTCTCAGGAGGAGCCTTCCCGTGATTGACCCGGCGGCCGTGCAAGCGATCATTGCGGAAGTCCTACCCAAGGCGCAGGCCCTTCATCGCCTGAGCAACCTTGTCTGCGACAACCTGGGTGGCGTCACGGCAGCGGACCTCGTGGTGGCACCGGATACAGATAAGGGTGTCGGGCGGTTCGCGATCGTCTGGCCCAAGCTCGAATTGGTCCGAGCCGCACTTCGGGCAGTGGATTGGGATGCGTGTCATGCGATTCTCTCCATGCCTGATTCCCCCCCTTCGAGTGCCCAGGACCCGACTTGAACGTCGATCACGGGACTTGAAGGGGGGCAAGAAGGCCCGAATGGGGGGAACTGTTCGAGAATCCGCGCGCGGCCGTCGACGCAGTTCCGCGTGCAAAAACACTGGGTCACCAGGCTTTTTCGCCCTAAAAAGGGCCTAGCCGTCGAGCTGCCGCGCGAGGAACTATCCGGGAATTCCGGAGGATTGACCTTGAAGTCTGCGGGAAGACTGGGTAGAAAAGACAGTACGTTCGGTCTGAAATGAAAGAAGCCCGATTAAACCGGGCTTCCAAGACGCAACAACGGTCACGGCGATGTCACGTCCTTCTCAAAGATATCTCTCTGGGTCGAACAAAGCAAGCCCGTCCCGCTGTTTCCCCGTCTTGTCTTCCCTGATGTCCAGCCTGGGTAACACCGGGCAAGAGGTCAGGCGCAGAAGGGGGTCCCTGGAAGAAATGCCGGGGGCGAAGTCGGGATAACTGCGTGAGAGAGAACTGCCCGACCCGAGCAACACCTGCTTGATTCACCCGCACGGGGGCTTGTAGCTGACGGTAGCGGGAACATCAGCTTCGGCAAGGCTTGCGCGGTCCACCCTTAAACCCTCCGTCGCATTTGGACCTAGGGGGGGTAAGGGGGGGATCGTTGGAGTTTTCTATTACGTTCAGTCTGGTGTTGTTTCTTTGGATCTGAAACGAGTTGAAATGGTAACTCTGACTCACCAGCTTATAGAAAGTGCGGCTACTGAAAAGAAAGCATGGACGCGCGCGCAACTCGCCGTGTTTCATATTTCGTGGCCACCGGGTCCGGCTCGCCGGCAAGAGCCGCCTGCCACTCGCTGCATTCGGGTAGTGGTACAGTTTGGCCCGGAAAGCCGAAATGTAAAGGGAAATCTGAAAGTCCCCCCCACAAGTGCTATTGCGCCAAGCCGCAGATCGGCCTAAGATTCCACGGTTTCTCGACCCGTTCGCTTGTATGCAGGAAAGGCCCGTCCCATGATAAGGACTCGCGAGTTGACCACCCAAGCTGAGTTCTACAAGGAGTTCCTTATGGGACGTGGAAAGTTTGCACCTCAGGAGTTCGGGGTTGACTTGAGTCACGAGGATTTCACCGACCAAATGGTCGATGATTTCAACATCACGTATCACGGCATTTGGACCATCGACGAACTGTGTCTGCACCCCGGGGAGGCCATGCAATTCTGTAATGATGTTCGTCGCAAGCACGAGTATTACGATCTACCCGACGACATCATTCTGCGCGTCATCATGGGACGGCGCAAGAGTCCGGAATAGTCAAGCCGCTATTGCGACCCCATTCCCCATCACCCGGTCAAACAGATTCTCAAAGCTCCAGAGACTCTTGACCGTGGTGGCGGACGGGCTAAAATGAAAAAGCAGCCCCATTGGGTGCGTCCGAACATTGGTCGCATCCTCCTTGACGGGGGTTCAAGTTTACACGGCCTCGGTGTCTATTGGCTCAGTAATCCTAAAGACACCGGGGCCTGTCTATTTAGTGGCCTCCGGATACGTCCAGCGGCCGTCTTCTCGTTGGACAAAACCGTACTTTCGCGTCAACAGGGATCCCACGGGCGATTCCTGGGGCACGTGGGGAGGCCGTTTTCCGGTCGGGGCTTGACGCGGGGCTGGCCGCGGAGTGAGGATGGAGGCGCGGGGCAATGGAGGTTTGCCGTGGACACGATCCGCATGGTGTGCGCGTGTGGAGCCCGATTATCGGCCCCTGTGGCCAATCTCGGAAAGAAGGCACGGTGTCCGCGGTGCGCCAGTGTGCTCACCATCTTACCGGACCCGGTAGACGAGTTGCCAACGCTGAGCGAATTGCCGCCGCCTCTGCCGTACGCACGGCCCGTGGCCTTTTCAACGCCATCTTTTTCGGCCCATCAGTATCTCCCCCCGAGGCCCCGGCGAGTGCAGACGATTCAGCAGACCGCCAAGGTTTGGAAATTCGGTCAGTTGGTCGGCATCCTGGCGATCATCGGGGCCGTCGCGGTGGGGCTCGTCGCCGCGAACGGCGGAACCGGACCTCGGCCCATCGTCGATCCGGCCGCGATCGGCGTGTGCTTTCTGGTCGGTATCGGCGGCTTGATGGTCTACGGCGTCTCCCGATTCCTCGCCTGGTGGTACCACGGCTAAGAAGAGACGGCGGCCTCTCGCGCCTTCGGCCACACCACCGGGTCCGGTTCGCCGGCAAGAGCCGCCTGCCACGGGCCGCACTCCCCGCCCAGTTGCGTCAGCCGTCTCCGGTACGCTTCAGCCCGGCCGGTCACGCAAGACGATTGGCGCTCATCCAACGCGCACCAGAACGCCGGCAACTCCGGCCTGCGGTTCGGACACTGCCAACAGACGGCTTTGAGCAGTTCCCATTCCGACTCCGGGCGCGGCTCGGGCGGGACACGGCAGTTGCGATGGGCATGAATCGGGATCGGCCTCTTGCCCTCGGGGTCGCAGGCCGGGCAGGTGCCTCGGGTCGCGTCGGTCGGAAGTGGGGCAAGGGCGCAGTCGATCATGGCTTCGGCTTCGGACGGATTGTCACGCGGTCGGAGCCGCAGTACGGGCAGAACTTCACGGGGTCAGATTTCAGCATGGTAGGTGCCTTGCGCTGCGGAGACGGGGAGGCAGTCGATCATAGTTACGATCCAGAAGTGATTGTTGCCGAGCCCCCATAATATGCCGTAAGGGATTTACTGACCCAGTTCATGCAATCTTGAGGAGCTGAACCCCCGTAAAAAGGATTGAGCCAAGGATACCAGAATGGGAAGCCCGTTGAATATCGAAGGATGAGTGTAGAACCGTCATAAAATATCAGATAAATACGAAAAGCATTTCCCGGAGCAATGTAGTCCCAACCAGCATTACTGATTCCGCCTCGACCACATGCCAAAATCCAAGTCCCGTTCAAATTAGAAATTGAACATCCTGATACAACGAGCGTAACTGTGTCCGGGGCTGCACCAGAACATCCGTAGGAATCACATGGCAGTAGTGGCGCACAGCAACTCGGGCACGGCTGAAACTTGGCGAATGCGGCCATGCTCAGCACTCCGCCCAGCGGACGATGTAGTCGCCGTTCGCGTCCAGCATCGCCTCAACCCGCTTCCCGCTGGCAATGCTCAGGCTCGCCAAGACGTAAGGGGCCTCCACCGCGTAGTCCACGCCGAAGATCGTGATCGTCTGAGTCCCGCCGGCCGCAAGATCCCCATCAAGGTTCCCCTGGATAACGTAGGGAGCGACCGGCCACGCAAGCCAGCATTGGGCCTGAGCGTGATACTCCAGCTTCAGCCAAGCCGCTGCGGCGATCTTCCACGCCGCCGGTTGCGGAGGGGCGTACACCGTCTCATCATCGCCGGAATCGACCCACGCCGAGGTGCCGGTATCCCAAGTCCAGATTGACACGACCGCCGAGCCATCCGCCGCCGAAGTCTCCGTCCACAGGGCATCGACCTTGCCGTACTTCGTGCTTTGTGCGGCACCGCCGAGCCGCACAATCGCCCAGGCGATCGTCTCTGCCGTGGCTCCGTCTTCGAGCCACAGCACCTGCGCGCCGCTGCCGCCCGCGCCGCTGCCGCCCGTGCCGAGGTAGGTCGTCTCGCCGTCCACCGTCGCCACGTCGATCACGTCGCAACACGGATCGGTTGTCGCCGTCACATAGACGCGAACGGGGACAACGCCGGCAAGGCAGCATCGACCGATGACCCCGGCGGGCGTGGCTTCGAGCATCACGCCCCAGCGGTTGGCGTGCGTGCCGACAACCGGCACCACAACCTTGATCGAAGTCCGGGTCAGAAACTCCGCCTCGCCCACGGAGGGAGCCCAGATCGGGCCGTTGATCCCGACAACAGCGTAACTCGCCAAATCGGTGTAGGTGTCGTTTCTGGCGCGGAAGACCGTCTGATCCCAGTCCGTCAACCCGCGCAACGGGCCGCTGCCCGCGGGTCCTCTGGTCTTCCACCAATCGAGCATATCCAGCATCCGGTTCCACGCCGTGAGGGAAAACGCCGTGACGGGCGAATGTGGAGGCAGTTTGCGAAACGGATTGGCCATTGGAGTTAAGGCAAAATGCCGGTCCCAATCCCAAAGATCGAAAAATTGAACGGGTAGTAGACGCGATCGACATCGGCTTGGACGAGTTTCAGGGTCGTCTTTTTCGCGTCGGCATCCTCCACTGTTTCGTAGCCGGTCCACAGATAATCCCACCCGATTTTTTCAATCCCGGAGATTAGATTGGAACCGCTTCCTATGCTCAGACCACTCTGCGACGGCGAGACGGAGAAGTTGAAGGTGAACTCGGCAAGGAGGTCATCTTGCGACGACTGGCCGCCGCTGGCCCCATCGAATCGGACGGTGTAGGCGGGGAAGCCGCGGAAGTAGGACGCATTGACACCGCCGGTCAACTCCCCGAGCACGGCTGAATAGATAAATCCGTATCCGCCAATGGCAAGTTGCCACACTTCCGCCCACTTGAATGCACGATCAATAATCTCTACGCCTTCAACAGCGTCGTCGGTCACGCCGATGGCGCCCGCGTGGTCGATCTGCGTGCGACCAGCAATGGAATATGTCGCGATATGAGCGACGGCCTGGGTGACCTTCTTGGTTTGTCCGGTGGAATCGAAAGACCACTTGAAGTTGCCGTCCTTGGGCTCGCGTTTGTCTTTGGTCGCGTACTCGACGTCGATGTCCCAGATCCCGCCGCCGATAAAAGACAACCTCAAATCCTTGCGGTAGAAGACTCCAAGCCGGGTTGGCGTGTTTGCCAACACATAGGCCCAGGCAGTCGCTTGGTCTAGCTCGACCGACAGGCGGTATCCGAGTGTCGCGCCTTCGTGGCGGGTCTCGACTGCGTTTGGCCGGAATCCGAATTGATAGGGCATGGGGCGTGGTTCCTACGGAGCGCCTTCCAATGTTAAGCGTTTCTGTTCGATGAGCAGCTTCCTCTCCAGTTCGCGCATGGCTTCAACCGCCTTTGCGATCCGATCTTGATAGCCGCCGACTCCCAGCCCGGCGACGGCCGACGCGGAGAAGGTTCCCCGGACACTGGCCTTCGGCCCCTTGGCGGCTTCCAGGTCGATGTCGGCCAAGGCCCCCTTAAAATTGAATTCGTGGCCTTCGTCGGCCAAGGCCCCCTTAAAATTGAATTCGTGGCCTTCGCCGGCCGGGGCCCGGGCTTTGTCAAGAGCGTCCTTTTTGGCCTTCTCCCATTCGGCCTGGGCCGCGTCCACGTCGGCCTGCCCCACTGTTTTGTCGGCTTCGCGTTTGGCATCTCGCGCGGCAACATCAGCGCCCAGGATTGCAATTTGGGCGGCCCGGTCGTCTTGGATTTGCTGCTTGGTGGCCCTAGTTTCGTCGTCTATCTCCTCAAACCTTTGGACATTCCCTGCCCGCATCCGCGCAGCGTCTTCCTTGATGAATTTGCGTATTTCCTCGCGATTCCGACCCATCAGATCCGCAGTGGCCCAAACAATGATATCGGCAAGCCCCTCCGTGAATCCGGAACTACTGAATTCGATCCACTTCTTGGACATCCAATTCATAAGGGTGGCCCACACGGTCCGGATGGATGCGCAACCCTTAATCCATCCGAGCGCCATGGCAAAAATGGCATCGTCGTAAAAATCCCTGAACGTATCCCAAAGGCCGTTGATGAAAGCACAACCCTTTTTCCATTCGAGTTTGATGAACGCCCAGCACACCTTGGTCGCCGAAACGAAGTCGCCGGCCGCCAACGACTCGGCAATCACGCCCATCGTGCTCGTGACTTCGCCAAGGATCGTCGCGAAGGTCCTGCTGATAAACGTCGCCGCCTCGCCGGCTTTGCCTGTGGTTGTGAGCAAATACGCGCCGAAGGCCGCAATCGCCGCGGTCACCAGAACAAACGGGTTCGCCAAAAGCAAAATGGCCGCCTTAAGAAAC
>Ga0315284_10002329_pt1 | contig 27254 bp, 17 predicted proteins | sample YL17G09_16_MG_FD_203696 | JGI IMG/M metagenome (GOLD analysis project Ga0315284, IMG submission 203696) | Sediment microbial communities from Yellowstone Lake, YNP, Wyoming, USA - YL17G09_16 | ecosystem: Environmental > Aquatic > Freshwater > Lake > Sediment | place: USA: Wyoming | collected...
CTGAGCTCGGCCCAGGGCGGGGTCCAGGGCATAGTTGAGGTCTCCGTTGCGGGCTCGGTCTATACCAAAGTCGCAACGGCTGTGAGCGGCAGGTTCACCGTCGATTACAAGGTGCCGTGGACGACGGAGCCGGGGCCACTGCCGGTGACGCTGACCTACATGGGTACCAAGACATTCAGGCCCACGACCACGCGGGTCGAGTTCACCGTGATGGCAAACACCATGTTCCAGGTCCCGACGGACCCGCTCTCGGTCCACCGGGGTGCGGCCGCGACCCTCCGGGGGAGGCTGGTCGAGGTATGGGACGGGCAGCCCGGGGACCCAGTGGTCGGTGCCGATATCCACCTGAAGACGCCCGATTGGTCACCATACTCGGCCATGACCAACCCGGATGGCAATTTCACCTACATCTACACGGTCCCGTCGACGCTCCCGGTCGGCGACACGACGGTCCTGGTAACCTATTCCAGTGACTACAGGCAGGCCTCCTCGGCCAACATCAAGCTCAGGATCACCAGCGCCACCACCTTGGCCTTCGCCGAGCTGGGCCCGAACCCGGCCACCGTGGGCACACAGACCCTCGTCAAGGTCCTCCTCACGGACGACAGTGGCGCGCCCGTGACCGGCAGGACCGTGAAGGTGGTCTCTGTGCAGCCCGGGACTGAGACAGTGCTGTACGAGGGACTGACAGATACGGCCGGGGCCCTGGCCTTCAGCACGACCATGAACGACACCGGCGCGAGGACGCTTTTCGCTAGGTTCGAGGGGGACGTCCATTACGAGGCGTCAGAGGTGAGCCAATACCTGTATGTCGGGCCGGCCCCCACCACCGCCACCCCGTACCAGAGGCAGCCGACCATCGTTATTGGCGGGAGCCTAAGCCTGATACTTTTGCTGTCCGTGGCCCTGACCGAAAACGGCAAGTACTTCCTGTTCAAATTAGTGCTAGTGCCTATGTACTCCAAGCTGAAGAAGGAGGATGTCCTGGACCATTTCGTCCGCGGGCAGATCTACGGTCTGATACGCGTCTCGCCCGGGGCCCATTACAACCTCATCAAGCAGAGGCTCGACCTGAAAAACGGGGTCCTGTCTTACCATCTGTCCACCCTCGAGCGCGAGGGTTACATCCTCTCGGAGATGGACGGCATCTACAAGCGGTTCTATCCGAACCACGTGAAGTTCGAGGTTGACTACCCCATCTTCCTCAGCAAGCTCCAGGAGCGCATCGTGGACTTCATCAAATCCAAGCCAGGCATCACCCAAAAGGAGGTCGCCAAAGAATTGGCCCTGTCGACCTCGACGGTGAACGACAACATCCAGGTCCTCAAGCAGGCGAACATACTGGACCTGAGGCGGGATGGCAAGAGGACCCGGTGCTATCTGGTCGAGGCCTGAGCCGCAACTTGTGTGCTAGGCCACGCAATTGCATCGCATCTTCACGTAATCGAAGCCAAGCCTCTCGAGCATCTCCACGGTCTCCTTGCAGATCGCGATATCATGGAAATCGTGCTCGTCCTCTAGCAGCCCGATGATATAGGAATACATCTCGGTGCGCAGTCCCATCTCGATCTTCTTGCCCCAGCCGGAGGCATCGCCAAGGTACTTTACCCACGATTTGTCCTCCGAATGGTTGATGGTACTCTGGAGGCCCCTCAGGGTCCCGAGCGTTATCCTTTCGGGCCTGAACCGGTCGAAGATGGCCTCAACCAGCTGCTTGTAGTCGTCCTTCCATCCTTCGACGGGCACCATGGGGTCGATCCTGAGCCTGACCGCGTACCCCTTGTCCGCGACCTTCTTCGCGGCGTCAAGCCTGTTCATGGGCGAGGGCGCCTTGCGCTCCCATGTCCCGGCGACCTTGACGGAATTGACGCTGAACCCGACGATTACATGGCCCTGCGCGTTGGCCTCGAGAATGCCCTTGACATTCGCGGACTTCGTCAGTATCATGAGCTTGTGCCTGTCTTGTCCCTGGAACAAAGGAACTATGCCGTTCGTCAAAGAGAAGGCCTCACCCTCGAAGACGAGCGAATCAGAAAGCTCCCCGGAGTTCAGGACCGTGGGCTCGGAAACATTCGCGAGGAACGCCTTCAAGTGCTCGAGGGTCACGACAGGGTCCTTGAGCCGTGGCTCCTTGCCTCCCTCGAGGAACCTGTAGGTGCCGTTGAGATAGCACCAGGCGCAATCATATTTGCAGCCGTTGGCCCACTTGAGTTCCATGAAGTGCGGGCAGACGACATCGGTCCACCCGACAGGAAAGGGCGTCTTGTCGAACAGCCCGATGATGTTCCTGTTGCCGACACCGACGCACCTCGGCTCGACGGTGTCGCTAAGGGTCCTGACGTTCTTGTAATAGAACGAGCTTCCGTCCTTCCTGAAACGGACCTCACGGCCCAGGTCCTTGTCCTTGAGCGCAGAATCGACCTCTGAACGGTCCTTTACTAAAACGCTTCGCATGGTGATCTCCGGATGTCACTCTGTCAAACTCCATATATTATTTTATGGGTGGGTCCAGTGAAAAGTGAAAGTAAAAACAATATTGTCAGTTGTGCGTCAATTAGGCCCGCTGTCTCACTCCTGCACGAACCACGACGGTAAACTAGAATATTTGTAATGGTCAACTATGTACCGCTTGAAAATCACGCTGTAGAACTGGTTGAACTGGCGAAGATGCAGCACGCCCTTTTTGGTTATCTTGACCCTGTACTCCCGCCCGTCGGCCTGCTTTTCGATCTCCACCAGGCCGTCCTCCTCCAGCACCTCCAGGACCTTGTTCGTCATGTGGTGGTTCGAGCGCAGCTCGTAGCTTAGGTCCACCTTCGGGACGCCTACGTTCCTCTCCTTGAGGATGTCGTCGAGCTTATCCTCGAGGTCGGGCTGGTAGATGTCTATGCCCAGCTGCGAGGCTACCCTGTTCAGCGCCAGGCAGTAGTAGACCTCCAGGCCCTTGTACATCTTTACCGTCGGTCCAGCCCCCTAGCGTCCCGATGCCACGTAAGGCACCATCGAATAGGTTCCCTCGACCTCCATCACGAGCTGGAGGGCCACGTCCGCGGCCCTGGTCCTCCGGCCCAGCTCAACGATGTGCTCGTAGACCCGGTCGTCCAGGTCGTCCACGTCGGCGGCCACCAGGGCCACGACGAGCCTGATGTTCATCTCGCGGCGATGCCCGAAGGCCCGGGCCTCGTCCAGCAAGAGATCCAGCTCCTCCCGGTCCGGGATTTTGTCGAAGACCTTGACGAGAATGCCCTTATGCTCCTTGCCGGCTGTCCCCTGGGCCAGTCGCGAGAAGGCGTAGCCCTTCCTGCCCGGCTCCTTCTCGACGGAGCCGTCGGGCGACGACAGGAGGGCCTTCACGGCCGGCAGGCCCTTGAGGAACCTCATGTACCGTTCGAGGTGGGCCTTCTCCTCGGGCACGGGCGGTATCCCGACCGAGGCCACCTCGGCCAAGGCCGCGTGCCTTCTGGAATAGTACTGATAGAATTCCATGTCCCGAGACAAAGTCAGGTATAGGAGCACCGCTGGGCCCACGAAGATGGCGAACACGATGATCTCGGCCACGAGCTGGGGTATAATGTGGATCCCGCCCAGGACCCCGATGACGGCCAATGCAACAAGGTAGATGAGGCCCGCGATCATCAAGGAGATGACCGTCCTTGCCACGGACAGAAGCCTCCCGGCCACCGGGACCAGGTCCCCGACCCACATGGCGGAACCCAGGATGCCTCCCAGCGAGCCCCCGGGCAGCCTCCGCGCGTCCTTAAGTTCCTCCTCTTGCGGCCCCTCCTCCAGGCCCTTCCCCGCCGAGCGGCCGGAGCGCCCCAATGTCTCCAGGGCCACGACAGCCTTAGATGTCTGGTCGAGGTAGGGAAGGAACATGCGCTCCTGGAATGCCATGACGATGAGGGCTATGCCAAGGCCCACGGTCGGCAGCAATACGGCGGCGAGGGCCACCATCAGCAGGCTTATCCAGATGTCCGGAAGGCTTTGCAGCACGAACATCGTGAAGAGGTTGTAACCGGTCACGACGGCCAGGACCATCATCACGGTCGTCCATATCACAGAAAATTGTGCTAGGTGATCGTTCCTGCTCTTCAAAGAAGGGACCTTTTGCTCGGCCAGGTCCGCGAGCTCGATGCTGGCCTCGATGGGGTTTTCGAAAATGGACGGGTCCCTGTACGATTCTATATTGCCGGCATCCCTTGTCATGGAACTCGCCTGGCGGAAAAATCCCATTCCTAACTATTTAAATCTTGTCTAATCATTCGTTCGAACCACTTATTAGACGGGCGTTAAGGATATGGGTATCGTAATAGGGCTCGATGACGCCAACACGGGCCATCGGGAGTGGTTCAATGGAGCAGGAAAAGATGAACGCAGCGGCAAAGGCCGGGGCCGAGCAGCCCCAGTCCACGCCGTCTGTGCATTACCATTACTACGGGCCGCAGTACCCAGCCGCATGGTACTATTCTCCGAAGGAGTGCTGCCCGAAGCCCCACCGGAGCAGCAAGCCCGGCGTGGCGGGCACCCTGTTGATCATCGCGGGCGTCCTGGCCATCGTCCTAGGGTCCCTCATGGGGTCCTTCTCGGTGGGCGTGGGGCCCATGTGGAACATGATGGACAACGGCGCCAACAGCGCCAACAACGAGCTTGTCAACGTCCAGGGCCAGGTCATCTTCATGAACTCGACCCCGGCCGTGGGCGCTAACATCACAATCGTGGACCTGGGCATCATGGCCAGTACCAATTCCACCGGGCAATTCAAGATATTGAACGTCAAGGTGGGCTGGCACGACCTCAAGGTCGAGCTCCCGGGGTATAAGGCCATCATCCAGAGCGTCGAGGTCACAAAAGGCATGATGGGCATGAACCAGGGCCAACACATGGTATGGAACGACTACGTGGCCGTCGACTTCCAGCTCCAGCCGGGCTCGGGCGAGGTCCGCATCGGGGACGCCCACGAGCAAGGCCCGTTAAGCTCGGACTGGGAGACCAACGGCAAGCCCTTCATGCAGAACTTCGGGGCCATCTGCCTGGTCGCCAGCGTCATAGCGGGCGCCTTCATGATAACCGGCGGGTACTATGCCATCAAGCGCACGAAGCTACCGCTGGTGGTCGTGGGCAGCGTCTTCGCCATGGTGTTCTGCTCCATACTGGGCATCATAGCCATCATACTGGTCCTTATGTCCACCAACGAGTTCGACCGGAAGCATAAGCACAAAGAGGATGACGACGGGAAGGGCCACACCGGCGGTGGCCAGGGCGGTCAGCCCGAGCCGCCAAGGCCGGTCTCTGAAAAGAAGCCGGAGCTGAACGCCCCGACGACCAAGGGGCCGGAGAAGATATCTCCGGCCTACATGGGCGGCCAGTTCCCTGCCTTGACCTATACGCCATATCCGGGACCCCAGTACTACCCCTACCCTCGGCAATACTAGACATCCAAAAGTGGTCCCGGGCATTTTCATTTTTATTCATATTGCATTGGCCTAGTGAACGCGCCGTCCTGACAACAACAACGGAAACCCTTTTATTCGAGAGGGCGATGATATCCCGGGTAGGTCCCATGTCTTGGAAGAAATGGGTCGGGCTAGGGCTGATCGGACTATCCGGCGTGTGGTTTGCAGGGCTCCTGTTGACCCCGTTCGCACCGTTCTCCCTTGCAATAAAGGCCGTTCTGGCTGTGGTATTCCTGGTCCTGATGGAGGGTTCTTTCTGGCTTGGGACACTGATCATCGGGAAACAAGCCGTAGAAAAGTTTTGGCAAAGGTTCAAGAAGAAACGTCAAGAACGACCGATGGACAAAGAAAAGGAAACGAAATAGCGCTCCTCAGGTCACGACCTCTGCCAATCTTTTCAGCTTGAGGGCGTTCTTTATCTCGCGGGCTATCCTGCGGCCCGTGGACATCTGGGGCTCCATGTAGTCCGAATACGGTGAGCCCGTCGGGTATAAGTTGGTCCCGGCCACTATCCTCGATGAGACCTCGAAGCACTTGAACTCCAGCTTGTCGGTCACTATGGTCTCGAGGCAAAAGGGCCCTATCATGCCGCCGAAGAGCTCGAGGGATTTTTCTACGGTCCTTTCGCCCATGTCGAAGGCCTTGGGCAGCAATGACTCACGCAGGATTATGGGGATGTTCCCAGTGACCACGAAGGTCGGGTATATGCCATGGTCCTTTAGGTTCTCCTGGCTGCCGAGCTTATACATCTCGTCGATGTTGGCCTCGTCGCGCCGGTCCATGGAGAGCAGTTCCAGGGACCCCTTGGACAGCTTGTAGCCCTTGTTGGTTATGGGCGAGTAGAAGAAGTGCAGGTAATACCGCGTCCCGACAACATATTCCTGTATATGGTAGGGCGGCTTGGGGTCCACGGCCTCGAACTCCGACTGGTCCTTGGCTATGAAGAAGCCCCGGCCCCCCTTGGCGCCGTGGTACTTCACGAGGACGGGCCTGTCGATGTCCTCGGGCCTATCTATGACCCTCGGCATTGGGACCCCGGCCGAGGTCAGCCAAACACGCTCCTTGTCGCGGTCGGACTCCCAGCCAAGGACAGCCCTGTTGCCGAAGGTGGGAACCTCGAGGTCGTTGAAGTTGTCGGCTCCCATGTATTCCACGAAGGATCCGTGCGGGATAACTATGACGTTCTTCGCCACGAGGTCCGATTCATGGTCCCGGATGGCCTTGTAGCTGTCCAGGCACATGAACTCGTCGGGCTTGGCCTTGGGGAATGCATCGTAATGCTTGGAGGGCTTGTCGCCCATGGTGATGCCGAGGGTCTTGAATCCCTCGAGGCGCGCCCCATGGAATATCTGGAGAGAAGAATGCGAGCAGACCGTGGCTATGGTTATCTTCTTGCGGTCGTAGCCCGCCAGGATTTTCCTGACCTTTTCGATTATTCCCATTATAGGTTTAAACGCCTCATATCATTTAACCTTTTTGGGATATGTTTAAGAAATTTCTCCCTCCGTCCCTCTTAAAAGCCCCTCTTCCGGGAGGCCTCAAGAAGAACAGGCCTATCATCCAATCTTACCTCGATTGTGAGAACTGCCCCTGAGGTCCTTCCTGAGAATCCAAAGGATGATGAGCACCCCTACGATGAGGGCAGGCACTCCCACACAGAAGAACGGCATGCATGGGTCAGCGTAGTCGGTCTCATGCGATCTCACAGTGACCTTGTCCACCCTAGTGTTATCGTCCTCATTGGCCTCCAGGACCTTGTTCTTAGGGTCCACCACGAACATCAACCTGTGCCCCCCTGCCGTCTTAGGCGTCCAGCCGAAGACGACCGTCTTGGTGACATTGGGGGGCAGCCTCTCGATGATGGCGGTGTACTGCAGGACCTTATCGTCATAGAAATTCACTGGGACATCGGCGCAGGCGCCTCGACCGGAGTTCCGTAAAGTGACCTCGATCAGCTCCTCCTTTTCGAGGAAGATCATGGGAAAATAATAAGATATCCGTTCAATCGTAAGTTCGCATCCTTCGACATAGAATACGCCGTCCAGTTTTTTCGAAATCCCCCCTGGACCAATGACTTCCAATGTGAACGAAACCCGCGTGTAGGTCCAATTCCCTGGGACATCGATGTACAGGAGGCCATTGGTTGTGTCCCCCGCGCCGAGCTGGACTGTGTTCGTCGAATTGCCATTGAATATGGTCCGGTAGGTCCAATTTTTCGGAAGGCCACTCAAAGAGAGGCTGAAGTTGTCCTGGCAATTCCCATAATTGATAATCTCTATCCCGAAACGGACGGAATCGCCAGGGGCGACCAACTCGTCGTTATAGAACAGGCCTAGGTCCACAGAATGGTATTCGCTGACGACGGTCCTTATGGGAATGGACCAATTTTTATCGAGCTCATCCGACAGGACTATCTGGTTGGTCCAATTCCCGGCAAGCGCGCGATCTGGGACATGGACCTCGACCTGGAACCTTGCCGCTCCTCCTGCCTTCAGCGAAATGTTCCGGACAGGGGCCGAATCATTCTTGAGCTGGATATCCAATCCATTATTGAACGATATGTAATAGAGCACGAACGTTTCATCCTGGTCATCTTCATTGGTCAAAAGGACATCGTATATGATCCACTCGCCGGGCACGGCGGTGATGCTCTCCGGGGTCACGGAGATGTTCAACTTGACGGAGCGGTTGACCTTCACTATGATTGATATTGTGTCGAACCCTAGGTCCGGTGTCATGCCATAGGACGCAATCCTTATGGATGCCCAGTCATCAGCCTTGGCGTTCGCCGGTGCCCAGACCGTGAGGTTCACGAACTCGAAGGAACCGGACATGAGCGAGAGGGTCGTCCTGTCAAGGGATGCCTCCCAACCGTCTGGCATCATGGAAGTTATTTCAAGGTTCACAGGTTGTATCCACATACCATCGTACCACTCCACCTTGATGGGGACCGTTGTGCTGTTCCCAGGGTCAACAGAACTTACCGGGTAAGCGGTACTCAGATATACCCAAGGGATGCAGTTCACGATCGTATGGGTGGTCGCCCTGTCCTTTATATTAGGCAAGGTCACAATTCGGGCCTCGATGGTCACAGAACCGACCTCATTCATTAGGCTGAACCTCGGCGGAGTGACAAAGAGGGAAAGGTTCCTGCTCTCCTTTGGACGGACCTTCTCGAAGAGCCCCATTCTCAGTTCGGCCTTCCAGTCCTCTGGCTTTTCGAATATCACTACCTCGATGTCCTCTGTCAAATATCCCTCGTTATCGACTATGCAATCGTAACGGGTTTGCTCGCCACCTCCTGCAAGATGGACATTATCCGGGCATGTGAGCCACACCATCCGGTCTACTATGAGGAATGTCTTGAACACGACGGTGTCATTTGTCCCGTTATCTCCCTTGGACACGGCTGTTATGGTGACATTGATAAAATCGTTCATGTCACCATTATTTGGGCCCTTGATGTAGACTTGTACAACCTCCTTCTCTCCCAGCGGAATATCGATACGGCTCTCTTCCAGCCAGGCCTCCCAGCCTAGGCCCTCATGTCCATGATAGTCGATGCTGACGTTCAATGAGAACACATCATTCTCGTCACCGGTGTTCTCGGTCGTCAAGATCGCGGTCTTAATTTCCTGTGGATGTATGAACATCACCTTGGCGATTTCCGTTGGATCCATCTTGACATTCACGCCAAAATGTCGGGACCCTGCGGCCGAGGCCACATCATTATCCTTTGCCGGGCTAAAAGGCACCGGAGGTATGAGCATCATCGCCCCAAGGAACAATGTGATGATGATGGTATGTACGGCCTTTTCCATTCTGGGGCCTCCTGTCCATAAGGACATTTTGGGGAAAAAACACTTAAATAAAAACTGGTTCAATGCTCTAATCGTCGAGGAAAAAGGCCGAAAGGACGGGTTTGAACTAGCCGGTCATTCCTTCCGCCTGATGGCCACAACGGCCGCTACAACGGCAATGGCCGCGATTACGAATACCGGCTCGAATCCCGGTATTCCCCCGCCCTTGGACGACCCTACCGTGACCTTGTCGATCATGACATTGTCCTTCTTGTCGGTCTCCACGATGCGGTTCTCTGGGTCGATGACGTACCTCAGGTTGAACTCCCCTGAGCCGGCCGGGACCCATGTGAACATGACTGCCTTCTCGGTCCCCGCAGGGAAGACCTTGATCGTCTGCGAGTCCATCTGGTGGTCTCCCTCGTAGAACCTCACCACCACATCCACGCAATCGGACCCGCCGTCGTTGATTATGAGGACCTTGATGCTTGTGGCCTTGTCCTTCTTGAATGCCGCTGGCATGTATGTCACATTGGTCATCTTGAGGTTGGGAAGCCCGACCTTTACGACCAGGGCCACTTCGCTCATGACACCGACCGTGGACGTGCTCGTGGCCGAGAACAGGACGCTTGTTGTGAGGGCATCTAATGGGATATCGACCATCAGCAGGGCACGGACGCTCTTGATGGCCTCAAGGCGCACGCTGTCCACCGCGGAACCGTTGATGACGTACTGCGCCTTCCATCCGGCCGGCAGGCCCGTCGTGTTCAAGGCCAGGGTGTCCGGCCCGTTGCCAAGGTTCTTGACATTGCAGTCGAAGACCACCGTCTCGCCAGGGGCCCCACGGGCTATGGATTGGACCGCGGACATCTCGATGGAATAGACCTGCGACACGACGGTGACCAGGGCCACCGTCCAGTTGACCCACTGTTCGTCCGTCAGGCGACCCACGACATCGTAGGCCCCCGCCCTAGCGTTTAGCGGCACTTGGACCTCCATCGACAGGCCGGCCGAGGCGCCCGGGGCCAGCAGGATTCCGGTCATGGCAAAGCCCCCGGACATGTAGGCCAAGGTCCAGGTCGGCGGCAGTAGCGCGGTCCCGGGACTCAGCAGCTCCTCGCCGTTCCCAAGGTTCATGACACTCACATGATAGCTGGCCGTCCCGCCGGGGTCCACCGTCGTGATGTCGGGAACGGCCGCGATGTCCAGCCTGTGGACCTGGTTGATTATCACGGTGGCCGTGACAGCGTTCCACTGGGTCATGGCATCGTTGAACGCCTGGATCCTGATGACGATCCTCGTGCCCGCCCTAGCATTGACCGGCGACCAGACCGTCAGGGTGACCGAGTCCTGGGTGTTGGCCGCCAGGCCGAGACTGTTCCTGTTGAGGTACGCCGTCCAGTCCCCGACGCCGGATACTATTTCCAGCACGACGACCACGATCCCGGCCAGGTTTCCGTCGTTCGACACTATAATCTTGAACTCCGTGGTGTTCCCGGGATTGATATAGTGCACCGGGTCCTGGATGGCCAATCCGAGGAACATCATCGGGCTGACGATCGTGTATGTCGTGGCGGTATCCTTGATCTGCGGCCTCTCGACGCTGCGCCCTTCGACCATGATTGTACCGGTCTCGTCGCCCAGAGCGTCGGCCGGAGGCGTGACCGTCAGGTGGACCGCTATGGATGTCTTGGGCTTGAGCAAGACCTCCATGACGTCCAGCGTGAAGTCCCAGTCTGCCGGGCCGTCCATCGTGAGTATGACATCCTCCTCGAGGTCTCCGGCGTTCTTCACGTTTATCTGGTATTCCGTCGGTTCGCCGGCCCTTGTCATATGGACATTATCCGCAATGGAGACCGATATGCCCGCACAACATATGGCCCAGGCGACGATCGTTATGGATGCATTCTTCCAGGGGCTCCTCTCGCTCGTTGCATTTATCCTGATCTTGATATGGTCGGACATGTCGCAGTCCTTTGGGCCTTTCACATAGACCTGGAACTTGGTGGTCTCTAGGCCTGCAACGTCCAGCGTGTCAGTGCTCAGCCAGGCCTTCCAGCCTGCATTTTCGTAGCCTTGGGAATCCACTGTCACATTGAGCGCGAAGGTGTCGTTCAGCCCACCCAGGTTCTTGATTGTGACATTGGCCGACTTGATCTCCTCGGGGTGGATATACAGCAACTTGACCAATTCCGGTGGATCCATGGAGAGCTCGGACCCCGAGCTGAAAGCAAACTTGTAGTAGACCTCGTCATTGCCGTCCCGGTCATCCTTCCACACCACATGGACGCTGCCACCAGGGCCCAAGGCGATTCTGGGCTCCCTGGCCGTGCCCATGGTGGTCAATTGAACTGCGGCGTGGGTCCCGTTCTCCGTGCCCGGGGCCATCTTCTCGTAATAGATGAGGCCGTCTGTGCTGTCCGCCCAGATCATGTAGATGTTGTTCGTGGAATCGCAGCCAATGTCGCCATAGTCGGCGGCGGTCTGCGTCACCACGATGTCCTTGTCGATACCGGCCACGGGCCTGTTCTGTTGGTCCAGCTTGACATAGGTCAGGGTCCCGCCACCGCTCCCCGAAGAGGACCTGAGCAAGTGGACCGTGTTGTCCGGGCAGGCCGTCATCGCAGGCATGGGCGGGAACCCGTAGGCGGACGTGGAGTAGATGAACTGGGGCGGGGTGTCAGCGGGCCTGACGCCGTACTTGTCGAGCGTCGTGGCCCACATGCCCACGTCGCCGCCATACCAGACGTTCTCGAGGGCCCGTAGCTTGTTCTCCCGGTCGACCGTCATAGTCGACCCTTCGACGTACCAGGCGGGTTCGCTGACATCAACCGCGGTCTTGATTATATTGCCATTCGGGTCGACCATCGTGAGCCCGACCCGCTCCAGACCGCCGGCCGGGAAATAATCATAGATGATATACACATTGCCATTGTCCGCGACGACAAGGTTCGCGCCGGTGGACACCTGAAGCCCCGAGGCCACATCGATCTGCGGGACGACCGGGACGCCCTTCGTGGTGACCTTCTCGTACTTCACGGACCCATACTGGGCATGGATCATGCTGATGTTCTCGGTGCTGTCGATGCCGACACCCTTTCCCAGCTGGCCGCTGTGCTGTACAGATGCCAGTGCCTGCGCAATGTCGTGTTCCTGAACGAGCGACCTGCCCTGGTTGTCGAGCTTGATGTACATGTAGTCTGTGTCCCTGGTCCAGATCAGATGGCTGTTCCCGTCCTTATCGACGCTCACCTGAGGGTGGAGGTCCGGGGACGGGTTATTGGTGACCCGCTTATCATCAGCCCAGACCAAACCATCGGGTGTCACCTGGTTCCGAGCCTTGGCGGCCACGAAATTCATTGCCGGGGCCAGGGCCGTCACGCACATGAGGGCGACCGCGAACAACCCTATGAGCCTGGCAACCCGCGGCTCCATCCAACAAACCTCCTGTAAAATACTATTAGGGAGGTCGCATTAAATAATTATTGGTACTTCCCGTCGAACGATGGATGCAGAGGGCGATGGCCATGCCAAGGCGGAAAAAATGGTTATAAGAAGAAAATGAAAATAAAAGAAAGACAGAGGGGCCTTTCGGCCCCTCACACATTTTTGGTCTATTCGTACTTGCGCCTGAAGGCCACCAAGGCCGCCACGACCGCGATGGCGCCAACGATCATGATCGGGTCAAAGCCAGGCACGAGGCCGCTTCCCGACCTCACCGTGACCTTGTCGATCTTTATGTTGTCGTCCTCGTTGGTCTCGATTATCGCGTCGTCCGGGTCCACCTTGTACTGCAGCCTGTAGTTCCCAGAGTGCGTCGGTATCCAGGTGAAGACCACCGTCTTGTTGGTGCCGCCCGGGAACCTCTCTAGAACGTTGATCCCGGCTGGCGTGTCGCCTTCGTAGAACCTCACTGTGACGTTCTCGCAGTCGACCTTGCCAGTGTTCCTGACCATGACCTCGATGGTTATGGGCTTTTTGGCGATTATGGTCGAGGGGCTGTAGGTGATCTTCTCGATGGACAGGTTGGGCTTCTCGACGTCCACGACCAGGCCAACATCATCCTGCAATCCGACCGAGGATGTCCCCACGACGGAGAAGGTCATTGTCTGCTCAGTCGTCGTGTAGGGTATGGTTATCAGCAGGGCTATCTTGTCCTGCTTTCTCGCGTCGAGGTGCATTATGTTGGTGACCTCGTTGTTGTAGACGAACTCGAACTTCCAGTCCGCCGGCAATCCCGTGCTGTCCAGCGTCTCGGTGTCGGGCCCATTGCCCGGGTTCCTCACGAGTATCGTGAAGAACACGATCCTGCCTGGGCTTCCCAGCTGCTTGGACAGCGTCGTGGTCACATCGATGGCGTAGATCTGGTTGACCACCGTCGTCAGCGGGATGTCCCACTGGTCGCCGCGGTCATCGGCCATCCTGCCGACCACATCGTAGGTCCCGGCCAGCTCGCTCTGGGGCACCGCGACCTCTATGAGGAAGCTCACGGACTTGCCTGCGTCGATCAGTATCTCCTCAATGGAGGTGCTCTGGGCGGTGTACTTCAACACCCAGTTGACCGGTAGCTGGGCCTCCTTGAGCTTCAGGTCCTCCTGGCCGTTGCCGCTGTTGGCGACCTGTACCTCGTAGGTGGCCGTTGAGCCCGGGTTCACGGCGACCCTGTCCGGGGCCGCCGATATGTCCAGCTTGTGCATCTGGTTGACTATGGTCGTTGCCTGGACATCGTCTTGCTGGGTCCTGGCGTCGTTGTAGCCTTCGACCTTGACGACCATCCTGGCGTTGGCCTGGGCGTTGGCCGGGGGCTGCACCGTCAGCGTGACCGAGTCCTCGGCGTTGGCCGCTAGGCCAAGGCTGTTCCTGTCAAGGAACGCGGTCCAGTCGCCGACGCCCGAGACTATCTCCAGTACTATTACCACTATGCCTGGCATGTTGCCAGCGTTGGACACCTTTATGGTATAGGTCGTCGAGTTCCCTGGGTCAACATAGTGCTCGGGGTCCAGCAGTTCGAGGTTGATATACATGGTCGGGCTCACGACCGTGTGCGTTATGGCGTTGCCCTTGATCTGGGGCCTTTCTGCGGAGCGCCCTTCGACCATGACCATGCCGATCTCATCGGCCAGGGCATTGGACGGGGGCGTCACGGTCAGTTGGACCGCCGTGGATGTCTTGGGCTTGAGCAAGACCTCTACGACGCTCATCTTGAAGTCCCAGTCTGCCGGGCCATCCATCGTGAGTATGACGTCCTCCTCGAGGTCTCCGCGGTTCTTCACGTTTATCTGGTATTCCGTTGGCTCGCCGGCTCCCGTCATGTGGACATTGTCCGGGCACGACAGCTCGATCTTGCTGTCCACTATCAGGAAGACCTTGAACATTATCGTGTCGTTCTTCCATGGGTTGCCCTTGGATGTCGCGTTGATGGACACGGCTATGTTGTCGTTCATGTTGCCCGTGGTCGGACCCTTCACGTAGACCTGCATCTTGTAGGCCTTCTGCGGGCCGAGCTCGAGCTCTTCCTGGTCCAGCCAGGCCTCCCAGCCCATGCCCTCATGGCCGTTCAAGTTCGTGGTGATGTTTAGCCAGATGGTGTCGTTTTGTCCGCCCAGGTTCTTGATGGTTATGTTGGCCGACTTGATCTCCTCCGGGTGGATGAACATCATCTTGGCGATCTCCTCGGGCGCCATGCCGAGTTCGACACCGAAGTTGAAGGCGAACTTGTAGTATATTTCGTCGTTGCCATTCCTGTCGTCCTTCCATACTATGTGGAGGTTGTCGTTGGGGTCCAGGGCCAGCTTCGGGTCCCTGGCCACTCCCTGGGTCGTCAGCTTGATGGCCTTGTGGGCCTTGGTCTCGGTGCCCGGGGCCATCTTGATGTAGTACAGCTTGCCGTCACCGCTGTCGGCCCAGACGAAGTAGACGTTGTTCCTGGAGTCGCAGCCGATGTCGCTGTAGTCGGCCGCGGATGCGGCGATGGTCACGGTCGTCGTTGAGCCTACGATCGGCCTGTTCTTGTCGTCCAGCTTCATGTAGGTGAGCGTCCCTCCGCCGTTGGCGTTGGAGGATATGAGTAGGTGGACCGCGTTGTCCGGGCAGGCCGTCATAGCGGGCATTGGCGGGAAGCCGTAGGAACCGGTCGCGTAGAGGTGCTGGGGCGGGGTGTCTGCGGGCCTGACGCCGTACTTGTCGAGCGTGGTGCCCCACATGCCCTGGTCACCGCTGTGCCAGACGTTCTGGAGGGACCGCAACTTGTTTTCCCAGTCGACCGTCAGGGTCGCGCCCTCTATGTACCAGGCGGGTTCGCTGACATCGACCGCGGTCTTGACGATGTTGCCCTTGGGGTCGATCATCGTGAGGCCTTCCCTCTCGGTGCCGCCCGGCGGGTAATAGTCGTAGATAACGTACACGTTGTCGTTCCTGGCAACTGCCAGGTTCGTGCCCTGGGACATCTGCAGGCCCGATGAAACATCGGTGGGCTGGTTGATCCTCTTGCCCGCAGCGTTGTACTTCTCCCAGATGACCGGCCCGTAGTAGGCGCCGCCTTCCCTGTAAATTATGTGGAAGTTCTCGGAGCCGTCTATGCCTATGGTCTTGCCCAGCTGGCCACTGTGCTGCGTCGGCACCGATGCCGTTGCAATCGTCCGCTCCTGTATGAGCGTCTTGCCCAGGTAGTCCAGCTTGATGTACATGTAGTCGCTGCCCCTGAGCCAGATCACATGGCTGTCACCCTTGCTGTCGACAGACAGCTGTGGGTTCGTGTCTGGGGACGGGTTGTTCGTCACTCTCTTGTCATCGGCCCAGTATAGACCGTCATCGGTCAGTATTGGCCGACCGTGGGTCTTCGCCGTGACCATTGTCATCGGCAAGAAGGCCGTGGCGCACATTACCATCACAAACAGTACGCTTAGTATTGCCCGCTTCATGTTCTTACCTCCAGAAATCCCCTACCAATTCAATTTATCATTCCAGGGGTTTTTCCCCTATTGAGTATCTGATTAGTCAATTTGTTATTTATATAATGTTTGGTCTAACCTTCAAATTATACTAGTTGTTGTAAACGAAACGTGAGTTAATGCTTATATACTTGTTTCGAATTTCGTAGCGCCCTTCCCTCGATGGACACAATTGTCCATTGGGCCCAGCGATGCTAGGTGGACACCTAGGAATCCAACAAATACGTTGATTGATTGCTATATATAAGGTTCCTGGTTTGAACTTCAAACTAAAAAAAGAATGGTTGGAGGAGGCCTTCCTCGCTCCAACCATGTGGGTCATGGATAATAGTGAAAGGCCCATGGGCCGGCCCCGACGGGCCCACAGGAACGAACATCAGAGGTACTGGGGGGAGCAGCCGTTCAGTTCGTAGACCTCTTCCCAGCCGTAGTGGTCCGGGCCCTCATCGCCCTCGGGCCAATCCTCCTCATCGTCCGCGTCATCGTCCTCATCGGCCTCTGCGACCGGTATCTGGGCCCCCTCGCGGTCCGGGTCCCGGATGCGGATCTCCTCGACCTCGATGGTCCGCTCCTCGGCCTGCTCCTCGCGGCCGGCCTCGGTCATCTTTCTTAGCACGATGAAAATGGTCATGGTCATATTCTTGGCCTCCAGTTGTCGATGTTCATCATCACCTATCTTTCCTGTGAAAATGGTACTTATACTTTTGGCGAGGGGTCCAGTGAAAGTAATCGGGAAACGGAGGCCTTTGCCCGGGACCATCGGATAGCCCCACCGTCGATGGAATGGCCCTGGCCGGCCCTGAACGTAGGAGTGAAAGTAAAGTGAAAGTAAACCTGTCCCCCCGTCGAGGATTTACTTTCACCCGCGGCCCGCGGACAGCTGATTGTCATGGATAGCGCTTATATCATGGTCCTGTGATTCCCTTCCCAATGCCGATGTTCCGCAAGGTCATCTCGTCCATCGTCAAGGATCCCAAGGTCCTGGACTTCTCCTACGTGCCGGAGAGGCTCCCGCACAGGGAGCCCCAGATGAAGTCCATGAGCGCGCTCTTTTCGCCCGTGCTGGACGGGCCCGTGTCTCAGACGGCCTTCTTCCTGGGGCCCGTGGGCACCGGCAAGACATGCTTGGCAAACCGCTTCTGTCAGGACTTCGTGGACGCGGGCAAGGGGACCAAGGCCATTGAATTCAAGATCATCAACTGCCGCGACAAGCGGACGGCCCTGAAGGTGCTCAACGACCTTTGCAGAACCTACCAACAGTTCCTGGCCCGGGGCCACTCGGCCACGGAGCTGCTGGACATCTTCCGCAAGGACCTGGAGAAGCGGAAGGTGCACTTCGTCCTCGTGCTCGACGAGGTGGACGCGCTCATCCTCAACGACGGCCCGGACCTCATCTACCTGCTGACGCGCTTCGACGAGGGGCGGCCCGGCAAGGGCGGCTCCCTGTCGCTCATAATGATATCTACGAAGAACGTCTTGAACAACCTGGACACGGCCACCATGAGCACCTTCAAGAGGAGCCATCTCATAAACTTCGGCTCCTACAGCGAGGCCGAGCTCATGGACATTATCAAGCAGCGTGTCGGGCTGGGCCTCCACACCGGGGTCATCCCCATGGCCGTCATGGAGGAGATTGCGAGGATGGCGGCAGACCACGGGGACGCCCGCAGGACCATAGAGCTCCTCCAGGTGGCCGCCGCCTACGCCGACGAGCAGGGGAAGCCGAAGATAAACATAGAGCACGTCCGCATGGCCAAGGCCTCGGTGGCCAAGGTGGATGTGGAGCCGTACATCTACGGCCTGGAGAAGCACAAGAAGCTGGCCCTGCTAGGCATTGCCCGGGGCCTGAAGAAGAAGACCGAGATGACCATGGGCGAGGCCCAGGCCAACTACGAGGTCGCCTGCGAGGAGCTCAAGGAGCTGGCCAGGTCCCACACCCAGTTCTGGAAGTACATCAAGGACCTGTCGGCCTCGGGCATCATAGACGCGGTCCATTCGGGACGCGGCGTCCAGGGGGCCACGACGCTCATATCGCTCACCGAGCTCCCGGCCGAGGTGCTCATTGCGGTGCTTGAGAAGGATTTGGGGCTCGCCTAGGCCTCAGAGCTTCCTGCGCTTCCTGACAATGACCTTCTTGTCCTTGGCCTCGTCGCCCTTCATCTTCGCGACCTGCTTGACGCGGCCCCGGAGCTCGAGGATGCTCCACTCGATACCGCCACGCTTGCTCTTGTCCGGGGAGGTGACATCGCGCTTGAGGTCCGCCAGGGCCTTGTCGAGCTTGGCGACCCCTATGAGCTTGATGCGCTTTTCGAGGGTCGAGAGCTCCCGGGCCCTGGACACAAAGATCATGACCTCCTTGCGGGCCGTCGTCGGGTCGGCCTCTATCATGCTGTTGAAGTAGTCAAGCACATAGCCCTCGGACTGCCAGGGCTTGAGCATGGCCTTAAGCTCGTCCTTGGGGTTCATGGCCGGGGCCTCGTCCACCCCGGACCCCAGCTCCATCTCCGGCTCCCCGTCCCAGAGCTCGGCGCCTTCCTCCTCGGCCTCCTCCTCCTCCTCCTCGTCGAACCCTACGCCGCACTTGGGGCACTTCATGTCCGTCTCGGCCACGTTCCCGCCGCACTGCGGGCACTGGAAGAACTCGACATCCTCGTCCTCGAACTCTACGCCGCACTTGGGGCACTTGGACGCTTCCCCGGGGACCTCGGCCTTGCACTCGGGGCAGACGGTCACCAAGACCTCCTCGACCACGTCCTCGTCGGCGGGCCCGGCGCCGGCCCTGATCTCGGCCTCGGCCCCCTCCATCTTCACTGCGGTCCCCTCGTCCCCGTTGCTGGTATCGGCCCGGGATTTGGCCAAGGACGTGCGCTCGCTCTCGGCCTTCTGCTCGGCCTCGAGGAACCCCTTGAAGATGTCGTCGAGGTTCGGCACCCCGGAGCCCGAACTGGGCGCCTCCGCCCCCCTCTTCTCCTCGTAGGCCGTCGCGCCCTTGGCGCCCAGCTTGACCGATATGGCGTTGACCTCTACATCGAGCTCCTTGTACTCGGACTCTATGGATGTCCCGCTCATGGACAGGATGCATATCTCGCGCTTGAGCGTCGGGCCGGTCCTGGTCCTCGACACCTCGATGAGGCCGTCGAATATCTGGTGGAATGTGGACAGGACCTTCATGTCCTGGGCCTCGGAGTCGAGCACGAAGATGGTCGTGATGTTCTCCTGGCGGCACTTGGCCCTGGTGGCCTGGGCGAAATTGTAGACCGTCTTGAGGCCGAAGGATGTCAGGGCCGAGGACAGCAGGTTGATGACGGACCGCTTGGGCGTCTTCTGGCCCATCAGTTCGATGGTCTTCGTGATGGCTATGCCCACGTTGGTCAGGTCGAAGGACGCCTTGATGACCGCTTTTTCCTCGCCGGTCCCTTCCTCTACGCTCTTGACCCTCTCGTGCTTGTAGGAGTACCAGTCCACGATCATCAGGTCCCCGGAGGTCTCGTACTTCTTGGGGTTCAGGCCTATGAACTTGAGCTGCTTGCGGAACTCGTCGGGCGAGATCGTCGACAGGACCACGAAGACGCACTCGCCGGCAAGGAGGCCCTCCTTGACGTACTGGTTGGCGATGAGGTCCTTTTCGTTCCCGGGCGGGCCCTGGAGGATGAAGCAGTTGCCTTCGGGGACCCCGCCGTGGAGCATCTCGTCGAGGCCCTTGGTGCCGCTCTTGACCCTCCGCTCGTCCCGGGCGTCCTTGGCCATTAGTAGATCTCCTCCTCGTGCATGACCTGGATGCCGCCCTTCCTTATGATGAACGGATGCCTCTCGGAGTCGTGGTCCGTGTAGCGCATCTTGCGAATGATTATGGACCTGCGGAGGCCCTTGCCCACGTCCTCGAGCTCGAGGACTATGAAGGAATCGGCTAAAAACTGCTCGATGTCGTAGCGGGTCAGCCCCTTGCCCTCGACGATGTCGGTTATCATGAGGGTGGTGATGCCCATCTCCCGAAGGAAGTTGCACAGCCGGAAGAGCTCTTGTCGGAGCTCGTCCGGGTCCTTGGTGTAGATGCCCGCCGCCGTGATGGAATCTATCACGAGCCGCTTGGCCTCGGTCCTGGAAAGGAAGTGGGACAGGAACTCTTGAAGTGCTGCTAGGCTGGCCACCTCGCGGCGCTCGTCCTCGCCCGGCGAATGGTGCTCGCGGATGTGGGCCATGTCGACTATGGTGAGCTTCCCCTCGAGCTCCAGCGGCCTCAGGTCCAGTTCGAAGCTCTCGGCGGCGCGGAGCAGGCTTTCGCGGGTCTCCTCAAGGGTCAGGAAGATGCCGGGTTCGTCGAGCTTTGACGCGCCATGGACAAGGAAGTTGAGCCCGAGCAATGACTTGCCGCTGCCGGTCGGGCCCGAGATCAGGTTCACGGTGCCGCGCGGGAACCCGCCGCTGGTCATGAGGTCCAGGCCCTCGACGCCCGTCGGGACGCGGTCCAGGGCCATGTCCGGCGGGATGCCGGAGACCTTTGCTGCGGCCTTCTTGCTCATGCGCCGCCCCCCCTCGGGATGCACAGCCTCACGGCCGCGGCCCTGCCGTTCTCGCCGAAGACCGATTCAAGGATCGGCTGCACGAGGTCCAGGGCCAGCCGGCCTCCGAGCTCCTGGCCGAGGGCCGCTATGAGCCGCTCGACCCTTTCCCTGTGGCCTTGCGACGGGCCGCCCTTCACGAGCCGTTCCGAGGCTGCCGGGCCCAGAGCCCTGTCGACCTCGGCAGAGATGCCAACGTAGGCCCTCTTCCACAAGCCCTCCCCGCCGGAGAGCAGGGCCCGCCGCGGTCTCACAGCATCGGCGCGCGGGGAACACCCGGGGCCGCCAGTCAAAGAATATCTGCCCCGGTCGAGCTTCACGAGCCTGCCCTCGCGGGCAAGCCTTGAAAGAAGTGTGGCCGTAATCTTCCGGTCGAGCCCGAGGGTGTCGGCGACGGTCCGGGCCGCCACGACGCGGCCCCTGTGAGCCGACATGAATTCCAGGACGGCCCCTGTGGCGGTCCTGTCCCCGAGGTCTGGCGTTCTCGATCTTGACTTGGGCATCGGTGGCGCCCCCGGCCTTATGGACTACTAGCGGTTATGACCTATTTCAACATTTTGTTGAAATTGTTGAATGTTGAAATGACCAAGGAACATCGATGGACGGGGCTCTGCAGGGGACTGCCGAGAAATGAAATGGAAAAACTTGAAATACTGACCGCACTTTACCGAATCTCATGGCCGAAGAGAACGGCAAGCTGGGCCTCGGAAGGAACGTGGTCCGGGGGTTCTGCGCCCTGCTCATAATGACGGCGCTGATACTCCAGCTCGTCTGGGGCCTCGTCTTCGGCATCTGGTGGGACGTGGGCCTCTACACGGTCCTCCTGCTGCTCTATGGCTTCGGCATCGTCGGCTTCCTGCTTTACTCAATGAAGGAGAGCCCGGGCGAGACTGGGCCGAAGTAAGCGCGGCATTCGTTCTAATCCAGTTCTGAACAACGACGGGCCACGGCCATGTTAATAGGTGTTCGCCAGGTGGGCCCAGCTCGAGGTCTCCTTGCCGCAGACGGCGCAGGTCCCTTTCTTGCCCTCATGGAGCACCGAGGTCCCCAGGACGCCCTTGCTGGAGCCCTCCTCCATGGCCTTGGCACAGGCCTCCGAGCCGCACCAGGCCATGCGGACAATGCCCTCGTGGGCCGCCCCGTCCTTCGGGGCCTTGACATCATGCGTGTTCCCGTCGAGGATACCCCGGGCCTTCTCGAACATGCACCTCGTGATGTCACCGAGCATGTCGTTGGCGGTGGCCCCGAGGTCTTTGTTGGGATGAGCATCCTTCTTGCCGATGTCCCTCCGGAAGAAGGTCACGACGCCCTTGGCCATGTCCTTGGGCCCGAGCTCTATCCTCAGCGGAATGCCCAGGAACTCCCAGTGGTAGAACTTGGCCCCGGGCCTCATGTCCCGGTCGTCCATGTGGACCCTGAGCCCGAGCGCCTTGAGCTCGTCGACGATCTTCTTTGCGGCCCCGAAGACCGTGTCCTTCGAGTCCTTGTCGAAGATCGGGACAACGACCACCTGGAACGGCGCGATGTCCGGCGGGAGCACGAGCCCCTTGTCGTCGCCGAAGATGCCTATGATGGCCCCGAGCAGCCTCTCGGACATGCCGTAGGTCGTCTGATGGACGAACAAATGGTCCCCGTTCTCGGCCTCGTAGGTTATCTCGTACGGCTTCGAGAAGTTCTCCTTGTACTCGTGAATCGTCCCTATCTGCAGGGCCCTGCCGTTCGGCATGAGGCAGTCGGCCCCGAGGCTATAGAAGGCCCCAGGGAACTTGTCCCACTCGGGCCTCTTGTTGATGAGGTACGGTATGCAGAGCCTCTGGCCCACCTTGGCCATGATCTCCAGGTCTTCCTTGATCTGCAGCTCGGCGTCCTCGTATGTCGCGTGGCAGGTGTGGGCCTCGAAGAAGTGTATCTCGCGTATCCTGATGAACGGGCGCGTCTGCTTGGTCTCGTACCTGAAGATGTTGACGATCTGGTAGGTCTTGAGCGGCAGGTCCGCGTGCGACCTTATCCACAGCTTGAACATCGGATACATCGCAGTCTCGGAGGTCGGCCTCAGCAGCAGCGGGATGTCGAGCTCGTTCTTGCCAGCATGCGTGACCCAGTAGACCTCCTCGTCGAAGCCCTTGATGTGCTGGGCCTCCTTGGCGAACTCGGTCTTCGGGATGAGCAGAGGGAAGCAGACCTCCTGATGGGTGGTCCTGTCCATCTCGGCCCGGATGAAGCCGTCAATGAGGGTCATGATCTTCCAGCCGTAGGGCGTCCAGACGTTCATGCCCTTGATGGGGTACCGGTTGTCGCTGAGCCCCGTCTTCTGGACGATCTCCAAGTACCACTCGGCGAAGTTCTCCCCCTTCTTTGCCTCCAGCTTGCCTTCCTGCTGGGCATCATCCGGTTTCTTGGCCATGGTCTTTGGAATATGAGTTAAAGTTAAAACAATTTTGGTTGTGGGGTTGTGCCCCTCTAGTCGAACAAAATTACTAGTTATATATGGTAGAAATGAAACATTTAGGGAAGTGTTACATATGCATTTAATATTCTTACCAAAAAAGAGAAATACTGAATAAAGGGAGAAAAAATGAGTGGTGATGGAATAAGGAAAGCCCTAGTGGTCTCCCTTGCGCTCATCATGACGCTCGGGAGCCTCTACCCGACCCTTTCGATAAACCCCGTCAGCGGCGAGAAAAAAGACCTCGATGTGCTATCAGCACCCGAGAATATCAAATGGGCCGACCCATTGAATATCACGAATAACGATGTGGGGGATTCATATCCCGCTTTGGTGGTCGACGGAAATCCGGAAACGCATGTATATATCGCATATTATCAGAACAGGAAGGATTTCAAATTTCAGGAGTACCAAGTTCTTGGGAAAAGGGTGCAAAGAGAAACCACCCTTATGTCCGGTTCAATGGCTTTTCAACGAGCAACCTATTGGGCCCCCTATGCTCAGCCATCGGAATATTTCGGAGTAGATACTGTTGGCAACCTCCATCTCCTCAGGGCCTCCAATTCTGATCCGTGGAGCGAAGGCGTGTATCAAAAATTCAGTAATAGTGGTAAGCCAATATCACTGGCCATTACGCTTCAAACCGGTTTTAATCTACAGCATTCCATCGCTCTAGGTGTTGGTGCAAATAACATGGCCTACTTTGGGTTGGAGAATGCCACAGTTAGCCAACAAGGTCTTCTCATGAGGCTTGACAAGAACTTCAAGGCCGAATCCGTCGAGGTCAATGAAAATACCGATGGCATAAGCCTTGTTGTCGATAAATGGGACGATGACGCTGTCCATTACTTCTCCAGGACCTCGTTGAACGGCATCATATTCCATAGCAAACTCACATTTGACCTCCAAATGGTCATTTCCCATGAAAATTTCTTCCAAGGGGTCCTCCCCGGCAACGGTCTCGACAGTCCCGTCCCGATTGCGACCACTACCCCGAATGGGCATATCCATCTGATGGTCTATAACCGGAGCGCAAATCCCAAGACAATATATTATGGCGAGTTGGACAAGGACGGCATTATGGTCAACGATGGCCGGTATTTAACTATCACAGAAGATGGCTGCGACTACGGCGACATAGTTGGCGACAAGGAGAATAATGTCCATGTCGTCTGGGGCGCATGCAACGACGGCAGTGTCCATTATACCAAGATCGTCGAAGGTGACGAAACCGACTCACTCGAATCGCCATCTAATATCGTTAGCGAGGGTCTTCCCGGCATATCGTCATGGCCCCAGATCGGGGTGGATGTGGGCGGGGGTCTGCATGTCGTATTCCTGAACGATGGCGACGGCGACAACGAGGTCATCTATCGGTATTCTTATTCCTACGGTGTATCGCTTGAGACAGTGTCCGCTATCAGCGATCTGATGTTCTTATGTTTAAATGAAACAAAGACCGGTACTTTCACCATCAAGAACACTGGCAATCTGAATGACACCTATCTGCTCAATATCTCAGTAGACATGAATGGCCATGAAAACCATGGTTGGGCTGCATGGCTGGACGAGACAGAATTAGAGCTTCCTCCTCAAGAAATCGGTGAAATCCAAGTCAATGTCAAAGGCCCCACCTCAGGCGAACTGAACGAGAACATCAATATCACCATCAAAGCGACATCAAATGGAGCCCCTCAGAAGAATGATGAGATGTCCCTGAAGGTCTTTTTTGTATTTATGCGCGGGATCCAGCTGGCGGTCCCGGACAACGTCCATATTACATGCGCTGGTGAACCTACGGAATTTCAGATCAATGTGAAGAACCAGGGCGACATTGCAGAGGATGTTCTGTTGACGCTTGACGGCCCCGTGGACTGGGATTATGAATTGGACATCTACGAGGTCCTGCTCGCACCCAGGACCTCAACGGCGATGCATTTGACGGTCATCCCGGCTATCGATGCCTATGCCGGAGCTATTGGAACGGTCTTGGTCGAAGGGTATAGTAAAGGTAATCCCTCCCTCAAGAGCAGGATTATGACCCGTATTGTGGTCTGTCCGGACCTTCTCATCACACTCGAGACGGATAATATCACTCATTATGTGGACCCAGGGAGGAGCACGACATTCTTTATCACGGCCACCAGCCATGGGAACTTACCTGATTATGTGATGCTCATATTCGAAATGGCCTCAGATATAGGCGATTGGATCGCGGTCTTTGACAGAACAAGTATAGGCCTCACGGCAAACAGCAAGGGAACGATTGGTGTCAAAATGGTAGCCCCGCCAAATGCCATAGCAAATTCTAGCTTGCTTGTGAAAATTATTGCGCATGATGATCATTGGGCTCAACGGTTCGAGGTAGAGACCAAGCTCGTCGTCAATCCGGTCCATGAATTATTATTCAATCTTACGCCAACCACTATCACCACAACACCTGGCGACATCAGGTCCATAGATGCCCATGTGGCCAACAATGGCAATGAGTTTGAGCTCCTAAAGACCGGCATAACCAACCTTCCAATAGGATGGAATGGCAATTTCTTGTACAAAGGGGCCCAGGTCACAGATATTGACCTGGAACCCTGGGCCCATAAGGCTTTGAATCTAAATCTTGAAATCCCGGCCTTTGCACATTCGGGTACCTATTTGTTGAACACCTTCATCGATAATGGCCGTGGTATCAACCTGACGAGAACGATAAATATCATTGTCAAACATTTTCCGATTGTGCAAATCGAATGCCCGAACCCGAAGATGAATGGCATTCCGAACAGCAAAGTCTCCTTCTCACTGACCATAAAGAACCTCGGAAATGGCCCTGATACATTGAACCTTCGAGTGATGAGCGAATTAACGAATGATTGGGGGATATCGTTTGAAACCAAGGATGGGTCGGTCGATAATGTTCTTCTTGACATTGGGGAAGAAATCGAATTGAATCTCTTGATTAACATCCCTGTCCATCCATACTTCCTCATGATTCCTATGGTTGTCAATGTGACAACATTCGATGGGTCGTCGACATATTTGGACCTTGAGCTTTCGATAAAACTACCCGACCTGACCTTCGTGCATTTCCAACCTTCCCTAGGCTTACCAGAAAAAGGGAAGTCATATTGTTACGATGTTATGGTCCTGAATGACGGCGATTTCTCGTCGGGGCAGTTCATCTTGACCTTCTCTATCGATGGGTTCATCGCCTATCAAATGGATATTGGCCCTATAGACCCGGGACAATCTGTGAACACGACCTTCTGCTGGATCCCTAGCGCGACCGGTGATTACTATGTCAAATTCGCCTTAGACCCGAATTATTCAATAATGGAATCCAATGAAATGAACAATGTCATTGAAATCACTGGCAAAATTCCGAAGGCTCACAAATCTCAAATTGACCCACAGCCATTCCTCTTCACTATAATCGTTGTATTGAGCACGATCGTGATATTCGGAAAGCCTAAAAGAAAAACTCGCATTCGAATCATTAGATTGCGACGGGCACCTTGAAGCGTCCTATCGTTCCATACTTGCAAAGTCGCTCAATAACCATAATATATCCATCAGGTACATGGTATGGTGCATCCCCGGAGGTCCGTGACCTTTAGCGGGATGTGAATGACCTTGTGGAGGCTTTTTCTTGTCGCATAGGGACCAGGCGCCGGGGAGACCCGGCAATATCGTGCGCTCATCCTGCCGAAGGGCCGCAAGCATTGCCTTGCTCTTTTTAATGGTCACGACATCCTTCATGGCGCTGGCATCCTCGGACGCCGAGCAGCACATCGCTCTCGTCGACACGACCACCGAGCTCCAGAAGGAACAGCTCAAGGCATCAGGGGCATCAATCCTCGAGGACTACGGCGACCTCGCCATGGTCAGCGGTACCGAGGCCCAGCTGTCGGGCCTAGCGATCCGGCGGAACCTGGACGACAGGGCCGTCATCTACATGGCGGACTACGCTTACGATACACGGTTCCCGATAGAGGACCAGGGCATCCCGTCGGAATACCTTCAGGACGCCCCGACCGAGGGCGCGGGTTACT
>Ga0315284_10002331_pt1 | contig 27243 bp, 25 predicted proteins | sample YL17G09_16_MG_FD_203696 | JGI IMG/M metagenome (GOLD analysis project Ga0315284, IMG submission 203696) | Sediment microbial communities from Yellowstone Lake, YNP, Wyoming, USA - YL17G09_16 | ecosystem: Environmental > Aquatic > Freshwater > Lake > Sediment | place: USA: Wyoming | collected...
AAACACCTTTTTCGCCAAACTGCTCTAAAACTCTTTTAACACTCACTAAAAAAACGCGATAAAAAAACTTCAGTTACGAATTATTCAATCTCATTGAATCAAGCCTAATTCCTTGAACAGACAATGATTAATTTACTGAATTCGCATTTACTCTGAATTTAGACCTGCCTACCTCGCTGCAAGTTTAATGTTTACATCGCACACCGGCTCACAAGGGCTTTGCCATCTCATAGGAAGTTTGGGGCGTGCGTGACAAAGCGCGCGGCTCAGCTCTCGTACGAAAACCTTTTCACATTCCAGCTAAATAACGCTTAACGTAAGAAGGGCACGTGATGAGTGCAGAGAAATATTACATGAGGCTGAAATCGCCTTCGCCGGAGATGGTACAGTCTGTTGTACGGTATTTTAGGAAAGAAGGGTACAAGGTGGAGCAGGAGAAGACTTCTCTTGAGGGTTTTAGCGGTATTCTGAGGATTTTTGATTTGATTGTCCAGAAGGGTAGAGTTTTGCAGGGAGTCTGGATTAGAGATTGGGACAGAACAATTGGAGTTAATTTGGTGATAAACATTGACAAGGCTTCAGAGGATGTAAAGCTGTCTGATCCGATAATCGTCGGCGAAAAGTTCAGCGATCACGCAAAATCATACGCAAATAGACGGAAGATTACGCTTCTGCAAAAGCAAAAACTGATCGTGAGCCTCAGGTAAGCCAGGCTCCCAAAACGAGCAAAAGACGTATGCAACGAACAGTTTCTCCATTCACTGATAAGTCGGAGAATATGCTATCTCTCCTTTTCGAGCTGATGCAAATACTCCTGTTAGTTTTTCTAGGGGATCTCGCTTTACCTATTCCTGTGATGTCCTTTGCCTGACATGTTCTCTCCTAAGAAAAGAAGCGAAATCATGTCGAAAATCAAGGGAAAGGATACAAAAATCGAGATTAAGTTGAGAAAGGCACTTTGGAGAGATAGAATCAGAGGATACAGGCTCCAGGCTAAACTTCCCGGTAAGCCTGACATCGTTTTCACAAAGTACATGGTCGTCGTCTTCTGCGATGGAGACTTCTGGCATGGGTACAGATTTGATGAATGGAAGAGCAGATTACAGCCTTACTGGCTCGAGAAGATAGGAAGAAATATGCAACGGGACAGGATGAATGACCATATGCTAATAAAGCAAGGGTGGAGAGTCGTTCACCTATGGGAACATGACTTGGAAAAAAACATGGAGAAGTGTAAAGAAAGGGTGTTAAAATCATTGTTGGCGAGAGGATTGAAAAGATGAGGCCGTGCCTCCTTGATCTCTTCTGTGGTGCTGGAGGTCTGAGCAGCGGTCTGGAGATGGCTGGGTTTGAAGTCGTTGCAGGAATAGACATTAACTCCTACTCAGCTCAGACATTCAAATTTAACTTCCCCAAGGCTATTTCCCTCGTAAGGGATTTGGGCAACTATCACCCCCAAGAATTTTCAAAAGACTATGGCTTTCCTAGAGAGGCCTTTAATGTTATCATAGGAGGACCTCCTTGCCAAGGATTTTCCGTTTCCGGACCCAGGGATTTCAAGGATCCTCGAAATCAACTTTACCTAGAGTTCATAAAATATGTCGAGTTCTTTAAGCCTTCAGCTTTTATGGCTGAAAACGTCCCAGGGCTGGTCGGGCTTTACCGTGGGAAAGTAAAAGAGAGAATAATAGAGGCCTTTGGAGATCTCGGCTATTATGTTTGCTACAAAATCCTCCTAGCATCTGATTATGGAGTCCCACAAAACAGAAAACGTGTTTTCTTCGTCGGAATACGAGACAAGAGGATGTTTAAATTTCCTGATCCAACTCACTTTAGCATGAACAATAATTCGGCCGCTTTTCTGGGAGATCACCTCAGAAAGGTGACTGTTGCTGATGCCATAAACGATCTACCTTCTCTAGAGCAAGAACTTGGGACCGAGGAAGCGGATTATTTACGCCCCCCTTCGAATAATTATCAGGAATACTGCCGAGAAGGTTCCAGAAAAATCTATAATCACATAGCAGCTAGACACACAGAGCAGACAAGAGAGATAATTGCTATGGTGCCCGAAGGAGGCAACTACAAAATGCTGCCGCCGGAACTGCAAGATACCCGAAGGTTTCACATAGCATGGACTCGGATCGACAGCCAAAAGCCTGCACCGACAGTCGACACAGGACACCGTCACCACTTTCATCCATGGGTGAATCGAGTTCCAACTGCAAGGGAAAATGCAAGGTTTCAATCATTTCAAGACAGATTCGTGTTTCGGGGGCCAAAGACCTCACAATACGAACAGGTAGGTAATGCCGTCCCTCCACTCGTGGCAAGAGCATTGGGAAAGGAGTTGACCAAGTACCTTTGACTTACCACATTCCCCACGAATACTACTTTAGAGTCCATCATATCAGACCGAGATTCAAGAATGATGTTGAAGATGTTTTGATATTTGTGGCTGTAGAGATTAGCAAGATCCCAAGAAGTACGAAACAGGAGTTCATGCAGAAAGTCAACGACGCCATAAGACGTTACCCCGGTAATGCTCCAAAGAAAATTAAGACAATAAACAACTGGAGAACCGAAATCTCTTCATTGTTCGGACTTGTCGAATACGGTGCAAGTTACGGTGAGTGTTGGTCCAGTGCGATGGCCAACAATCTTGCTGTGAATCAGGATCTGGTTGAATTCTTCAAGTACTTCCTATTCTATTTCCAATATCCCGGTGGACACCTGAAGCCTCATGAGACTCTCAAATACATTCGAGCTGGTGTTAGGTTCAAACCTGCAAGGTACATACTTGATTTGTTATCGAAAGCCGAGAAGACCACAGGCAACAGGTTTGGAATTACGAGAGCTGAGCTTACACATTGCGTTTTCAATGACTTAAGAGTTACAAGAGATGGCCGATCGGTTGATCAAGTGATAGATTTGATACACCACAATCGGGAACATGGGGTCAGTTATGACTGGGAGGGCGACGTAATCCGTTATGCAGGAGACATCCTAGATTATATGGTCATAGCAGACCTGCTAGTTGTCCATGGTAACAAATATTACCTTAATTTGAATGCACGCGAGAGCATAGTCGCGTTCCTCGAGAGCGAGCTTCACTTTGGCATGTATGACACCCTGTACAAAAAGCCTGACCTGAAGCTCGAGGATGTAAATGCATTTCAGGCTGACTGGTTTCATTATGTGAACCAAAGAATCGAAAGCGATGTTTTCAGAACGAACTTGTTCAAATATCTCGGAATCGATGAAGCGATATACTCAAGATTGCCAGCGGATCTCGATGAATACATCCAAGAACTCAAAGAAAAAGGTGCAGTGATGACCAAGGAAGTCGGCGACATTGGAGAGTACCTGGTCCACGGGCATGAATGCATGAAACTAAAGAAAGGAGGAAGGAAGGACCTGATACCGCTTGTAAAACGCATTCCTTCAGCTTTCGCTGTCGGTTATGACATAAACTCGGTGGAGTTGGACGAAACAAAGCGACTCATAGAAGTGAAGACGACAATCAGCAGCAGCAAGATCAGTTTCACAAAATTCCACCTCACGCCCAACGAATGGAAAGCCGCGGAAAGCTTTGATGGAAGATACTTCATCTACAGATTGATGGTTAGCAAAGCCGGAACTAGGCTCTTTGTCATTCGAGATCCAGTAGGCAGGTATAAGTCCGACGGCGTAGAGATGACCCCCGGAGACGGCGTTGAGATATCATTTACAAAACGATCTGGAAACTGGGAAGAGTTGTTAGTATGGAAAGAGTGAAAATCGCCTCGTTGTTTTCAGGATGCGGCGGCATGGATTTGGGAATGCTGGGCGGCTTCAAGTTCTTGGATACAGATTACCTTCGACACCCAACAGAGGTCGTGTACGCAGTCGACAACGATAAGCACGCCTGTGAAATCTACAACAGCAACTTCCAGCATAAATGCATAAATGAGGATATTCGAAAAGTCAAAGCCGACGACATTCCGTTTCATCACATACTGACAGGTGGATTTCCATGCCAATCATTCTCCATTGTTGCTCAGAACCCACCCAGACTCGGATACAAGGATGAGAAGGGAAGACTGTTTTTTGAAATGTGCCGTATTCTCAAGGAAAAGAAGCCATTGTGTTTTATAGCGGAAAATGTGAAAGGCATTTTGTCTGCCAACTATGGCCAAGCATTCCCTCTAATATTGAAGAGCTTTGAGGACGCAGGATACTACGCCAGATACAGTCTGCTAGATTCATCGGACTACGGTATCCCCCAAAGAAGAGAACGCGTGTTCATCATAGGTTTTAGGAACTCAGAAACCCTTTTGAAGTTCGACTTTCCCAAGCCAACAACGGAGGAAAACAAAGTTCCGCTCTCCAAGGTCTTGTTTCCGGAGAACGAAGTCGACGAAAAGTACTACTTTAGCGAAAAAGCGGTCAACGGAATGGAGAAAGTCAGAGAGAAAATGAACAAAGGAAGGGTTCAAGACCCGGGCAAACCGTGCAACACCATAGGAGCACATCTTGCCAAAGTGAGTCTGAATAGCACAGACCCGGTTTTGAAAACGAATGGAAGATATCGAAGGTTTACACCTCGCGAGGCCGCGCGGATACAATCGTTCCCAGAGGATTTCGTTCTCGTGGGATCAGAAATGAAACAATACAGGGCGATAGGAAATGCTGTTCCTCCAGTACTAATGTGGCATGTAACAAAGGCAGTACTTAGAGTCATTGGAAAAACTAAGAGAAAAGAATGTCTGGTCATTGAAAAAGAAGACACAAGAATCAGGATCTAAACAAAAGCACAAGGTCCTCCATTTATCCTTACTCCTTGAATTAAACTACTCTGCATTTCAGCTGTTAAACGGTTGATGTTTATTCCCGTTCACTCGAAAAACTTTTTACGCGCATGTATGGATTGAGATACCTGAAGTGAATGACTTGAATCCAACTACTGTGCCGAATGAGGAAGCCATAAGAGGATTGCTTTCTGATCTAATAACGCGGAAGTCGGAAACCAAGTTTCGTGTACTCAAGACCCTGTCTGCAATGGACGAAAGATGGCATTCTCTCAAAGAGATTTCGGAATCAGCTGCCAAGATTGGCGTCGGTACTGCCCATCTCTTTGAGAATCTGGTAGAATTGACTAGAACCTCTAATCTCATAGAATCTGATTATGTTGAAAAGCGTTTTCCCCGACTAACGAATTTTCGTATCTTTCCTCACTCAGTATCTTTGCTCAGACGCATTATGAGAGATTATGAGAGCAGGGATTTCTAATCGGTAGCGCGCGCTCTTTGTCGTGAGACAGAGACCCGAGGTGGCATAGCCAGCATAAATAGCGCTATAGTCTCTCGATAAGTTTGTTCAGTTGTGACAGCTGGTCTTTGCTTCTGTTATTGTCTGCTTTGTCGCAAACAGAGGCTCTCCGCCTGTAATCCTAAATCTCGCAAAAGGTCGCTTCGCAGGGATGCCAGAGTATTTTACGGTGAGTTTGCATTCTGCGCAGTTCGCAATGTCTTGAGGGCTCATGAACTCAGATATCACATGACCGTTTTCTTCAATAAGTATTTACTGAGAGGTTGCCTGGAAAGAGTGATAGACGAAACTTCTATTTTTACAAACGCCAAACTCGATAAGCTACATACCAGAGAACTATTTTATACCATCAGATTCTTTTTCCAATGCTACGATTACCGTTTTTTGTTTACTATCTAGCAGCATGCAACATTTTTGCTTAAAAGACTATTCTAAATGCTATTCTGACACGCTCGTCTAGTTTTGCCTTCGTTACCTTGCATATTGAATCAGGAACAAGTGTTATAAGCACTTTAGATTGAAATTGAAACACGATTGAGAACATGGAGAATATTTCCAAATTCAATCTCGAAAAAATTTTGAAAGAAACAACAAAGAAGCTAAGAGAAGCCTTTCCAGAAGCTCAAGCATACCTTCTTTCATTATCTATTGAAGAGCTCCAAATCCGCCTAACTTCAACCCAAGCCCAAAAGATAGCGGTTACGCTTCTCGAAAAAACAGGTTTCAAGGTGGAATCAACATGAAAATCGAAACCATAGAAATTTCCTGGTTTCGTGGCGCTGCCACCAAAGTAGCGCTAACCCCTCGATCTAAGAGCGTGGTCGTTTACGGTGATAATGCCTCTGGAAAATCAAGTTTCGTTGATGCAATGGAATTCATACTAACAAAAGGCAAAATAGAGCACCTAAAGAATGAGTTCTCTGACCCCACTAACTGCGTGCGAAACACGGAAACTCCTGATACTGAGGAATGTTATGCAAGAATTTGTTTTGAGAATTCAGATTACGTCGAGACAAAAGTTCCAAAAACTGGCAGAATTCAATTTGAAGCTAGCTCAGATGGTCTATTAACCGCAGTTCAAGGGTGGGATATCAAGAGACATATATTGCGACAAGACGAAGTCTCCGATTTCATTCACTCAACTAAAAGCGAAAAGTACTCAACGTTATCGCCCTTACTAGGCTTGCAAGAGTATGAGGATGTTGCGCAAAACCTGGTGCGCGTACGAGATGGCGTAATAAAGAAGTCAAGTTACGATATGCTTCAAGGAGAATTCGCGGTTATCAGAGATGAACTTGATGAGTTTTTCCCGACCACTGACGCGAAAAAAATGAAGAGCCTGATTCATACACGTGCAAGCAATTATGTCCAAGTGTCAACTAATGAACCTGTAGAGGAGACTGCTAAGAAAGCAATTAATGCATTGGAAACATTGTTGCAAGATAAAGAACCGCAAGTCAAACGGTATTTAGTAATGCAGAATTTGAACAAAATCACAATCAGAACAAAGCTGGATTCATTAATAAAGTCACAGGAAGAACTGGCTGAGATTGGTGAAAACTACATTGACCACAAAATCCCTATCTTGGAAAACACGGAAAAAATCCTTGCCTCTGTCGAGGACCTAACCAAAGAGATCGAGTGCCCCGCGTGTGGTCGACTGATCCTTGGATCTGACTTCAAAAAACACATAGACAAGGAACTTGAAGGGCTTAAGAAAGCAAGAGAAGCAAGAAATCAAGATGTAGCTGAAAAACAAGCTTTCACCATTGCATTATCCAACTTCATAACTCAATACAAAAGCGAGAAGGCATTCCTAGAATGGCTATCCTTACCCGAAAATGAGCGAATCGATTCGTTATTTATTAAATTGGCAAAGATCTCAATTGAGCAGCCAACAAACAGATGGGCATATAAGTCAATTGAAACCCTGAAAGTGACTATCAACGAATTATGTCCCATGGTAGAAAAAGAGGCAAAAATTGAGCCGCCAGCCACAAAAACAATCGTTGACGACCTACGTTTCTTTCAAGCTTGCTCAAAGATACCCCGTTTTCATTATCTTAAAAGCTCCCTCGCAAAAATCGACTTGCTAATATCAACATTTGACGATTCGTACAACAAAATTCGTGAAGAAATAGCGATAATTACGGAACAGACTCTAAGAGAAATCTCTCAAGATATTTCCAGAATCTGGTCGCTCATTCATCCCAAACAACCAATAGAAGATGTACACTTGAGTCCATCTGAAAAAGACAAAGCTATAGAAGTATGTCTAAAATTCTATGGACACCCACAGTCAGATCCTAGGCTGACTCTCTCCGAAGGATATAGAAATAGTTTGGGCTTAAGCATTTTTCTAGCTTTAGCTAATCAAAGCGGTGCGAGAGAAAATCCTATTCTGCTCGATGACATAGTTTCCAGTCTCGACCGTGAGCATAGAGGCATGGTTACCCAGCTTTTGCGTACTGAGTTAACAGGAAGACAAGTGCTTCTCTTTACCCATGACCGCGAATGGTTCGGGGAATTAGTAAGTATGTTAGAACCCGAGAACTGGAAATTCTTTACTCTAAAGAAATGGGAATCCCCCAAAGTTGGCATATCGCTATTACCTTCTACTTGCACTTTTGATGAAGCGGAGGCCCTGTTATCTGACCACGTCGGTTCTAGTGGGAATGCAGTGCGAGCCATAATGGACACTGAATTGCCGAAAGCTGCCGAAAAACTGAAACTTGCAATGCCCTATTTGCAGGGTCATCACAATGATACTAGAATGGCTGTGGACTTTCTAAACGATTTTATCTCACAGGGAAGGAAGAGGTTCAAAATCAAAGATGGGACTGGATGGAAAGCCCACGAAGACGCAATAAACTGTTGGAAAGAGTCCAGACGTCTTTTGATAGCGTGGGCAAATCGAGCTTCGCATGGTGGAAGCCTATCAACTCCTGAAGCCAAACAACTGATAGACAACTGTAAGAAAGCGTTATCCTATTTCGTTTGCTCGCCATGTGGAAAAAAGGTTTGGGCTCTTGAAGCTTCGGATTATGTCCAGTGCCAATGTGGTTCGACAAGGTGGCAAGTCAAATAAAGTTAGGTACGGTTCATATTCCACTTGAGACCGTCAGGGAGAAGTCCTTAGTCGGAATTTGTCCAGAGATTCTTGGATTTCCCAGAAAGGTACTCTTGAGCCTTGGGAAGATAAATGGCATCTTGAAGGGGGGAGGTGAAAGGTTCGTTGAATCGGAAAACTTCTGAAAATAGGCTGCATGTGGTTACGTGGCATGACATCAAACGGAGAAAGGGAAGTGTCCGCAAGTGTCCACATCAAGTGTCCTTAAGTGTCTATCTCCTCATTTTGAGTTCCTTTCTAGAAGGTTTCTCCATCAAAAACAGCCTTTTTCCAGGAGCTCTATTTTTACACATGAAGTGTCTATTCAGAGGAATGGTTCAAACAATCAGAACAGCCTGTGCTACGGACATCTGTTTTTGCAAGTGTCCAAGGAGGGGGGGACTTACGGAGTCCTCAGAAATCAATTTGAACAGGTCAGAAGTCCGCATGTGATTAGTCTGTTTGGTGAAGATTCCAGAATCATGTGTCTCGACATACACGCTCGTTACAGAGGAATCTCTCCCTTTACTTCAACAGAAATCTTGTTTTTAGCAAGGGCACCGCTGTAGTGCAACTTCCTTTTTTTGTTCCATAGGTTGGATTGATAGCTCACGACTAGAGTCCTCTTACACTTGAATTTTCTTAGGCTTTCAACATATCTTTTCATGTCCTTATCTGGAATGTAAGAATACTTTCCCTCATTGGTTAACTCAAAAGCGTGATAGGGTTCATAGGGTAGTATTGTAAAGGGTTCTTTCTTCATGACAACAATATCTGCTCCTCTACCAGCAACTGGATTGACCAAGATTAGATAAGGTGGATTGGGATATTCCTTTTCAAGTTCTGGTATCATCTGGTCTACTCGTTTCTGTCCCTTCCTGTGCGTCTTACTTTTCAGTTCAGCAGAGGGAATGTGTTCTTTATAGTTCTTGACTGTGTAATAGGGCACGCCATTGAAAATAAAGTTCTGCCCTTTGCTCCTAGCACGGTATAGCTTTTGTCTTATATCCTTTGGCTTGAGCTCACTATCTTTCTTGGGCTTCAAATCATTATGCACTCCTCATGTTTATGATAGGCATTAGAAGAGGAAGGAAGGGCTTGACTCTGATTACATATCCCTAGTATTATGAGTACGCTGTCCTTGAAACGCTCAGAAGTCTTGTACAACATCTGACTCATCTATCGATAGTCTTTCTGAACTGCAACTAGAAGATTATGAATTGACGATTAGAACTGATGCTCCGTCGGTTACCGATACTTTGCGCGCATTCCAATTTGATACAAGTCCATAAGAAACAATTCGGGTATCTAGCGCGCGCGTGCATGTATCGCTTACTTGAGAAACATAGAGATTGGTGCTAGGAAATATGCTAGAGATGGTCAATATGGTGGAGGGTCATTGTGATTTCTTTCAGGTTATTTGCGCTAGCGTTTCATTTCTGGTAAAACTTATATCGCACAGACTTGCTTATTGCCTCAAATGTATGTTCTACTATTCAATACGAAGAAATCGGTTCATGATGGAACATGAATGGAAATATACGAAATGTTAAGAAGCAGGTTTTCTTAAACGGGATAGTATGCCCTACATATGGATGGTTATTGAGGTCTGGTGAACTGGACAGGATAACAGCCGAAGCAACTTTGGGCGAGAGGTTTCGGATGGAGGAAGGACTTGAAATTGGCAAGATTGCAAGAACGATTTATCCGCGAGGGATCCTCGTAGATGAGCACAGTCCGGAATCGGCTGCCGAGAAGACATTGGCCTTACTGAATGATCAACGTGTCTCCATAGTTTTTGAAGCCACCTTCCTTGTTGACAGATTTGTAGCTAAAGCCGACATATTGAAAAGAACAAAAGATAGCTGGCAGATGGTTGAAGTAAAGTCGAGCGCGAACGACAAAGCAGAATTCATAGATGATATGGCTTACACTTTCATGGTTATTGGCTCTTCTGGCACTCCCCTCTCCAAAGCCTCGCTGCAGCTTGTATCAAAAGACTACAGGTTAGGAATGAGTAGCGAAAGGCTCTTCACAGAAATAGACCACACAGAAGAGGTCCAAGCCAAAACTGCAATCTTCGAGCCTCTCCGAGCGCAAGTTGAAGAGGCAACCAGAAGCCGACTTAGACCGGTGCCCACGCTTCGATTCGAGTGTCGTGGCTGTCGCATTTTCAAAGAATGCCTGGGCAAGGATATTGAGAATCATATATTTGAAATCCCTCGACTAAGTGAGCCTAAATTTGCTGGATTGAATGGGATGGGTGTAAATCGTATTGAGGATATTCCGGATGGGTTCCCTCTAACCGAAAACCAAGCAAGGGTTAGGAATTGTGTGCGAACACAGGAGATTTCTGTTGCACCTGAACTCAACCAAGAACTGGGGTCAATCAAATGGCCTGCGTATTATTTGGATTTTGAGACAGTCTCGACTGCGTTGCCTCTATATCCAGATATTGCCCCGTACACTCAGCTTCCAACTCAATACTCCATTGACAAATGCTCTGCTCCAGGACAAGTAATTGACCATTTTGAGTATCTGTCTGACCCGAGCCGAGACAGCCGAAGAGAACTTGCGGAACACTTAATTGAGGGCTTAGGCCGAGAAGGCAGCATCATCGCCTACTCGAATTTTGAGAAAACGATACTCAGCGGCCTTGCTGCAACCTTTTCAGACCTTTCAAAACAACTCAGTTTGAACATAGATCGCATCGTAGACCTAGGAGCTATCATAGCAAAGCATTTTTATCATCCAGACTTCCACGGGAGCACATCAATAAAGACAACTCTTCCAGTCTGCGTGCCAGAATTTTCCTATGATGACCTCGAGATTGGAGAAGGCAATTCTGCAGTAGCCACCTTCGCATATTTGGCTATGGGCAGAATCAAGGGGGAAGAGGCTGAATCCGCAAAGCGGAATCTGTTAGAATACTGCAAACGGGATACATTCGCCTTGGTTAAGTTACATGAACATCTAGTCGAAAAATATGGAGAATAGCGCGCTAGCGTGTTCCTGAATTCCCTTTTTCCAGCGCGGGCTACCGTCAATGCGCTGAAATGACTCGTCGGCCTTACAATGTTAAAAAGAGGAATTGGAGACAGCATAGTGATCAAGATGCCACTCTGTGAAAAGGACAAGGCAATTCGGAAAACTCTGATTAACTGGTACAGAACCCAGAAGATATCTTTGCCATGGAGACAAACTTCTGATCCTTACAGGATTCTAGTAGCGGAAGTGATGTTACAACGAACAACGCGCCAACAAGTAGCCAAGGTGTATGATGCCTTTCTAAGGAGATTCCCTTCGACCAAAGAATTAGCGCAAGGACCGGTCCAAGAGATAGAAGAAATAGTTGCTCCACTGGGACTGAGGAGGAGGGGGACTCTGCTTAAGAGATTGTCTGAAGCAGTTGAAGAGGAATACAATGGAAGGATTCCTGAATCTGAATCTGAACTCATGAACCTCCCAGGAATAGGAGAATACATTGCTTCTGCCATTCGCTGTTTTGCATATCAAAAGAGGGTTCCGGTAATTGATGTGAACGTGATTAGAGTCTTGAGAAGGATATACATGACTAGACCGAATTCAAATCCTCAATTGGATTCTAAAGTGAAAGAACTGACGAAGAGGCTTCTGCCGAAGCGAGACTGGGTCGCATTCAACTTCGCTATCCTAGATTTTGGTGGTTCAGTGTGTCGGGCACGTTGGACAAAGTGTGAAGGCTGTCCCCTTCGCAATCTTTGTTGCTGGAATAACTCAAGGCATAAGAAAAACTTGGGCATATGATTGGGCGCGCTAGTAATTGAGACGTTTCAATGTCAAAACACAAGTCTGCTCTTCTTTCAACTTGGCTCCCTTCGAATCTCATACTCTTGATCGCCCAGTTTCAGACATATCCTACCCGATTCTTTAGCCAGCGAAATCGGTAGAAGCACGGCGTGACTCTTAGTCACCTCGTCTAGTGGTTTCTTTATGTACTTGCTGATGAAGATAGACATGACTCTGCCAGCTTTCTCTTCTAGATGATGCCAAGCTTTGTCGCCTATGAAGCATAATCCTCCGAAACGGGTGTACTCGGAAACAAGGTCTTTCAGCCGCGGTGAAGGAGTGGAATCTAAGACTACCAATATAGGCCTGTAACCAGACTGTTTGCAGTCCCGGGCAAAGTCAAGTTCTTCTCCGAACCTGCCTTGGCCGCTTGCCGCAATAGTCACCCTCATCTTGAATTCGTATGCGTTCTTTCCTTCAATGCAATCAACTTGTCGGCCTCTTTTTTTCTCACCGCTTCTACGAACGGGTGAGTTCTTAGCAGAGAATTGAACACCGCCGATCGCCGCAGCAAGTATTGGTTCGAACATATAGCCAGTTTCTTGCGCAGAACGGTTGTCTATGTCGTAGAGCCACTTTCTCCAGACAAGCCATGATGCTAGGGCTTCGTTGGTCGTCAATTTGTATTCCAGTATTGATCTAGGAACAATCTGCTCCATATCGGGGAAATTCTGAGATCTCAGAATACTCTTGAACTTGGTTCGTCTCTTATGAATTTCGCACAGACACTTAAAGTAGGTGACGAAGTCTGGAACAGTTTTGGCCAGTCGGTCCAACACAGACTCAAGGTTGAAACTGTTTGGTAGTTCTACTGCAAACTTCTCCAGTGGTATTCCGTAGTAATCACCATACAATATGCCCTTCGGGACTCTCTTCATATCCAGCTTATTGGGTTCAAGGGCGTGTTTCATATCGAGGTCTGCAAGCACGATTAGACACAGAGAGTACAGCTGTTCGTCTGTGAGCCTGATTTCTCCCAATGTTCTTGCTGCATTGATGATGGAAGATAATTCTCTATTCAAGTGCCTCACGAGCCCTTCTTTCGATTGCAGCCAAGGATGAGACCAACGCTGGACTCATTCCCTTCGAGTACGTAGCAGTAATACCGAGCCATTTCTCTTCGTCAGCGTGAATGACTGCAGAATCATACTTCAGAATATGCTCTATAAGAGTTTTCATATAAAGTGGAGGGATTGCGTTTCCTATCTGCGAGGCAATGGACGTTCTAGAATCTTTAAAGACAAAATTGTCAGGAAAGGTCTGAAGACGCGCACATTCTCTCAAAGTCAATAACCTATTGTATGTCGGATGAATGAACTCACTTGGTGCAGCTGAGGATATCGTCAAACAAGGTTGGTCTGGCTTAAGACGAATTAATCCCGCCGGAGGTCCACCTCTCTTTTCTGTTGGCGTTCCATCCATTACTCTTCTATGAGCCCTGTTTTTGTAGCTGGGATGCTGTAGAGAACTCGGTAAGTCACGCATCCTCTGTCCTGGTTGTAGTATTTTTATTCGTTCTAGGAGCTCAGTGGCGTGAGTCTTCGCAACGTGATGATATAGTGGATCTGAGTGATACATAAGTCTCTGAAAATCTGTCAATGGGGACGGAGCCTCAACAGGTTCTTTCTCGACTTCGACTGGGAGATTACTGATTGCGTCCTGTACAGTCACCAGAGGCGAATAACAGTCTTGCCAAAGGCGGTCTAAGCCTACTTCAAGCGAGTTGGGTAGAGGGAATCTAGATGAGGGTTGCTTAGGCAGATGTGTCGGTCGTGGAAAACTGAATCTAATTCCCAAAGAGTTCCCAACGGTAAAAACTCTCTTGCGGTATTGGGGAACACCATGGTATGCCATGTTGACTTTTTCGACTCTTATCCAATACCCTGATTTGATGAGCCTATGCACCGCTTCTGCCAGATAAAAACCATTTCTTGTAGTCAAGAAACCTTCCACATTTTCCATTATGAACCAAGTGGGCTTGATCGAAGCGACAAATTCCACAAACCTCTTGACCAATGAATTCCGAGGGTCTTCCCATTTTTTTGCCCCTGCAGAAGTAAAACCTTGACATGGTGGTCCTCCTATCAAAAAATCAGCGTCTGACAATCCACCAAAATCAAGCAGATCCTCTGGTGTGATTCTGTTGATGTCCGCGAGTAGAAACTTACCGTTTCGGAAATTCTTTTGGTAGGTTGATTCACAATCTGGATCTATGTCAGTAGCCGCTACAATTTGGAGACCTGCCTGTTTCGCCCCTGATGAACAGCCTCCACAGCCTGCAAACAGCATGATCGCTCTTTTCATATTTGTAGCCCGTCAAACACGCCAATTGAGAGAATTCATTACTCTGTTCGGAGGCAGACTAATCTCTTTCGCCTGCTAACGCGCGCTTTTCTTTTCGTGCAATTTTCGGGTTTTTCTCTTAAGCGATGTTTACCTTTAAGCTCGACAAAAATCGCTTTCACTAATCAAGAAGCACTCCTCTGTCTAATGTACGCCAGCCCTTTTTTCCGAATATACTCAACTGCTGGTCTACTTCTCATAAAAAATGGGATTTCTTGAGCGTTGCAATAGTCCCGTACTTCACGTTCGACGCGCTTAGCCTCCCAAACTTTCCATTCAATGCCGTTGTCGTCGAAGTCCATCTTGTGTAATGCAAGCCGCAGATTTTCAGGCGCACCATTCGGGAAAAGCCGCCTTTCTACAACCCCTTCAGGATCCATGTACAGAACCTCGCCCAGAACAATGTCGACAAATGGTCTGCAGATGTTGATGATTTCACGATATTCTTCGACAGGTACAACTGGCAGGAATGGTCTCATTGTAAGAACAGAAATTAGCCCTAGTCTCCAAAAAGCTCTAAGCATTTCTATTCTGGCTTCTGGAGAGGGGATCGGCTTTGGCTCAATTTGTGGAACTGATCTTAACCTTGTTATGCTTTCACAGCCAAACAGGAAGTGCCCATTCTCAAGTACAGTCTCTTGCGTCTCTTTCAAAGACTTGAGATCTTTCTCATTGAAGACTGTTCTCGTGGTGAACATCAAGTCACAGTCAAAGCTCTCACTCAAAGCTTCAAGGAGTGCCAAGCCTTCTTCTGTCCTCGGAGGGGCAAAAGAATCTGTATCCCCACTTACGTAGATTATACTAAATTCAGACTTTCTCGGTTTTAGGAAGTTAACGATCTGGTCTACGCTAAGCTTCGCGTAGGAATTGAAACCTTTTTGCACATAGCAAAATGCGCAATGATAGGAGCAGTGACTTTCAGAGGAGAGTGGACCTAGGGAAACCATCGCGCGATCGTTTCCGATGAAAAAAGGCGAAATCGAGGACCGTGTAGAGCAATTGATGACTCTATGCCCTTCTAGCGAAGATGGACTAGCCCCCACTATAGGAGCGCTCCTGCCTTGTAGCCCTCAGATATCTCGACCGTTCTCCCTTTTAATGCGGAAACGAGCATGGCATCGAGCAAACGTTGTGTGAAAATTGCATCATCAAACCTAGAAGCGTCAGCTATTAGTTCGCGGTTGTCGGAAGCAACGGCTCTCACCAAAAGGGGAGCAAAGTATCGGAAAGTGCCAGCGAAGAAGGATATCTTGTTGGATAATTCCTCTTGAAGTACTCCTTCAACAGGAATATTCTGCACAACCCCATTCTGAGGGAGTAACGCCCCCCTGAGCTTGCTATCAAGATCAAAATGCAGTTCACCTTCTTCTCCAAAAATAGAGAAGTCGAATCGACTCGTCCCACATGAAGCAGCTGTCGCCGAGAGTTGGACATCAAGGCCCTCAGCCCAAGCTAGGGATGCACTGAAGAAACCCGATACGTCCACTTTTTTCTCGATTCCATCAACATATCGTTTCGAAACAACTGAATCGAGCGCACACCTCACGTTCAGACATTGTTTACCAAACCAGTAGTTTAGCAAGTCAATGAAGTGTGATCCCATTGCTAGACGCACTCCTCCACCATGCTGGACATCAAAACTCCAATTCCATGGGGCATTCCGGTTGGCGAACGAAGTTGACTGCTGATGTATTCTGACGAAGTAAGGCCTGCCGATGTCTCCCTTGCGCAAGATCTGTCTGACTTTGTGAATATATGGATTGAACCGCAGCTGATGGTCCACGACGCAGATTTTCTCCGTTCCATGGGAACATCTAGCCATTGATTCGATCTCAGGCATAGTCAGAGCGAGAGGCTTCTCACAGAGTACATGTTTGCCACAACTGATGGCAAAGGTAGCATGTTCACAATGGAATTCTGTAGGCGAAGTGACGCAGACTAGGTCAATTTGGTCAGATTCACACAGATCGTGAAAGTCTCCATACGGAGTAGGGATTCCGAGTTCCGTGGCAAATTTCTCTGAACGGTCCTGACAACTTCCAGATATGGCCAAGATCTTGGCGCCTTCAACTGATCTAAAACCGGGGATGTGAGTCCTCACCCCTACTCCAGTTCCAATTACGCCAATTCTCACTTCTTTTGGCATGTTACTCGCTCCTCAACACGATTCGGAATCCGTTGGCGAAGTAGACATTACTTGGCGGATTGTAGTTCCGATAGGTAGGACGTAAGTGCGTATCGGCCCAATCAAAGCAGCCCCCACGCAGTACCTTTTCAATCCCCACTATTGGCCCTTGCGGATTTTCAACAGTACCTAGGCACTCCTTATAATAATCATCTGAGTGCCAGTCTTTGCACCACTCTCTTAGATTGCCAAGCACGTCATAAAGCCCGAATGAATTCGCTCTTTTCGTGCCAACTGGGTGAGTACGGTTTTCTGAATTGTCGCCGTACCATGCATATTCACCAATCCTCTTTAGATCTGCGAATGCTAAGTCATCTTTCCCCCTTGATCGGCATGCATACTCCCACTCTGCCTCAGTGGGTAGATCGCAGCCCAGCCATCGCGCAAAAAGATGGGCTTCGTACCAGTTCACCTTGCTCACTGGTTGAGCGTCATCTTTTGAATAAGGATTACGGCGATCCTCAGCGTAGGGGAAGCCGCACGAGTAGTACATGCGGTTCGTGACCAGACAGCTGCTAATCTTAAAAGAGGACAATTTGACGCGGTGCGCAGGCGTCTCCCTGGGATCCACAGTAGAGTCAGTTCCCATCAAGAAATCACTCGTGGCTGGAATTCGGACGAATCGCTGTTTATCAGTGCCCGATTCGTTGATCACTCGTTCTCTCCGTTTTTCAGGGCTCTCGACGTCATGTTGTAGCACCTTCGAAATCAGTTGAGCACACTCAGTTTCGTCTCTTTCTTCAAGCATTATCATGCACTCGTACAGGACTCTACAGTTTCGCTCTACTCTAAGGATTGAGGATAATGTGTCAACTATCATGCGCTTTTGTTTCAATGCGTTGTTTGAACTCCACTTCAACGAATCCCGTAGCTGCAGGAGCAAAGCGATTCTGTCGTCAACGCTTAGGGAACGGCATAGTTCACTCAGCAGCGATGAAGGAAAAGCCTCCCGCTCGTTCAGAGAACGCAGAGCAAGTCCTCTGTTTCTCTCCCAAATTCCAAAGATCACTTGCCGAAGTCTTTCCTCAGGCAGCAAGCCAATAAAGAATCTTATAGGTTCCTCCCAAGTCGGATCGTTCGATTTGTTCAAGACATCTTCTAACGGTTCTTCGAACAAACCTAGCGCCACAAAATACTCCCAGATTGATCTATGGACGAATTGGTACTCGTCCCCACAGACCTGCAACAGTCCGCTAGTGCTTACGATCTGATCCAAGATCATCCCTGGGGTGTAATCCAGGCAAGTTCGAAAGGATAGGCGCCTATTTTTCATCGCAGACTGAAGGAAGTATTCTACGTCCTCACGACTTGGCAGTATCTTTTCGTCAAGCTTGTAGAAATGAAGGGCAATAAGCTTCAATGCATTTTCCAGGATTTCTATTGAGCCCGGCTGGGTAGCTTCTCTGCCCTTCTGGTAGTCTGTCGCTCTTAAGAGATATTGTGTGCATGATCTGTATAGGGTGGCACGCTTGAGGGCAACTGGGGCTAGCTCCTTTGGATAGGAGCACATCATTGCCAGCAAGAAGGGGTTGCCCGCCATCTCAAGAAGACGATCGTCACTCATGATCGCATCCAAAACGTTCTGCTGGACCTCTTTCCTGCAAGTCCGCCTAACGTAGTTTCCTATATCCTCGGGTTCGATGTCAAGGATTTTATATACGCTGAACTCCATCCTCCTGAAGATCGACTCAGGGAACCCTGCCGCACGAGACGTCACAACCACTCTGACCTGACTGTGACTATGTAAGAAGTCTTCCAATTCACTGCCAAGGTCGTTGGATTGATCGGGAGAGATCTCATCCAATGCATCGATCAGCAGGACAGTATTTGCTCGTGCAAGAATCTCAGACTTGGCAATTGCTTCAGCTGACTCTTCCCCGACTTCCCCTGCTATCTGCTCTCTGAGAAATTGGGTAAGGGAGCATGGTGTCTTATCCGAGCGCGCACGTGCTCGAATAGCGGAAAACCTAGCCGCACGGAAATATATTGGCAGAGCCTCTTTGTCGTTTGATGAATATTTGAATGCTAGATATCGCAATAGCGTTGTCTTTCCGGATCCGGGCAGTCCCAAAACCGCGACCCGAGAGTTGTTCGCAAAAATATCTTCAGCCCCGAGAACTTCTTGTCCCGAAAGATCACTTTCGATGTTTCGCAATTTCAGAGGTATGAAAACATCATTAATGTCGAAAACTTGGCGGCCTCCAAGTACTCGTAGGTACATGAAATCTTTTCTCAGAGCCTGCCTGTATCTCTCGATGGATTCCTCAAATGGAACTTGATGATCCACGTCCACCCTGATAGGTTTAGACATCTTACTAACCCTCGAGAACGGCTAAGATTGTTCTCAATTCCTTGAGTACCTCATTTCTGTTAGAGGATATTTGAGACACGATTCTTTTGAACTTATCTGGATCAGATCCATACATAAAGTGTAATTCTGTTTTCATCTTTTCCCACGCATTGGAGGTATAGATTCTCCAATAAATTCGGCTTATGTCGTTCAGACACTTGTATCCTTTGAGTGACGCTATAGCACCCGAAGAATAGGCTCCATCCCAGACTGGAGTTGCATACGGAGAAAGATATTCTGACATCGGAGACTTGGCAACTTCCTCCATAGTAGTCAATACATCCCTGAGTTCCTTTTTGATTTCTTGAATCAGTCTGCTACGCTCCCTTTGATTATCAACCCAGCGAGTTATATATTCAACTACAAGTGCCGACAGGAAGCCAAGGAACGCCGAGATGAAAAGCCCCGCAGAAAGAGAGGAGAAAAGCCCGTCTAGAAGAGCCCAAACATCTTTCAGTATGAGAACATGCAGAGTGTGCGTTAGCTGGAAGAGAAAAGGTCCAAACAGCCCTACAAGGACTACAGCCAATACTGCAAACGTAATCACTGCGAATTTGCGTCTCTTTCCAAACAACAGCTTGTGTTGGGCAAGAGTCACGGAACCTATCATGTCCGTCGTAGCAGCATGTTGATTCTGGATGGGTAATACAGAAAGTGCAGACGGGGTCCTCATAGCTAGAGCTGTTGTTGATTTTAGTTCACTTTTCCTTAACATCACGGATCCGCAATCCCACGTAATGCTATCTTCATATTTGAGCTTAATCAGAGCCTTCTTCATTTCTCCAGTGTCTCTCCACGTGATAGTTGGATTCGAATCTTTACAAACATCTCTTGGCAACAAGTTGTATCAGAATTCTCCCTTAGAGGTCGTCTCTGATTCTTTCAAACCCGTTTCTGAAGGGTTTGCCAGGGGCTTCCACAAGCATGCTCTCCTACTTTGAATGCAAAAGAACTCAACATCATAAAAGTCTTGCTTCCTCTGCTTCCACCCGCCCGAGAGACCTAGTTTCAAGACAGTCAGGTAGCTTAGGCCCCGAACCCGTTTGGGTATGGGGCCGGTAGAGGTCTGAACTCGTTCGAGTTCAAGCCCATGAGAAATAGATGCATAGGATTGCAGGTCGATAGCGCGCGCGGATATCTATCCAAATATGACCTTTTCTTTTGGTACTTTTTTAAGTCCTCTTATGCGGACGGGAAGTTGTAGATATCCTAAATGCTCCCTATCAATGTCTGTTCCAATCAATGTTACCGTGTGTTCGGATTGTCCAACAATACCAGCTTCTTTGACTGTGTGTTCCATTCTTTCAATAAGACTAGGCAAATATTCTGCCATTTTTCTTCCATCGACTTGGTTGTTTCTTCTTTCTTTCGATTTGTTTTGGAAGAACTCTTTTGCACAGAATCCTTTTCCTCTAACTTTCTCCTTGGAACTGACTGTGAACTGACCATTAGCTTGGACCTCCACCCTATGTGTTTCAGCAATCCAGTTAAGTGCCCCCGTCAGTCTTTGAGCTTCGACCATAACTGTGAATCCCAGGAGACCACCAAAATTAGTTGCCAGAAATGTGTTACTTACGATCAAGGGAAACGCGTAATAGGCTTCGCACACTCCGCTGCGTGCTATGGCATCAAGAGCTCTGTGCTGATTTAACCGTTTGTTATTGTTTACGTAGAAAGTCGCTGAAGAACTGTCAACGCCTCCCTTTGCTGCTTTGAATTGAATTATGAAGGGTTTAGCGCATGGATAAAGTACATCTGCTCCAATCACGGATTCTTGCTGCTGAGTGAAACCAAGAACACCGATGCCCACGTTTGCCAATCCTTCATGAGTAATATTCAGTTCAAGAGTTTTCTCATTCACAAGTCGTGGCATGAACAATCACAATTTCTTTAGAGCTTTCCAGTTTATAACCTTCCAGACAAAAAGAAGAATGAAGTTGCCAAAATTCTCATCAATTTATAAAGTGGAGAGAAGAAACTTGAATCCATGGAAGGAACACGACGATGTCGGCCAAGGAAATTAGAACTCAAGCAAACCTATATTGTATATTCAAGAAGATTATTGAAGAGAAGACTATCTTTGAAGGCATAGAAATTTGCAGAGTAGACTTGGAATATCGCGTGAAACCGGGTAAAAGCAGAGCAGATCTGGTAGTCTTTGTCAGGAATAGCTTAGAAGAAGAAAGACCATTTCTGGTTATTGAAACAAAGAGAACCAGAAAGCATGAAAATGAAACCGATCTTAGTGAGAAATTCATGTATCCGGGCTTCGGAGAGATAACGGGGCAGGAAGCAATGGACAAAGGTTTGTTTGATACAAGTAGCTACAAGTATCATATGGGAGCTTTAGAACAGGCTAGAGAATATGCTCAAGGCATTGACGCTCCTTTCTTTGCTGTATGCTATGGTGATTCTCTATTTGTCCGTAGTTTCCGCGAGCATGTCGGCAGGTTCTATAAATGTCAGGATCTATCAGAGGAATTTGGAAAGAGACTATTGAAAGAATTGGCACAATTATACAAAATCGTCAAAAGCACGCAACAATAATAATGCATCTAATTCAGTCTGTAATCGTCTTCTCAAATTCGAAAATATCCTGGTTTCCCGAAGCAATTTGATTGAGCGCATCTTGGATCCTAATGGGTTATTCCACACAACATTCAGAACTGCCCTAGTCTCACTTTCATCTTTGCATATTCTGCAGATCTTTTGCACGGTCAAACTCCTGTCTCTTCTACGTTCTCTCAACTTGTCATTGAAATCTGCTGGTCTAAGCAGTTCTACGTTCAATCTGCCTGCATATTGAGCAAGCGTTACCTTCTCGCCATTCACTACAACCTTCTCCTTAGGGTTGTATGTCCCAGCGGCAAACACTGGAACAACTCCTTTCTTTAACTCTCTACCATTCTCAGGGTCAACACCGAAATCAGTACTTGCTAAACGGCGCAAAATTCTATTGGTGATACATAGTTCAAGGGCTTTTGGAAAAAGAGAGGCGAGAACGAATCAAGAGGATCATCATTATACTCTGAGGTCGTAACAAATTGAGATGCGCGCGAGGGTGGACGTCTTTGGCGTTAATTGCTGAAAAGGCTTTTGAACAGGGTCATTGTTAATATGACCTACTAAGTCTCATGGTGTTTATGGATGAGTAGCGAAAATAAAGAAGGTCAGGAAATAGAATTTGATGAGCAAACCGACGAAGAAGAAACAATAATTTCACAAGACCGCAAGATTTTCACACTTCAAACAGATGCTCAAGTCGAAGCATTGCATGGAAAATGGAAAAGAGGCAAACTTGACATTCAACCAGATTTTCAAAGGCATATCGTTTGGGATAATGTAAAATGCAGTCGTCTAATAGAATCTGCTCTTTTGGGAATACCTTTACCTATCGTCTATTTATCTGAGGACAAAGACGGTAAGGAATCAGTTATAGATGGACAACAAAGGTTGACAGCATTCTTTTCCTTCATTGATGGAAAATTCCCAGATGATGGAAGAGATTTCCATCTAGGTGGACTAAAAGTATTTGACAATCTGAATGGAAAATTTTTTAGAGAAATTGATGAACTCTATCAAGATAAGATACGGTATTGCACCATCCGTACAATCACTTTCAGAAAAGAATCGGATTCTCAATTGAGGTTTGAGATATTCGAGAGACTTAACACAGGTGCAGTAGCCTTAAATGAACAAGAATTGAGAAACTGCGTTTATCGTGGAGAATATAACAGATTATTGAAAGAATTAGCTCAAGACAAGGATTTCATGTACCTTCTTGGATTAAAACGTGAAGAAAAGAGAATGAAAGACGTTCAACTTGTACTCAGGTTTGCCTCTTTTTATCATTCTACATATCTACGCTATAGTCCTCCAATGAAAAAGTTTCTCAATGAAGATATGTTAAAATACCAAAATATGTCAGAAAAAGACAAGGGAGAATTAAGAACAGCTTTCAAGAACACAGTAACGATAATCAGGTCACTACTTGACACTCACGCTTTCAAGAGGTTCTACAAAGGCTCACAAAGAGATCCAAACGGCTATTGGGAAACAAGGAAATTCAATGCCTCATTGTATGACATTCTAATGTACAGTTTTGCAAATGCAGATAAAAATACTGTTTATCAGAATTTGGACTCACTTCGTGAAGCATTGATAGATTTGATGGTGAATGATGAAGAATTTATAAACTCAATTGAGTTGTCAACCAGCTCAATACAAGCAGTAACGAAGCGTTTTGATAGATGGAGACATGCAGTTGAGAATGTCATTGGTATTAATGTAAGAGAGCCACGCTGCTTCAGTCAACAATTAAAAGACGAACTATTCAAGGATAACCCTAATTGTTCTATTTGCGGCCAGCGAATACTGACTGTTGATGATGCGGCAGTTGACCACATTGAACAATATTGGCAAGGTGGAAAAACTATCCCTGAGAATGCACGATTAACTCATAGGTACTGCAACTGGGCAAGACCTCGAAAAGAATAAACCATGTGCTGCAACTCTTGCCTTCATTCTGAGCTTAGTCTTCATTGCTATACCTTAACTAAAGTTCCAGTATATCCCAAAACATGAATCTCTTTTTCCAGTTTAAGCCATGCTGTAGAAGGTTCTAGTCAAATTGGAGAAACAATACGACACGAAAACCTAGAGGTTCTGAAGACCCCACTTCGTTTGATTTACTATTAATTACGTGACTCTCATGGTTCGAAGGTTATCAGTTTCACCCCGTTGAAGATATTCCCACAACATGGACACGCAAATAACACTTGACTCATATTGAAGAAGAAGTGCAGAAATTGCCCAATCTGTTTTGAGGGTATCTTGATGCCTTCTCCATGAATTTCCAGCATGTTGAGGAACCATTCAGACTGTTCTCCAAGGATTCTCCATGCTTCCTCAATTTTACCGTCCTTAATCAAAGATTCGTCAATTCCATTTATTGTTCTAATACTTTCGACTTTTTCGTTTAGTTCTGTCTTTGCCTTATCACAATAATCTGGAAGAAGAGCATTGACCTTCTCTTTATCATCTATCCCTTCTTTTGGTTCGAATCTGATGTGCCAATAGAGTTTCGGGTCACCTTGAACTTGGCTTTGGTGAAAGAGAAAACAATACCATTTCGTGCCCTTCTGAATCAAATCCAAAACCATCGGACGCACCTTCATACGCAGAATATCATAGGCACTATGCAAAAAACCTGAATGAGACATTTTTGGGTTCATTGGTATTTCGATATAGGTTTCCCAGATACGATTAAGATGTGGCTTCTCCATTCTCTTCACAATAGGACAAATAACCACAGATGCATTATAACTGTATCCACCTCCCAAACCAAGCAAATCGCGCGCGCGAGAAAGGCAAAAAACCTCTGGAGAAACTGGGAAGACTAGATTATTATAGTTGGTTGAACGAACAATTAGAATTGTCGAGAGGTTATAGATTTGTCTACACTTAAGGTTAGAGAATCTAAAGAAAGAATCCTCTTTGGCTTGTCACGAATTGTCCTTCCTGCTGGTGAACAAGGTTATAGAGTATTTCCTTTTCCAATTCAAGAAATGAAACTTCAACACACTGTTCGTTTCACAATTAATGTTCTGCAAAATGGAAGGACTGATTTGGATATAGGCTTTTCAGTATTGGATGATGACAATTATCATAAATGGTTGGCAAGACAACCCAGTTCTGCCTTCTTGATAGCTCATAGATTTAAGTACGGAACTATGATTTTCACACCTTCAGCCGTAGGTACATATCATGCCATATTGGACAATAGGTACTCCGTTTTCACTGGAAAACAAGTAGACTTTAACATCTCTGAATCTTGGTTAGAAGAGAAAGAAGTCACGCTTTCTACACCTTCAAAACCAACAAAAGAGATTGAAAAACCTAAACTCAGCCTATGGCAAAGAATTCTGAACAGACTTCGTTATTCCCGAACACTTCAGGTCATTAGTCTGCTTCTATTTGTTCAATTGTTTTGTTTCCTCCTAGTCTTGATAATAGCCTACCTGTTCCTTTCCATACTAGGAATCGAACCCAAGGACAGCATTGGATATATGGCGACAGCAATAGGAGGCAGTTCAGTGGCAGTCTCGATCTACCTGTATTTCGCCCTGACTGGAAAATCGCCTCCGTCACTTTCTCCCGCCTGAAAACCTATGATCAGGCAAGATGCGGAAAAGCTACCAGCCGCGCGCGCGGCGATTGGGATTGATCGATGTCAATCGATCGTTATTTTCGTGCATGATAATATTGGTCGACTATCTTGTTGTAATAATCGATCGGTTCATAGAGCGAAACATACTTCAATTCACTCCTGAATCCACAATTGCAGACTGCTGTGACTGCAGAGTTGTCTTTGTCTATGTTGAGCAAGAGATTGTTCTAGGAGCAATTGGGGCATTCATAAGGTCCAAGAGCAGCTATTCTGCATTTGTCCTTATACATCGTATATGCCCATTTTGCCACTTTCCCTTCTGCTGACTTTCGTGGACACATTTGGACCACCATATCGTATGGTATGCGCAAGTTACGGGCATCTACCAATGACAACTGACTCGTAGAGTCCTTTGCCGCTATGTCTCCTTCTCACCCTTACTATTCTATCTATTGTTAACCCGCATTCTTCGAAAATCTTTCCTAACCAAATGTCTGCAGTTGTGGCACAAAATTCAGAGAATACACCAAAGAGGGAAAACACAGCTTCGCTCTGAAATATGAGGAAGGAAAAGGTTACAGAAAAGTTCGTTAGTAGAGAGCCCAATGTCACGCTTTCGCTGAATTTTGTTCTTCCGATCGATCATCAAAAATGATTGTGAGAACTGCATCAGTCCTCTTCGTCCGCTATTGCATCATAACTGCTCTCTTCTCTATGAGAACCACATTGTTCGCAAAACTCTATGTCTTCTGGATTCATGTTGTCGCAGATCTGGCACTTCCATTTCTTCATTGTTTCAAGTATTCCTCCAGTATCTCTTCATCAGTCTTCTGTACTATCAGTCCCAGACCCACACTAGGGCTCTGTTCTCCCTTAAGTTCCCTAATGATCTTGACCGCTATCTTCGTTATCAGTTCCACGTTGTCTTCTAGCTTGTTGACCCTTCCGTTCGCCTTGGGAACCAGAGGCCTTGAAGTCACTATCTTTTCCCAGTAAGGTTTCAGTCTATCTCCTTCTAGCCAATATGTTCTATCTGAGTTTGGTACCTTCTTGAACACAAGAGTCTTCCAGATCATCTCTGAGATTCCTAGATCGATTGCCTTGGTTACAAACATCTTCCTCCAGAGATGCTGGTTAAGTCTTTTGGGCATTCCTGAAATCTGACATGCCTTGCCTATCATCTTGTCAATACCTCTTCCTGTTCTTGGAATGGATAAGCCAGCATTCTCCAGTTGCTTGAATAGTTCCTTGGTCTCCTCTGAGGTGAAGACCATGCCGACCACTTTCTCTTTCTGACTAAGTATTTGCCATGCTCCAGACTGAATTTGTTGTGGAGTTATCTTCACCATATCGCTAATTCTCCCAGGGATATCTCGACTCAATGACATCCAGGCCTTGACACAGATATCTCCTAAAGCATAGATCTTCTGCAAGTCCTCCATAGTAGGACTCCAGGTCTCAAGCTTCATGGTCGTCTGAGGCAGCTTCCGCTTCAATTTCAGTGGTCTATCGATGTATGAGAAGAAGCTCTGGATCGCCACACATCTTGCCACACTTGAGTTGCTGCTTAGTTCTTTCTTGTTCTGAAGCCATTGATAGAACTGAATCACTCTTGTCTCTGGTTTGTCTAAGGTCTTCAGGTCTTCACACTTGCCAAGTCCTGTGAACTCCAGGAAATACTTCATGGACATCGTGTATGATTGTCTTGTGGACTTTGCTAGTATTGTCGAGAGCCACTCTTCTTGGAGAGTCATATCCTCCATGTTTGTTCGTTCCTCCTTTACGATTTATGAAGCACAAATCTGAACTAGGAGGACCGAGTCTTATCCCAATTTCTCAAGCTGTTCTTGTTAGTATTCTTGGTTCTTTCCATTCTTCTCTTAGGATGCTGTAGAGATAGAAGTCTCTCCATTCTCCTCTTGTGAAAAGGCTCTTACGAACTACTCCTT
>Ga0315284_10002332_pt1 | contig 27238 bp, 17 predicted proteins | sample YL17G09_16_MG_FD_203696 | JGI IMG/M metagenome (GOLD analysis project Ga0315284, IMG submission 203696) | Sediment microbial communities from Yellowstone Lake, YNP, Wyoming, USA - YL17G09_16 | ecosystem: Environmental > Aquatic > Freshwater > Lake > Sediment | place: USA: Wyoming | collected...
CCGCCGCGCCGCCGGGGGGCCCCCCCCCCGCCGGGGGGTGGTGGGCGCGGCGGGCGGCGGCGGGGCCGGCGCCCCCCCCCCCCCCCCCCCCCCCCCCCCCCCCCCCCCGCACGACCGCCCCGGCCGCCCGGGCCAGGGCCGCCCGTGCCTCGCCCAGCGCTGCCCGGCCGTCCAGGCTCCGCCACACCCACCCGGGCGCGGCCGCGCCGCCTGCCAGGGCGGTGGCATCGACGCGCGCGTCCCCTGGGGCCAGGACCACGCACAGGGCGGCGGCCGGTGGGGGGCGGGGGCTGCCGCCGCCCGGCGTGGTCGGGCGGGCGCCGGCGGCACCGCCGGGCGGCAGGGGCGCGGGCGACACCAGGGCCAGGCGCTGGCGCGGGATGAGAAGGGCGGCGGCGGGGAAGGTGGAGGAGGGTGGGGCGGCGTCGGCGCCCGGGCTGCCGCTCCCGCCCGGTCGCCGGCCGGGAGGGGACGGGGCGAGGGCGACGACGGACGCGGTGACGCCCACAAAGGGCCAGGCCAGCGCCGGGCGCCCGCCCGCCCCGAGGCGCCCGGGCGTCGGGAGGAAGCGGCTCGGGGTGGTGGCAGCGGCCTCCCCACCCTCCTCACCTTCCTCTCCTTCGCCGCCGCTGCTGCTGTCGCCGCCGTCCAGCCCACGCCCAGAGGCGGACCCCGCGGCCGCGTACACGGCCACCAGGCCGGTGGCCGGGGGCGGGGCGGCCAGGGCGGCCGCCAGGGCGGCCGCGTCGGCGGGCGTGGCCGGGCGGACGGGGAACGCGGCGCCCGGGCCGGGGGCGGGGCACAGGCCCGGGACTGCGAGGAGGGGCAGGACGAGCGTGGTCCCCTCTGGCAGCAGGGGGTCGCCGTCAGGGGAGGCGGCGGTGGCGGTGGCGGTCAGCGGGCCCAGGTAGCCGTAGCGGGTCGGGGAGAGGCGGTGGAGGAGCAGCGGGGGGAGCAGGGCGGACGGGGGGAGCAGAGAGGGGGCGGGGTTGGGGGGCGGGACAGAAGGGAGGGGGTCGAGGCCAGCGGCGTTGGCAGCGCTCGCACGAGGTGGAAGCATTGCTGGTGGTACCCTGTGCACCCCAGGAGGGCGAGCGCGCCAGGGCGCGCCACACACAAGGCGCGCGTTTGAGAAAGAGAGAGAGAGAAAAGGACGTGAATTTCTCGTCCCTCAATGAGATGTGCACTGAAAAAAGAAACGCCGACACATTTCTAGCCACGCACGCCGCACGCGCCTCACCCCACCATGCTGCGCCCGGTCCTACCCACCACAGGCCGCCTTAGCCGTCAGCCCATCCCTCGAAGTCCTGCCGCCGGCGGCCGCCTCTCCGGCCCAGCGCACCCCGCTGTCCGCGCCCGCACCGCCACAACCGCCACCGCCGCCGCCGCTGGCGACGGCCCGTCCTCGTCGTCACCTGCCGTTTCGGACTTGAAATCCCTGCTGGATGCCGCGATCGCTGAGCAAGACTTCCAGGTATGTCTGTGGAAGGAAAGGGGGCGCTTGTATGGCAGGGGAAGTGAGCGCAGAAAGACAATCACACACGCCGGCGCCTCTCAACCTCCACTGTTCTCAACAAAAACAGGAGGCCGCCCGCCTGCGCGACGCGCTGGCCGCCGCCGCCGCCGCCGACCCAGGCACCGCCCTCCAGGCCGCCCTGGCCGTCGCAATTGCACAGGAGGACTATGGCGCGGCCGCAGCCGCACGGGATGCGTTGGCCGCCCTGGCCCCGCCCCCGCCCCCGCCCCCGCCCCCGCCCCCGCCCACGCTCGCCGAGCGCGTCACGGCCGGCGTGCGCGTGCGCGTCAAGTCCTTCTTCGTGGCCGCCCAGTCCTCGGCCACCCGGGGCGTCTTCACCTTTGCCTACCGCATCCGCGTGGTGAATGAGGGGCCGGTGCCCGTCCAGCTGCGGTCCCGGCACTGGCTGATCACGGACGGGGGCGGGCGGGTGGAGGAAGTGCGGGGGCCGGGCGTGGTCGGCGAGCAACCTATCCTGGAGCCCGGCGCGGCGTACTCCTACTCCTCCTTTTGCCAGCTGCCCACGGCCACGGGGCGCATGGAGGGCGAGTACCAGTTTGTGGAGCTCAACACGCCGGCGGGCGGGCCGGGGGGTGGGAGCGGGGGCGGGGGCGCGCCTGGTGGTGGGGCGGCAGCGGGCGGCCCGGCAGCCGGCTCCCCGCCCGCCCCGCTGGAGTGGGGGGCGACCTTTGATGTGGCCATCCCGGCGTTTGGGCTGGACGAGAAGGACGGGGTGCCACCGAGCGGGTGGGATGCAGAGCCATCGGCATGACGGCACCCAGATGACGGCACCCTGCTCGTGTTGCAGGTGGCACCTGCTCGCGTTGCGGAGGAGGGGGGAGAGTGAGGGATGGATGGATGGAAGAAAAAAATGTGACAATCTCATTTTTGAGCAGCTCTCCGCGGCTAGCTGTGCTCTCCTCACAGCCATGGGCCCGCCCTCCACCAAACGCCACGCCCCACGGGGCGGTGGCGGCAGCGCCCCATCTGGTCCCCCCAAACGCGGCCGCCCGGGCGGCCGTGGTGGCGGCCCCGGCGGCGGCGGCGCCAAAAAACAACGCGGCCCCCAAGGAGCGCGGCCGCCGCGCCCGCCGCCGGTGCCGCATGCCGAAGAAGACGGCGACGGCTCGGACGGCGCCATCTCGGATGAGGACGTCCGCTTCGTCGCCGCACACGGCGCCAAGCTAGCCTTCCTGCTGGGTGACGGGCTGGCGGAGGAGGGCGGCCTGGAGCGGAAGGGTGGCGGCCGGACACGGGCGCCCGCCGCGGCCGGCCCAACGCTGGCGGCCGGCGCGCCTGCTGCTGGCCCAGGGCCAGAGGCGGACGAGGATGGCGGCGGCGGCGCCGCCCAACCGGGCGCCACGCCCTATGAAGCCGCCCCCCGCGCCCGCCTACCCGTGGCCGACCCGGGCAAAGAGGCGGACGCCGCAGCCAGGAAGCGGCCCCGCGCGCCGCGCCTGCCGCTCGTGGGCCTGGATGGCAGGGTCGTCCAGCTGGGCGAGGGGGGCGCTGCCTCCCTGGGCAAGGCCTCCGCCCGGGCGGTCGCCGCGGCGGCGGCCGTCCAGGGCATCGACGTATTTGAGGAGGAGGACACCAAGGGCGACGGCGGCGGCGGCGGCGAGGAGGAGGAGGAGGAGGAGGAGGAGGAGGGCGGGCCTGAAGACTCTGCCCCCGCCTCGAGCGAGAGCGAGTGGGAGGCGGACGAGGCGGGCGCCGGCGACGACGACGACGCCCTCCCGCCGCCCCTCCCGCCACCGACGCCCATCCTGCCGGTGCCCGCGGCCTCGCCTGCCGCGCCCCTCCGCCGGGGCATGGACGAGCCGGCCGCCGCGCGGGACCGCCTGGCCCGGCTGGCCACCAAGGTGCTGGCCTCGCCCGAGGCGCGCTTGCCCCACCTGCGCGCCCTGGTGGCCGAGTGCGGGGCGCCTGACCCGGCGACCGGGCGCCTGGCCATGCTGTCCGCGGCCGCCGTCTTCCGGGACATTGCGCCGGGGTACAGGATCCGGGTGCCGGAGGCCGGCGGCGGGGCGGCGGGCGCGCGGGCGGGCGCGGCTGCGGGCGCGGCGGCCGCGGGCGCCCGGGTGGGGGAGGACTCTGGCGCGGCCGCCGCCGCCGCCGCGGCGGCCGTCGCGGATGACGCCGCCCTGTCCCTGGCCACCGATGCCGCCCTGTCCAAGGAGGTGCGGGCGCTGCGGGCGTACGAGGCCGGCCTGCTGGGCGCCTACCAGACCTTCCTCCGGACGGTGCTGGCTGCATCAGGAGGAAAAGGCGCAGACGCGCTTGCCAGCACAACTGTGGGCGGAGGGGAGTCCCCGGCCGCCCGGGCCCGCTCCCGGGCGGCCGTCCGGTGCCTGGCCGAACTGCTGGTCGCCCTGCCCCACTTCAACTTTGCGGGCGACCTGTTGAGGGTGAGAGAGGAGTGCAGGACGAGGGGGAGAAAGAGGCAAAGGGAAGGGTTGGGGAGAAGACAAAAAAAAAGAGGGCGGGGGGTTAGGGCCCGGCTCTCTCTCTCTCTCTCACAACACATGTCGGGCCGGGGGGGGGGGGCGCCCCCCCGCCCCCCGGTTTTTTTGGGGGGGGGGGGGGGGGGGGTGGGGGGGCGGGGGGGGGGGGGGGGGTTGGGGAGGGCGCGTCGGGCCGCGCCCGCATCGCCCCTGCCCCCTGCCCCCTCCCCCCTCCCCCCTCCCCCCTCCCCCCTCCACCCCTCCTCCACACCTGCTGCACCAAATCCACGACGCGCCGCATGCCGGTGCTGTGGTAAAGGGACGCCAGGGAGAGGCGCACGCGCTCGCCCGCGGTGAGCGGAGGGGGGAGGGGCGCGGCCGCCATCGCTCGCCCGCCCGGCGCGCGGGCGGGCGGGCGGGGGGAGGGTGGGGTGGTGGCCGCGACTAGCCACCGGAAAGGGGCGGCGCGGGTGTGGGTGTGAGAGCGACGCGATGCGGCCGGCCGGGCGCGCCCACTCCGCCGCACGCGACCCCCAAAGAAACGGCCACCCCTCGCTCCCACCCCCCATGGACGACATCATGAAGAAGCGGGCCGCGGAAGCCGCCGCCGCGTACGAGGCGGCGTGGGACTCGGGCGCAGGGTCGCACCACCCCGACTTTGACCCCGACGCCGCGGCGGCCGGCTCCCCCCGCGCCACCCGCCCGACCGAGGAGCTCTACAACGCCATTGTTGCCGACGACGTGGACGCCGTGTACGCCGCGCTCGAGGCCGGCGCGGACCCGGGGTTCGAGTTCGGGGGCGCCTACCGCTCCCCAGAAGGCTACACCCCCCTGATGGCCGCCGCCCACCGCGGCCGCCTCGCGGCCGCCACCGCCCTCCTGCGCGCCGGCGCGGATCCAAACCACGTCACGGCGGGCGGCGACGCGGCCCTGTTTTGGGCGGTCGACGGCGGCGTCGCCATGGTCCAACTCTTTGTGCGCCACGGCGCGACCCTGGACGCGGTGTCGCCCAAGGGGTGGACCGCGCTCCAGTACGCGGTGGCCAAGGGCAAGTATGGGGCGACGGAGGAGAAGGGGGTGTACCCAGAGGTGGGAGGGAAACGGTCGGGCGGGGCGGGCGCCACGCGCGCGCAGCCAGTAACGCGCGCCCGACCCCCGCCCGCCTCCCCGCCACCACCCCGCTCCCTTCGTAGGACGTGCTCAAATACTACGGCGCCACCAAGTACGGGTCCGGCCCGCCCGCCCTGGGCTCCCGCTCGCCGCGCGAGTCATTTGCGCCCGGCGACGCCCGCTTCCTGCGCGAGCGCGGCACGTACCAAGACCCGCAGCCGCACCCGTGATGATGATGATGGCGGGGGAGAGAGGAGGGGGGTGGCATGGAGGCTGCGCGGGCGGCCGCGGCGGTGACACGCGCGACCACCCCGCCACCTCTCTCTCCCTCTCTCTCCCCAACCCGCCTCATCGCCGCGCCTCCGCAGCCGCCAGCTGCTCTTCCGCCCGCCTCCGCGCCGCATGACTCTCTGCCGCGCGCGAGTTGGCGGCGGCGGCCTCAGACTCGGCGCGCGCGCGCGCGGCGTGCGCGGCCGACAGGCTCACCTCGTGGTCGCGCAGCGTGGCTTGCACGTCGCCCAGATCGGTTTCCGCGGCATCGGCGCGCGAACAGGCGGCGGCGGCGGCCGCGGTGGCGGCCGCCAGCGCGGTCTCCAGCTCTTCCGCGCGTGCTTCGGCCGCGTCGGCCGCCTCGTCGGCTTCCGACGCCCGCACCTGGGCGGCTTTTAGGTCACGCTCGGCGTCGGCGGCCGCCTTGGACGCCGAGGCGGCGGCCGCGGAAGAGGTCGCTGCCTCAGCACGAGCCGCGTCTGTGTCGGCCTTTGCAGCCGCGGCCGCCGCCCTGTGCGCGTCGCCGCCGGCCGCCGCTTCCGCGGCTGCTTGAGTGACTTTGGCTCGCAACGCGTCGGCGTCGGCGTGCGCGGTCGCGGCGGCGGCCTGGGCCGTGGCCGCGTCGGCGCGCGCGGAGGCCGCGTCAGCGCGCGCGGCCGCGGCGTCGGCCTTGGCAATTTCGGCTTCTCCGCGAGCGGCAGCCGCGTTCGCCAGCGCTGCTTTGGCCTCGCCCGCGGCCGCGGCGGCGGCCGCCGCGTCGCGCTCCGCGTCGGCGCGCGCCGCAGTCTCCCCCGCCTTGGCCGCCTCCGCAGCCGCGCCCGCGGATGCCAGCTGGGACCGCACGGACGCCATGCACTGCTCCACCTCGGCCAGCTTGGCGGCGGCGGCGGCGCGCTGGCTGGCGGCCGCGTCGGCGTCGAGCCGCGCGGCGGCCAGGGCGCGCTCGGCGGCCGAGGCGCTGGCGGCGGCCGCGTCCCGTTCGGCGGTCAGCGTGGCGATCGTTTCGGCCGTCGGGGCGGCGGACAGGGCGGTGGCGGCCGCGGCGGCGTCGGCGCGCGCGGCGCCGAGCGCCGAACGCAGCTCGCCCGCTTCCGCGGCGGCCGCGTCCCTTGATCGTGTCAATTCGGCAACCGCGTCGACCGTAGGCGCATCCTCCATCAGCCTCTTGGCCTCGTCCGCCTCGCGTTCCGCCCCCGCCGCGCGCGCGGCAGCCACCTCGCACGCCGCGTCGGCCGCCGCCCGCGCCGCGACCGCGGCGGCCGCCTCGGAGTGCGCGGCGGTGGCAGCACGTTCAGCGCCGGACGCGCGCGCGTCGGCCGCGGCGGCGGTCGCCTCTGCGGCGACCACCACGGCTTCCGCCGCCCGGGCCCTCTCCTCTGCCGCCGACGCAGCCACCACCGCATCCTCCTTTTCCGCCACCGTCGCCTCCAACTTCTCCCGGGCCGCCGCCGCGTCGGCAGCGGCGCCCTCGACGTATGCCTCGGCGCGCGCGCGCGCGGCCTCGGCGTCGGCGAGCGCGGCGGCCTGCGCAGCCGCCATCTCGTCCGCCGCGTCTGCGGCTGCCAAAGCCTGGGTGCGCAGGTCGGCGACGTCGCGGGCGAGGTCAGACGCGGTGGCGGCGGACGCGGCGTCGGCCGCGGCGAGCGCGGCGTCGCGCTCGCGCTCGGCGCGCAAGACCGCGACGGCGGCCGCTTGTTCGCCATGGTTGTCGGCGGCGGCTTCACGCGCGGTGGCCAGCTCCAGCCGCAAAGCCGCGACTAGCGCTGCAGCCTCCGAGTCGGGCGGCGGGTCGTCGGCCGGCCGTCCCCGCGCGTCGAGCCTCGCCAACCGGTCCTCGCGGAGCTTCAACACGAGACGCACCCGGTGGTTGTCCGCCTCGGCCCGGCGCACGAGCTCGCGCGTGGCGGCGAGTTCGCGCTCGGCCGCGTCGGCGCGGGCGGTGGCCACCGCCTCGCGCCGCAGGGCGGCCATGGCAACCGGGTGCGGGCCAGAGCGGAGGAGGGGGGTGCCCAGCTCGGGCGTGGCGCCCAGGTCGAGGGCGGGGGACGCGTCGCGCGAGACGGCGCCGGAGCGCAGGGTGGGCGCGGCCGCCCCAGGCGCCCCTGCCGCCGCCCCCCGAGCCTTCAACGCCGCCAGCTCGGCTTTAAGCCGCGCCACTTCGGCAACCAGCCCCGCGTCGCCGGGCGCCCCCGGCGCCTGATTGACCGTCGCCCGGCACGACACGCGCCGCGCGCGCGCCGCAAACCGCAGCGTCGACAGCGTCTCCCCCCCCGCGTCCGCCGCGGGCGACACGGTGGCCACAACCGCGGTGCGCGCATTGCCGCCCAGGGAGTCGTGCAGGAGGAAGGTGAGGCGCGAGTCGCGGTAGGGGACGTGGCGGGTGGTGGCGGCAGACGGGCCGCCGCCGCCGCCCTTGCCGCCTCCGTCGGCCAGCACGGCGATGACGTTGCCCAAAGCGGACAGGGACCGGTTGATGCCGCACGCTTCCCGCAGGCGGTCGCCCGCCGCGGCGGTCGCGCGCTGGCGCTCGGAGCCCGCCAAATCGACCAGCGTCAGCCGCGCCACCGTCGCCCTCCCCCCTCCGTCGACGCGGTCGACGACCGCGGTCAGGATGGCGTGCGACCGGGACGAGGCGGCGTTGGCCGCGGTGTCGGCAGCGCGGCGCGCCGACGCGCCGCGCGCGAGCAGCGCGACGGCGGCGTCGGCCGTCGCGACCGGGGTCTGGATCGCGCCATCCACGTACACGCCGCGCGCCTTGTCCTCGCGCACGGGGAGCGCGGGAGGCGGCGGGGCGCCCTTGGGGGGCGGCGGCGCGAGCAGGTCTGACACCGCCTCGTTGTGGATTTCGACGAAGGAGACCACCACCCTGTGCTCGCCCCCGTCGCCCGCGTCTAGCTCGCGCAGGGCTTGAAACAGGGCGTCGAACGCGCGGGGGGCGAGGCCGCGGTCGGCGGGCGCGGACCCGGGCGCGACGCCGCCGAGCATCGTGTGCGTCTTACCAGACCCCGTCTGCCCGTACGCAAACACGCACCCGTTGTAGCCTTGGAGGACGGCGTCCACGATGGGGCGGCCGGCGGCGGCGAAGACGGCCTCCTGGTCTGCTTCTTCGCCGGCGACGGCGTCGAACTGGAACCCCGTGCCGTCGCCCAGCGCCACCGCACCGGGCCCCGCCTGGGTGACGCAGCGGCGGGCGGGGGCGGAAGGAGGGAGGGGGCGCACGCGGACGACGACCTTGACGGCATCGGGCAGGGGCTGCGGGGATAAAGAGAGGTGTGTCGGACTGTGTGCGCATGTTCGACTGATACGTCGAGAGAGGCGCCGGGCCGGGAGCAGCGCGCCCGCGGCGGCCACCGCCCCGACCGCGCGCGCGATGCGGATGGCCGCGTCCCTCTCCACCCAACCCACCTCTCTGGCCGCCGCCGCCGGCGCCGGCTCGACCTCTCCCAAAGCCGCCCCAGCCGGACTGTCAGCCACCAGCCTGGACGGCTGCAGCGGCGAATTCTCGTCGGCGTGCACACGCGCAGTGCGCCCCTTGCCGCTCGGCGAGCGCGAGGCGGACCGGGTGAGCAGCGACGCCAGGCGCTCCATGGCAGGAGGGGGGCGGGCGGGAGAGAAGGAGGCGGGAGAGACTGTGCGCGGCTGCGACGCGCCGCACACACACACCGTCGCCGCGCTCGCCCCGCGCCCACCTGACAGGTTGGCGCGAGGCTCTTCCTACACGTCCCGTGCAACTCCGACTGACGCCGACCTCTGCTGCGCCAATGGCCGCGACCGCGCCGCCGACGCCGCTTTTGGAGTCCTCGACCGCCTTTGTCCCGCTCTCCGTCGACCCTTTTGAAGACTTTAGGTATGTAAGAGCGTGTCGAGGGCGGTTTGAGGGGCGGGCGGGCCGGGGACGAGACGGCAGGCGCGCGCGCGCACGCCATCGCCCATGCCTTCTCCCCACTCTTCTAAGCCCCTCCTCTACCCCCGGCGCCGCCGGCAACACCTCCACTGACTCGCCACCGCCCCCCTCTGGCGACAGCGGTGGCTCGGCGCGCGGCGCGCCCTCGGTCGCGCCCACGCCGTCGCCCCCTGCCGCCGCCGCGGCGGCCAAGACGCGCCGCCCCCCTCTCAACCTGGGCGGCATGTTTGCCTTTCGCCGGCGGAGCAAGTCGCCGACCAAGGAGAAAAGGGTGGCGGACGAGCCGGCGCCCGTCGCTGTCGTCGCCGGCGCCACCACCCTCTCTTCCGCCGCCCCCAGCCCATTTCCATCGGCGCGCAGCACGCCGCGCGGTGGCGGCTCCTCGTTTGGCAACGCGTGGGCGCCGTCGGTGGACGGCGACCGGGCGCCGTCGGCGCGCGCGACGCCGCGCGCGCTGCCGACCAAGGCGCCGGCGTCGCTGGCGCCCGTCAAGACGGTGGCCATCGTCGCGTCGTCCGCGTCCACCCAGCGCCCGGACTCGCCGGACGCCTGCGCCCTGCCGCCGCCCCCCTCGGCGACTGCACGGCTCGCGCTCGCCGCCGCGGCCGAAGCCGCGCGCGCCGACGCCGCGGCCCGGGACGCGGACATGGAAATCGGACTGCGCATGCAGGCCGAAGCGGCGCTGGTGGCGGAGCGCGCGGCGCGGCAGGACGCGGACGAGCGCGCGGCGACCGCGGCGGCGGCGGTCGAGGCGGCGACTGCGGACGCGGCGGCCGCGCACGCTGTTGCGGCGTCGGCGCAAAAGGCGCTGGCTGAGGCCGAAAGCCGCGCGGCGGCCGCGGCCGAGGCTGCGGCCGCCGCCGACCGCGAGCGCGCCGCCGCGCGCGGCGCGGCCGACGCCGCGGCCGCGGCCGCCGACCGCGACAAAGCCGCGCGCGCCGACGCCGACGCGGCCGCCGCCGGCGCCGAAGCCGGCCGCGCCATCGAGCGCGACCGGTGTGCCGCGCTGCGCGCCGTTCTCGACGCGCGCGCGGCCGACCTCGAGAACGCGCATGCCAAGGCGGCGCGGGCGACGGCGGTGGCGGATGGCGCGCGTGCTGATGCCGCCCGTGCCGTCGCCGACGCCGAGCGGCGGGCGGCGGCCGAGGCGGGCGCAGCCGCGCTCGCGGCGGCGCTCGACGGCGAGCGCGCGGCGCACGCCGAGGCCGAGGCGTCGCTGACAGCGTTGGAAACGAGTTTTGCTTCCGAATCCTCGGCCCGGGTCGCGGCCGACGCCGCGCTGGCCACAGCGCGCGGAGAGCTGGCGGAAGCGCGCTCCCGGCTCGACGCCGCGACCGCGGCCACCGCCGACCTCGCCGACCAGCTGGCCGCCGCCACTGGCGCGTTGGACGGCGAATCCGCAGCGCGGGCCGCAGTCGAGGCCGGCCTGGCGGTGGCGCGGACCGGCGCGGCCACCGCGACCGCCGACGCGGCCGACGCGCGCCGCGCGCTCACCGCCGCCGAGGCGCGATGCAGCCGCCTGGAGGCCGCGCTGATGAGGACGGGGGCTGCACGTGGGGTTGTGGTGGCGGTCGAGAGAGCGGTGGCGGTGGCGCCTGCCGCCCGCCGCGCCGCCCCCGCGCCGCCGGCCGACGAGAGGACGGCGTACGTTCTTTCCCGCGGCGCGCGCCGCCCCGTCCCCCCCCCGGTGCGCCACGAGCACGAATCGTACCCTGTCCCCGCCCCACTCGCCCTGGCGCGCCCCGCGGGGCTCGACCCCGCCGACCTGCTCGCCTCGCTCGGCGGCGCCGCGGCCGCCACCCTCCACGCCGACGCCCTGGCCGGCGAGCGCGCCGAGCTGGAACGCGCCCTCGCCCGCGCCCCGCCCCCCTGGCTGCGCCACTGCGCGGCGGAGCGCGCGCGGCGCGAGGCGGACGACGACCGGGTGGCGGAGATTTCTCGGGAGCTGGCCCGCGTGCGGCTGGCGCTGCGGCAGGCGGCGCGGCAATGAATTGATGGTGGACAGAGGTGTGGGCCGTGCGACGGTGTGGCGTGTAGCGGGAGGCGGGCGAGAGCGCGGCCAGGTCTGCAGCGCGTGCCGCGCGCCCCTCCCCACACCTCCCCACCCCCACTCCCCCCCTCCCGTCTCCCCCGATGACGTCGCCCTCCAAGCGGCGCGAGCTGGACATCACCAAACTGCTCATGTCCGACCACGCGGTCGACCTCGTCGACGACAACATCTCCGAATTCTTCATCCTGTTCCACGGGCCCAAAGAGAGTAAGAGTAGAGGGCGTCGGATGTGGAGGTGGTGGTGGTGGGGGCGTGGCGCTGTTCCCTGTGGGGCGGCGCGCGCCCCATTCCGCCGCGCGGGCCGCGGCCGCCCACCCCGCCCTCTTTTTTCCTTTTCACGTAGGCCCGTACGAGGGAGGAGTGTGGAAGTTGCACGTGGAGCTGCCCGAGGTGCGGGAGGCGGGGCGCGGGACAGCGGGGCGCGACCGTGCGCGCGCGCCGCGGTCTGCAAAAGCGCGGCCCCGCATGGCGCCCCACGCGCCGTGTTGGGACGGCCGCCATCGGGTGCCGGGAGGGGCGAGGCGGCGCGGGGCCGTCGCGGGCGGGCGCGGCGCGGAAAAAGGCGCGTCGACGCAGCGCGCCGACTCCTCCCTCCCTCCCCAGGCCTACCCCTACAAGTCGCCCTCGATCGGTTTCGTCAACCGCATCTACCACCCCAACGTGGACGAACTGTGAGAGAGAAGGAGGAGGGGGTGGAGGGGGAGAGCGGTGCGTGCGCGCGCCGCGGCCGACCCCCCTTGGCCTCCCCTCCCCTTTCCCCTAGCGCCGGCTCCGTCTGCCTGGACGTCATCAACCAGACGTGGTCGCCCATGTTTGGTGCGAGGGAGAGGCGCGGTGGCCGGAGCAGGGAGGAGAGCCGACGCTTGGCCGCGCGGCCCACCGCCCCACGACCCCACCACCCACCTCTCTCCTTCCCAGACCTGATCAACGTCTTCGAAGTCTTCCTCCCCCAACTCCTGCTCTACCCCAACGCGGCCGACCCGCTCAACGGGGAGGCCGCCGCGCTGCTCACGCGCGAGCCCGCGGCCTACGCGGCCAAGGTGCGGGACTACGTGCGCCGGTACGCCAACCCGGAGGACGTGGTGGCGCGCCGGGGGGCGGGCGTCAACGCGGGCGCGGGCGGGTCCGGGGGCCGTGGTGGCGAGGGAGGGGAGGGCGGCGACGACGACGGCTCCGGCTTCCTCTCGTCGTCCGACGAGGACGAGCCCGCCGCGGGCGCCATGGACGCGTAAGGTTGAGCGCAGCCCTGATTTTTGCAAAAATGGTGGGAGGGGGTCGACGGCGCACGCCGTCTGTCGCCCGCCCCCGCCCGACACTGCTCTCTGCGCCCGCGTGTGCAACACTTGACTGACCGGAGAGAGGGAGAGAGAATCAGGAACGCAGTGTTGACAGGCCCCCACCCCAACCCGTTCAACCCCTCAAAACTTGCCCTGCGCGTGCTTGCGAAAGAGGATATGCCGCGCCTTGCCCGACGCCGTCGTGAGCCGCGGCTTGGATGTGGGACGGTCGGCGGCTCCGTATTCCAGGTAGGTGAGCCCCCCCGCGCCCGAGAGCGCGGCGAGCGATCCGCCCGCGCGGCGCGCAGCGCCCGGCCGGCGCGGCGGCGCGCCGGGGAGCACCTCCTCGCCCGCCTCGTCCTCGCCCGCGGCCAAGACTTTAGCCAGGAGGTCCAGTTGAGCCTCTTTGGTCGCCAGGTCGCCGGCGGGGGTGTCGGGCGGGGCGGAAGACGTCGGATCCACGAGATTGGTGATCACCTTGAACGCATACCCTTGATCCACCAGAAACTGTTGCCGCTTCTGCGAGAAAAACATCTCCTGCGTGTCGGCCGACACGAGAGTGTAGAAAAAGGCGTTGAACTCGTCGGGCGGCGGGGGGCCGCCACCGGGCGGCCGTTTCGCGCGCAGGATGCGGCCGAGGCGTTGGGCCTCTTGCCGGCGCGAGCCGGCATGGGAAGATATCTGAATCAACACATTCGCCTCTGGAATGTCGATCGAGTTGTCGCCCACCTTGGACAGGAAGACAGTGTTGACCGCGGGGTCGGATTTAAAGCGCGCGAGCACGCGCGTGCGCTCGGCGTGGCCGGTGCCGCCGTAGATGAAGGGGCGCCGCAGGCGCACCGCGTACTCGCGCAGGGCGAAGATGTTGTCCGAGAAGACGATGACCTTGTCCCGGCGCACGCGCTCGTGGTAGTCGACGAGGAGGGCGCACGCCGCGAATTTGGAAGGGTTCATCGCGCAGAGCAAGGGCCGCCGCGTCGCGTTCGCGTCGCGCAGGTACTCGCGATAGAATTCTTTCGTCATCGGGCACCACACCTCGGCGCACGACACGTGCGCGATGTGGCCCGCGCGCGTGAGGTCGAGCCAGTTGGCTTCATAGAGTTTGGGGCCGATCAGAAAGTTGAGGTCCGTAATCAGCGAATCCTCGCGCACGAGCGTGGCCGTCAGACCCAGCTTGCAGTGCGCTTTGACAATGCCGACGACGCGGCGAAACATGGCGGCGGGCACGACGTGCACTTCGTCGAGGATCAGTAAACCCCATTCCCGCCCTGCAATCGCCTCCATGACCTTGGCCGCCTCGTCGGAGCGGCGCCCGGAGAATGCGACCATGGTGTAGGTGGTGACGGTGACGCCGGCGGGGCCCGACCACGATTCGCGCGCGTCGGCGGTGAAGCGCGCGACGTGTTGGTCCTGCAGGTTGCTCCACAGTTTGAACTGGTGCTTCCACTGGTCGACCGACACCTGGTTGGTCACCAGCACAAGCACCGACTTGCGCACGCGCGCCGCGGCCGCGACGCCGACCAGCGTTTTCCCCGCGCCGCACGGCAGCACGACGACGCCCGACCGCGCGCGCCCGTTGCCAAACATTTTGGCCATCGCCTTGTCCTGGTAGGGGCGAGGGTGGACGCCGGGTTTGAGCACGATGTCGAGGTCGGGGTTGGCGGCGTCGGCGCGGAAGTCGTACTCTTCCAGGAGGGGGAAATTCAGACCGGCGGGCAGGCAGCGCTGCTTGACGCGCTCCACTTTGGCGGGGTCGACTTCGAATGATTGGGTGGTGGCGGGGGCGGCGAGGGCGGGGCGTGGAGGGGGGGCGGAAGCGGCGGCGGCCGCGGTGGCCGCGGCAGCCGCAGCAGCCGCGACGCCGTCGCCCTCGTCCCCGACCGCCGCCGCAGCCCTGTCCGCTTCATCCACCGCGTTCAGCACGTCCGCCGCGATGGCGGGCCCCGCGGCGTCGGCCGGCCCCGCGCCAGCGAGCACGCGCGCGGCGCCGCCCGCGCCGCCGATCGCGGCGTCTGCGATCACGGGGTCGGCAAGCATGGTGCGCAGGACGGCGGGATCCGCAGTTTCCACGAAGAAGCGGTTGTGGGCGAGGACCAGTTTGGCCTTGCCGAAATTGCCCGTCGCCGCCGCAACAAAGTCGCGCACCGCCTGCGGCAACTGGACTTTGCTCAACCGTTGCAGCACGTCCACGATGGCGGTCGGCGTGATGCCGACCGAGACGGCGGCGTAGAGGGAGTGGGGGGTCAGCGCGTACTCGTGCACCGTCTCGGGGCGGCACACCGGCTCCGCGACGGCCACGAGAAAGTCGGTGGCCTGGCGGTAGACGGGGGAGAAGGTTTCCAGGAGGATGCGGCCGTCGGGGCAGACCCAGAGGGGGCGCGCGCCGGCGTCGGGTTTGAGGGCGAGCGCGGAGAAGTCGAGCACGGCGAGCGGGCCGCCCGTGCCGGCCGTCGACCCGGGGCCGCGCCGGCAGCGGGCGCCGGTGGAGCCGTCGGACGCGTCGCCGCCGTCGTCCGAGTCGAACTCGAGGTCGGCGCCCTCGAGCGAGGGCGACGCGCGCGGCGCGCGGGCGCGCGAGGGCGGCCGCGGCTTGCGGCCGGCGCCGGCGCCTTCATCGTCGTCGGACGAGGAGAGCACGGCCGCGCTGTCCGAGTCGTCGCCCGCGCGGGACGCCTGTGAGGAGGGAAGGGGAGGGGCGGCGGGTCGGCGCGGTGGGCGGTGGGCCACCGACCCACTGCACCCGTCGCGCGCCGCCCCGCCCTCCGCCCGCCCCTCTCGTCGGCCCTCACATTGGCCTTCTCGGTTGGCTTGCGCGCGCGGGAGGAGGCGCGCTTGCCGATGCCGCGCGCGGGCTTGAGGGCCGCGGCGCCGCCGGCCATGGCGCCGCCGGCGCGCTTGGGGGCGGCCGCGGGAGGGACGACCCGCTGTCGGGCGCCCGGCCGCGGCCTCGGCGGCGCGAGAGGGGTGTGGCACCGGCCAGCGGCGCGTCGCCGATTCCGCCGCCACTGCCCGCGGCGGCCGCCGCCCGCCCTGCATGACGCTCGACGTCGTGCCGCCTTTTGCCTCGGCAGCGGCGGCCGACACGGCGGCCTCCCGCCTGGCCGCGCGCCTGACCGCGGCGGGCGCCGACGGCCAGGCCGCGTTCCTCCTCGCGGCGGGCGCGTGCCCCCGGTGCTGCCTGCGTTTCGCGGGCGTGCAGGGCCGGGACGCGTACGCAGCGAGGGCGCCGGCGGCGGCCGAGCTGGTCGCGGCGCTGGCGGGGGGCGGCGGCGAGGCGGCGTCCCCCCTCCCCCTCGACCGCCCCTGCTCCATCTGCCTCGGCGTCCTGCAGACGCTCGACGGCGCCGCGCCCGAGACGCCGGCAGACGTGCTGGCGGTGGCGGCCGCGACCGACGTGGGCGCGGGCGAGTGGCGCGACGCGCGCGCGGGCGGGGCGGACGCGCTCGCGGCCGTTGTTCAGGCTGAGCGGCACGCGCCCGGCGGCGCGTTCACGCTGTCCGTCTCCTACCCTGCCGCCGCCGCGGTGCGCGCGGCGGCCGCCGCCGCCGCGCTCTCCGCCGCCGGCCTCCCGCCCGGCCCGCCGCCCGGCGCCAAGCTCCCCGTCCCCCTCGACGTCAAGGACGCGGTCAAGCTGGGGCTGGGAGGGAGGTTGGCGACCGCCCTGGGGCGGGCGCTGGGGGCCGACGGGCAGGACGGGGTCGACCTCGCCGTCGCGCTGCACTATGTCCACCCGTCGTCCGCCCCCGACGCGTCCCTCCTGCCCGGCTCCCAAAAGCCCGCCCGCGGGCGCCACCTCAACGGCAAGCGGCGCAAAGCGCTGCCCAAGGTGGCGATCGGCAAGATGGCGTCCGGGAACGCGGCGGCCGCGGCGGCGGCGCTGCCGCGCGCGGCGCTCGCGGCCGCGGTCGGCGTGCCGCCCACCCCACCCTCGACCCTCCCCCACGTCCTCATCCGGGTGAGACGCCTCCCGATCCTCATCGCGGGCCGCTACCTGAAGCACGAGCGCGACGTGAGCCAGTCGCCCTTCTTCATCGACGGCGCGCGCCGCGGCCGCACCTCGGTCCAGGAAGAAGTGGAGCGCGTCCTGCTGCCGTTGCTCGACGCCGACGCCGCCAAATTCGTGACGGCCGGCCGGGAGGACATGGACGTGCGCTGCCTGGGGCGCGGGCGGCCGTTTGTGCTCGAGGTGGCCAACGCGCGGGCGCCGCTGCCGAGCCAGGAGGCGCTGGACGGCGCCGTCGCGGCGCTCGCCGAGTCCAAGTGCGGCGTCGGCCTCGCCGCCCTCGCCCTCGCGGGCAGGCCGCACCTGGCGGCGATCAAAGAGGGCGAGTGCGCGAAACAGAAATCGTACGACGCCCTGATCGAGCTCCCCGTGCCCGTCGCGCCGTCCATGTTTGAGTCTGTCGCCTCCATCAAGGACCTCGTGCTCCAACAAACTACCCCGACGCGCGTCGAGCGCCGGCGCGCGATGCTGGTCCGGGAACGGGCCGTTCACTCGGCCGCCGCCCGCCCCGACCCCGCCGGCCACCCCAACCGGTTCATGCTCACCATGCGCACCCAGGCGGGGCTGTACGTCAAAGAGTTTGTGCACGGCGACGGCGGGCGCACGGTGCCGTGTTTGGGGAGCGTGGTCGGGGTGGAGGCGGGGACGGCGACCATTCTGTCGCTCGACGTGCTCGCCATCCACATGGATTTCTTGTTGCCCGCGACCGATGGCGACGAGGGCGGCGAGCGTGCAACTTGATGGGGAGAGAGGGCGACCGAGGCGGAGACGGGAGCGGTGTGCGCCTTCTCTCCACACGCTCTCCCGTCTCGCCATGCGGGCGCTGGCGATCCTCGCCCGCCCCACGGCCGCCGCCGGCGCCAGGCGACCCTGGCCCGCGCCGCGCGGGCGCGGCCGCAATGCGGCGCGCGCCGCGCTGGCGTCCGCGGCGGCCGGCGGTTCCGCCGTCGGTGGCTGTGGTGAGCATGCGTGGTCGCTGCATCGGCGGGCGGGCAATCGGGGGTGGAGCGGGGCGCCAGGACGCGTCCCACCGCCCACCCGACCTCCCTCTTTCCCTCCCAGCCCCGCGCGCCGCCGCTGGCCGCATCGAGATCATCACGGGCCCCATGTTCGCCGGCAAAAGCACGGAGCTGTTGCGGCGGGTCGAGGCGCACAAGGTGAGGAAGAGGTGAGGGTGGGAGGGCGGGGGCGCGCGCAGGCGTCTTCTTTACCCCTCCCTCCCTCTCTCCAGGCCGCCGGCCGCACCGTGTTTCTCGCGTCCTCCTGTAAGGACGACCGGTACACCGCCAAGGGCGCAGTCGTGACGCACACCGGCTCCTCGTCCCCCGCCGCCGCGGTCGCGCGCCTCGCCGACCTCCCCCCCGCCGCCGCCGCCGCCGACGTGCTCGCCGTGGACGAGGCCCAATTTTTTGACGACCTGGTGGAGGCGGCCACCGCCGCCGCCGACGGCCGCGGCCAGACCGTCGTCGTCGCGGGCCTCGACGGCGACTTCCTGCGCCGCCCCTTTGGCGGCCTGCCCGCGCTCGCGCCCCACGCCGAATCGGTGACGCGTCTCACCGCTCGCTGCTCGTGGTGCGGGGGGGACGCCCACTTTTCGGTACGCACCGCGGCCGGGGGAGGGGCGGTCGCCGTCGGCGGCGCCGACGCGTACGCGGCCGCGTGCCGGGCGCACTACAATGAAGCCATGGCGGGGGCGCAGACGCCGCTGGGCGCGGCCGCGGTGCGGCCGCCGTCGGGCGCGGCGGCGACGGGCGCGGCGGTGTGAAACGGGAGAGCGAGAGAACGCGAGAGTCGTCGTCGTCGTGTGTAGCGCACTTCTCCCCAACACGCCCACCCCCCTCCCACCCCCCTCACTTGATCGCGCCGTTGGGCACCTCGGCGCACGTGACCGGCCCCACGCCCGCGACTTCGAGCGGCGCGCCTTTGAACACGCACGCCCCCGCGCCGTCGGTCGCCAGGTGTGCCGCCACCGCCTCGAACTGCTTCTTGCGTGGATTGAGCTGGGGTTCGGGCTCTCCGGGGTGGCCGGCGGCCGCGACGCGCGCGCCGGGGGCCGCGCCCGCGGGCGGCGCGACGGGGACCACCGCGCCGCCCGCCGACGCGCACAGCACCATGGCCGCCGACGTGACGCCCCGCATCGCGGCCGGTTTGAGGTTGCACACGCACACGACGGCGCGGCCGGCCATGGCGTCCAGGGGGACGAATTTCGCGAGGCCAGACACGACCGTCCTCGGCCCGTCCGCGTCGCCCAGGTCGATCGTCTCCACGTAGAGCGAATCCGCGTCCGGATGCTTAATGGCGGTGAGGATGCGTCCCACGCGCAGGTCGAGGGCGGCGACGTCGTCAAGGGGGCGCGCCGGCGGGGGGGGCGGCGCGGGGGCCTTGGCCTTCTTCTCTTTCTTCTTCTTGTCGCCGGCGGGCGCGTCCGCGGTCGGCTCAGCAGCGGGCGCGGCGGCGGCCGAGGGAGCGGCCGCCGCGGCAGCCGCGGCCGGCGCGGGCACCGACGCCGGCGCCGCACCCTTCTTCCCGCCCTTCTTCCCGTCCTCCTTGCCCGCCCCTCCCTGCTTGGCCGCCGCCGGCGCCGCCGCCGCGGCCGGCTCCGGGTGCCGCAGCGGCGGCCGCTCGAGCGCGGCGCGCGGGAGCAGCGGCGAGTCGCCCCCCCCCGCGCGAGCCGCCGTCGCGGCGATGTGGTCGTACCACCGGGCGACCGCGGGGTAGTGCGCCACTTGGGCGGCGGGGAAGTGGGTCTGCGGGAGGGGGGGAGGAGGGGAGCGTCGGGCAGGGATGTTTCGGGGTGTGGCAGGTGCCATCTACGATATTCCCCGCCTCAAACACTTGCGCTCAAACGCACCACGGCAAACGAAACGACCGCCGCCAGCACCAGGTCGGCCAGGGACGGGACCGGCCCGCCCGCGATGTGGGTGCGGGGGAGCAGGTGGTCGTTGAGCTGGGCGGGAGGGGAGCGAGGGAGGGGGGGGGCGTCGGCGGGTGGGCCGCGCGCCGCCCGCACCCCGCCCGCCGCCCCTCTCCCCACCCACCACCCATCCACACTACCTGGGCCATGCTCTCCTCGGTGACGGGCGAGAAGGTGCTGTGCCGCCTGGCCAGCCAGTCGCGCACGACCGCGGCGCTCGTCGCGTCGCCGCCCAGCAGCGCCGCTCGCACCCCTTCATCCGCCGCCAGCGACGCCAGGTGCTTGCACGCCGCGTTGCGCTCGGTCACGGCGTCGCCGGCCGCCGTCGCCAGCCCAAACGCGGGCCCGACGCGGAACTCGACCGCGACGCCCGCCGCCGCCGCGGCCAGCAGGGCGTCCGCGGCGTCGGCCCGGGACGGGGCGGTCAGCGTGATCGCCATTCCGAAGAAGAAGGGGCGCGATTGCGGCGGGAGGAGTGGGAAGCAGCGGCGCCGGGCGCTGGCCACCACTGTCCGGCGCGCCGCTCGAGCACCGCCGCCCGCCGCCATGCAGCACGATGAGGTATGGATGAGGAGGTTGTTGAGAGGCTGGGAAGAGACATGCGGCGCCGCTCGGGCCTGCCGCCGCGCGCGGCGGCCGGTGCGCAGCGTGCGGCGCGCCCTCGCGCCCCTCCGCGCGCCGTGGAATGCGCTAGTGTTGCGCGTGCAGGCTACTACCGCGCGCATGGCGCGCGCCGCGCCCTCCTCGCGCCCCCCCCCCCCGCGCCGCCGACGCGCCGCCGACCATGCCCCCCCTTTCAGGTCATCTGGCAAGTCATCAACCACGGCCACTGCTCCTTCAAAGTGAAGACGGACAAGCAGGTGAGGGAGAGGAGGGAGGAGGGAGGGCGAGGGCGCCGAGGGCGGCGAGCGCCCGCGCCGACACCCCTCCCTCCACTCCTCTGAAGAACTTTTGCCGCAACGAGTACAACGTGTCCGGCCTCTGCAACCGGTCGTCCTGCCCCCTGGCCAACTCGCGCTATGCGACGATTAGGGAAGTCGAAGGGCGTCTGTATCTTTACATGAAGACGATCGAACGCGCGCACACGCCCGCCAAGATGTGGCAGCGCATTCGCCTGGCAAAAGCGTACGCCAAAGCGTTGGAGCAGGTGGGTGGAGGAGGGCGTGGGGGCGGGAATGGCGCGGCCGGGTGCGGTGATGAGATCTCATCACCGCACCGCCCACCCCCTCCCTCCGCCGCCTCCTCCCCCCTCTCCAGGTCGATGAACACCTGACCCATTTCCCCAAATTCCTGGTCCACAAGAACAAGCAGCGCCTGACCAAGATCACGCAGTTTCTCATCCGCGCGCGCCGCCTCGCGGTGCGCCCGCGCGCCACGCTCGTGCCCGTCGCGACGCGCACCGAGCAGCGGGAGCGGCGCCGGGAGAAGAAGGCTGAGATGGCGGCGCGGCTGGAGACGAGCATCGAGGGCGAGTTGTTGGCGCGCTTGCGGGGAGGCACGTACGGCGACATTTACAATTTCCCCGCGGCCGCCTACGACCGCGTCCTCGACGCGGCAGAGGCAGAGGCGGCGGCGGCGGAAGGGGACGAGTACGAGTACGTGGAAGGCGAGTCGGAGGAAGAAGAAGAAGAGGAGGAGGGGGTCGGCGGCGCCGAGTGGGTGTCCGACGGGCCGTCCGACTCGGAGGGCGAAGAGGGCGACGCCGGCGACGACATGGAGGACATGGGCGCGCCCCTGCGGCCCAAGCGCGGGCGCAAGGAGGTCGAGGTCGAGGTCGAGCGCGCGCGCCCGCGCGCGCGCGCTGCGCGGTGAGGGGGGTAGGGAGCAGGCCGCTGCTTCGCTGTTTGTTTTACACGGGGCCTGCAAACGACACACACGCATTGTTGAGATCGGAGGGTGGCGGGGCAGAGCTCTCGTCCCTGAAAATGATCGTCCCCAAAAATGCTCGCCCCCAAACAATCGACCCCCCCCTCATCCACCTTGCTGCCGCCGGTACACCGTCCTGTACTTGACCGCCCCCCCCCCCACCTTGAGCGTGGTCGTCACCAGCAGGGTGCCGTCCCGGGCGCGGTACTGGTCGACGCACGCGCCGGCGGCGGGGGGGCGCCACGCGAGCGCCGTGACGAGGACGCCGTCGGCGCGCAGCGTGGTGCGCCCCGCCGCTTTCCCCGGCCTCAAGTCCCGCCGCCGGTGCTCCACGGGGTCGCCGGACAGGGGGTAGCGTTCAGACACCTTGAGCAAGGGGAGGGCGGAGAAGACAGAGAGGGAGAAATGGGTGCTGTCGACGGTGATCGAAATCCCTTTGACCATCTGAATCGCCGCCCGCACCAGCCCCTTGAGCTGCATGGCGTCCAACGCTGCATCCATGGGCTCGGACGCGGCCGCGTCTTTGAGCCAGACGCCGGTGAGGGCGGTCGCGGCGGCGGCGCCGCGGCGGCGCGTGGCGGCGAGCGACCTCGCGGCCGCGATGGTGGCCTGCGTGCGCGAGCGAGACGACGCCTGCTTGGCCAGGCGGCGGGCGAACGGGAGGAAGAGGAGGGCGAGGAGGAGGAAGGCGGCGCCGGCGGCGAGCGCGGAGAAACGCGCGGCTGGAAAGGGGTGGTCGAGGGTCGGCGCCGCCCCAATCCACCTCCCGCCCGCCCGCCAACCCCAGTTCTCACCAACCGCCGTCCCTGCAACCAGCACCGCCGCCCGCCCCCCAGCCGCCCGGCGCAGGCGCGCGGACTTGGCGTCGATGCGGGCCACAATCGCGTCTGCGTTTTCGTCGATCGCGTCCGCCTGCTCGGGTGTGAGGCCGGATGGGTGGGGAGGGGGTGGGGAGGCGGCGGCGGCGGCGCGGCGCGTGGACACGCGCGCCGCGACCGCGCGCGTCACCGCGCTGAGCGCGAGGCCCAAGGCGGCGGCGGCGAGGCGGGATTGCATCGCGTTCCCGATGGAACGGGGGGGCGGGGCCGCCCGCGGGGCGCGGAGTGAGAGGCCTGCGCTTTGCGCGCGGCGCCCGTGCACGCATACACCCGCCGCGGCCTCGTCGGCCTCCCTTTGCGCCCGCAGGCACGCACCAAATACTGCAGCCGCCCCCCCCGGCCATGCCGCGCTCCTCGCGGGCGTCGCCCGCGAGCACGCCGCGCGGCGGCGGCGCAGGGTCGCCCCGCGCGTCCCCGCGGACGCCGCTCGACCGCACGGCGTCTGCACTGGCCACCGTGCGCAACGAAGTGAGATTGAGGCGGGTGCCGAGGGCGAAGCTGGCGCGAGGGCGCGACAAGCGGTGGGTCGACGCGCCCGAGGTGCTTCTTCACAGATTCGCTGCCCCATCTGTCTTGACGTCGCTGCGTTCGCGCATTCGATGATACCGTGCGGCCATTCCTTCTGTGGGGCTTGTCTCTTAAAGCTAACGTGGGCGGCGGCCGACCGGGCCGACGACGACGGCGACGACTCCTCTGGCGACGTCTCTCTGGCCGCCCTGTCCTGCCCCGTGTGCCGGGCGACGCCCACGCACCCGCCGGTGCGCAACCGCGCGATCGATGCCGCGGCGGCGGCGGTGGGCGGCCGCCGCGCGGCGGCAGCCCACTTCGAGGCGTGGCACGCGGTCGAGCTCTGCGAGACGTTTGCCGCCGCGCTGGAGCACGCGGCGGAGATGGAGGGTTTCGACGCGGGCGACGAGCAGCTGCGGCACGAGCGCCTGTTTGAGGGATTTGGTGGCGGCGGCGGCGGTCGCGCGGGGGCCGGGCCGAGCGAGGAGGCTGGCGCGCCGACGGCCGCTGCTGACCCGCCCTCGCGCGCGGCCTCGGCCGGCCCTCCGGCGACGGCGCCTCCTTCGCCGCCGTCTGCGCTGGGCACGCCCGCGCCGCCGCCCGCAACCGGCTCGACCGCGGCGCCCGCGGCGGCGGCCGCGGCCGCGGCCGCCGCGCCCGCGCCGCCGCTGCCGGTCGCTGCCCCTCCGGCGCGCAACTTCTTTGGCTTGCCGGCGGCGTCGGCCGTGCCTCCCGCGACGGGCGTCATATTTGGCGCGCGCGGCCTGTTTGGCGCGCCGGCGTTCAGCTCGGCCGCCGCCCCACCCGCGTCCGGCGCGCCCGGAGCGCTCGTGCCGCGCTTTGTGTTTCAAGCGCCATCGCCGGGCACCACCCCCGTGCCCCGCTTTGTGTTTGAAACGCCGGCAGCTGCGGCGCCGGCGCCGGCGGCGGCCGTCGACGCCGGCACGTCGACCGACGCGCCGCCCGTCGTCTTCCGCGCGCCCGCCGCGGCTTCGGCCGCCGTCGCGATCGACGTCGCGTTTTCGGCCGACGGCACGCCGACGGTCACACTGGCGCCCGCGAGCGGGCGCCCTGAGCTGCGCGCGGGCGCGGGCGACAGCCCCTTTCGCGGCCCGCCCGCGCGCGACGCGCCGCCGCCGGTGCGCGCCACCATTAACCGCGGCGCCAACGGCGTGTGGCAAGTCAAGCTGAGCGTGCCGCCGGGCAGCGGGTGAGAGAGGACGAGAGTGGCGGCCGCGCGCGCGGCGCGGTCGCCACTCTGCTCAACCACCGCCTCCCTCATGAGTTTGCGGCACCGCCCGCCGTCCACGCCGCCGCCCCCATTACCGTCGTCGCCGGCCGCGGCGGCGGCGGCGGGCGCGGCGGGGGCGGGTGGTGGTGGTGGCGTCGCGCGCGCGGCAGCGGGCGAGGTGAGAACGGAAGGGGGGGCCTCGGGCGTGGGTCGCCCATGATTGTTGGGGTCGCACAACACGTGTCGACGACCTCGCGGCGCGTCCGAGGCGAGAAAGGCGAGGGAGGAGGAGGCGCGCTCACCCTCACTCTCAAACCTCTCAAAAACCTCAGCTCACCTGCTGCATCTGCCTCGGGCTCGTCCACATCGCCCACTCTCTCGAGTGCGGCCACCTGTTTTGTGCGGCGTGCCTCTTGGCCGCCGCGCGCGCTCCGCGAACGGCACCGCGCCTGCCGTGCCCCACTTGCCGCGCGCCCGTGGCGCGCCCCCCGGTGCGCCTGCGCGTTCTCGACGCGATTGTGGAGGCGCTGTTGGTGGCGCAGGGGCTGGAGCCGCGCGGGGCTGCCGCCTCCGCGTGGTCGGACGACGCCGCCCTGCGTGCAGCGTGCCGCGCTCGCTCCGCCGACCCCGACTCGCCCAGCGGGCACGGCGGGGCGTGGGTGGCGACCCGGGCGATCGCGGTCGAGGTTGCGGCCGGGGCCCTCGAGCGGGCGACCCGCCGCAGCGACGACGCTCCTCCAACCGCCGCCAACCCTGCCACCGCCCTCACCACCCTGGACGCCTCCTGGTCCGTCCTGGACCACGCCGACACGCTGCGCTGGCGCGCCGCCGCCGCCGTGCTCACCGCGGCTGAGGCCGAGGCGACCGCGCGCCACGCGCTCGCGGGCGCGGCGGAAGCGTCCCTGGCCCGGGCCCGGGACGCGGTCACTCAGCATGCTCACGCGCAGCAGGAGCGGGAGTGAGAGGGAGTGGGGCGGCGGCGAGGCGTGCAAACGGCGTCGTCCGCACCGCGCTCGCCACTCTTTCCCATAGTCCCCCCTCCCGCCTTCCCCCTCCCTCCTACCCCCGCCCGCCCTCTCCCCATGCCGCTCGCTGCCCCGGCAGCGGGCCGGCGGGCGCGGCCGGGCGGCCACGTCACGCGGCCGCGCGCGCGGCGCGGGCCGCCATTGGTGGTGGCGCGCCCGCGCGCGGCGCGCCTGCCCGCCGCGCGCACGCTTCTGAGGCCGGCCGCCACTCTGCGCGGCGAGAACGGGCAAGCGACCTCGGTCGAAGCGGCACGCGGTCCGCCCGCGTCTGTGCGGTCGGCCGGCGTCGACGCCGCCCCTTTCGCGTCGGTCACCGGGTGTGTGGGGGTGTGAGCGGGTGCCGGCGCGGGCATGGCGCGCGCGGCGAAGCCGGCAGCCGCCCCACGACGGCAGCCGTCGCGGCCGACCCCGATGCCCCCTTTCTCCTGCAGCCGCCCGACCGCCAAATCGTTCGCCGATGCCGCCCCCGGCATTCTCCCACTCGCCCCCCATCGGTCCGTCCTGCCCGGCCGCGACGGCCGCTTCTTCGCCGCGGGCGCGCTCGCCGCGCTCGGCGCGACCGCGATGCTGTGGTGGGCGTCCCACCTGCCGCTCACGAGGCGCATCGTGCGCCAGTTTGTGTGGTGGGCGCCGGAAGAAGGGAGCACGGCGGGCGCCGACCGGTCACGCCCTCCCTCGCCCGAGCCGACGTCGCTCGTGCTCTACCAGGAGAACGCGGAGGCGGTCGAATGGGTCAACATGTGCATGCGCAAGGTCAGCGAGAGGGAGGGTGTGTGGGGTGGAGGGTGTCGGACGGCGCGGATCGCTGCCGACGCCCCTGCCTCCCTCGCTCCCTCTTTCCAGGCTTGGCGCGTCTACCAGCGCGGCCTGGAGCGCTGGTTTGCCTCCCTGCTCCAACCCGTCTTCGACGGCCTCGTCGCCGACGGCCAGGTGCCGCGCTTTGTGCAGCGCCTGCGCATCCTGGAGTTCACCCTGGACCACGAAGCCCCTTCATTCTCGTCCATGCGCCGCCGCACCTCGCGCAAGGACTCGGACCTCAACGGCGTCGTCGCCCTGCGCTACACGGGGGGGGCGCGCATGCTGCTCATGCTGGAAGTGGGGTCGGGCCGGTGGCGCGTCAAGGTCCCGGTCCTCGTCTCCGACCTCGACGTCGAGTGCGCGGCCTGGATGAAGGTGCGGCTGGCGCCCATGTGCCCGTACGTGGGCACGCTGTCGCTCGCGTTCGTGGCCCCGCCGGATGTGAAAGTCCAGCTTTCCCCCTACAACCGCGTGCGCCTGATGCGCATCCCCGTGCTCCAGGCCTACCTGACGCGCCTGTTCACGGTGGATCTCCCTGGCTTGATGGTGTTGCCGAGGCGGCTGGAGATCAACATCCCGCCCGCGGTGACGGCCGTCGCGGAAGCCGCCGTCGGCCGCGACGCGGTCATGCGCGCCGTCGCGACCGCCGTCCTCCAGGCCGACGCCCTGGAGAACGCGCTGGCCGCCGCCCTCCCCCTGGGCCCCCAGTCGGCCGCGGGCGGCGTCTCGCTGCCCGACTCGTTTGTCGGCGAGCTGCAAGTCACGCTCGCCGAAGCGCGCGACCTCCCCGTCTGGGGCTTCCCCTGGCAGTCCAACCCCTACTGCCGCGTCACCCTGGGCTCCCAGGCCATCCGGTCCCGGCGGGACGACGCGACGAGCCACGCGGGGCGCCACCGCGCGCCCGTCTGGAACCAGGAGTTTCAGTTGTTGGTCGAGGACCCGGCGTCCCAGACCCTCAACATCGAGATTCGGGACTCGCACATCACCGGCCGGCCGGACGTGGGGCGCGTCGACTACGCGCTCGCGTCCATGCCGCGCGGCGGCGAGGTCACCCTGTGGCTCCCCGTCCGCGCGCCGCCCGGGTCGGGCGCGCGCGACGAAGGGCAGCTGCAGGTGATTCTCGTGTACAAGCCGTTCGAGGACGACGAGGACGACGGCGGCTACCGCGAGGCGCGCGCGGTCGCCGACAGCGCGGGGGGCGCGGCGCGCGGCGCGGGCATCACGGACGTCAAGTCCGCCGCCGACGCTTCCTCCAGGGCCGCCGTCGCGGCCTCTGCCGCCGCCGCCGCCGTCGCGGTGACCAAGGCGGCGGCGGCGCGGGCGGCGACCAAGGCGGCGCGCGCGGCGCGCGCGGCGCGCGCGGCGGCCGTCGGGGGGGTGGTGGTGGTCGGGCCGCCCGCCGCGCCGGCCGCCCCGTCGGCCACGCAATCGTGGGCGTCCTCCAG
>Ga0315284_10002333_pt1 | contig 27217 bp, 25 predicted proteins | sample YL17G09_16_MG_FD_203696 | JGI IMG/M metagenome (GOLD analysis project Ga0315284, IMG submission 203696) | Sediment microbial communities from Yellowstone Lake, YNP, Wyoming, USA - YL17G09_16 | ecosystem: Environmental > Aquatic > Freshwater > Lake > Sediment | place: USA: Wyoming | collected...
TCTTCGTCTTGTGCTTCTACCTCCACTGCTTCCTCTATTGGAAGTTGTAGTTGTTGATCTTCGTCTTGTTCTTGGAGTTGTAGTGGAGCTTCTTGTCCTTGAACACCTAACTGTAATTGTGGTGGAGCAGCAGCAGCGGCAGCAGCAGCAGCAGCAGCAGCAGCAGCAGCAGCAGCTTGAGAAGCTTGAGAAGCTTGAGAAGCTTGAGAAGCTTGAGAAGCAGCAGCAGAAGCAGTTTGAGAAGCATCAGCAGCTCGAGCAGCAGCAGCAGATTGAGCAGAAGAAAGTGGAATAGCTAGAACAACTATAGCTTCGGCAGAATCAATTCTAGATTCAGGAGAAGCAGGTGCTTGAATAACAGCTTGAGTAGCAGCAGCAACAATAGTCCTGGCTTGAGCAGTAGGTCCATCAGGAACATTAGCAGCTTGAGCAGCAGCAGCAGCAGCAGCAGCAGCTCGAGCAGCAGCAGCAGCAGCAGTAGCAGTATCAGCAGCAGCAGTAGCATCAAAAACAGCTTGAGCAGCAGCAGGTGAATTAGCTTGAGCAGAAACTGAAGCAGCTTGAGCAGCAGCAACAGCTTGAGCAGCAGCGGCAGCAGCAGTAGTGGTATCAACAGCAGCAGCTTGAGCAGCAGCTTGAAGAGCAGCTTGAGCAGCAGCTTGAGCAGCAGCGGCAGCAGCAACTTGAGCAGCAACTTGAGCAACAGGTGTTTGAGCAGCAACTTGAGCAGCAGCTTGAGCACGTCTATCATGCCTTCTAATCGCAGCAAAACCTGTTTGAGCAGCAGCAACAGCAGTATCATAAGCAGCTTTACCAGCAGCTACAGTACTAACTGGAGTAGCACCGGCGAGAAGTCGAGCAGCAGCTTTAGCAGCGTCTTTAGCAACTTGAGCAGCAGCAGCAATAGCAGGTCGTGTTGCTACTTGACGAGCTTGACGATTATCTGCATCAGCAGAAAGACCATAAATATTAGCAGCAGTATGGAAATTATTAACAGCAGTTTGAAAATTGGCTTCAGCGCGAGATATAGTTTGAGCAGCAGCAATACAAGGATTAGCAAAAGCAGCTTGAGCAGCAGTATCTGCAGCTTGAGAAGCAGTATCTGCAGCTTGAGCAGCTAGTAAAGCTTGAGCAGTAGCTTGAGCAGCGGCTTGAGCAGCTGCTTGAACATTAGCAAGAGAAGGAGCAAGAGCAGCAGCAGCTTGAGCAGCAGCAGCTTGGGTAGCAGCTTGGGCAGCAGTAGCTTGGAAAGCAGTAGCTTGAGCAGCAGCAGCTTGAGCAGCAGCAGCTTGAGCAGAAGCTCGAACAGCATCAGGTTCAGAAGCATCTATAATTGGAGCAACGAATTCAGTAAATATTATAAAAAAATATGCAAAGCTTCTATCACCACTTCCAGCATTTTTAGTAATGTCAACAGCACATTTTTGAGCAGTAAGCTTCGCATTAAGCGCATTAAAATCAAGGTTATTAGCAGCATTAGCAGTAGCAAGCGCTTGATTTTGAAGAGTAAACGCATTTCCGAATAAGGTTACATTGTCTGTATTCAGCTTATTCATTTTAATCAAACATCTATTAGCCCACACTAATCTATTAAAAAAATCATTATTTGGATGAGCAGCACCAGCAACAAAAGCTCTACATGCGGCTATATCGGCGTTACATTGCTGTAAAATGGCACGTGATTGTTGAAGAGATACATTAGCAGCAGTTTGGGCATCATTATAAGCTTGTAGTTCAGCTGGACCTCCACCCACTTGTTCGAAGTTTGTCAAACCAGAAATATATTTACTAAAATATAAACTTCCGAATCTTGTAATTGTATTTTGTTGATTAGTTAGATATGGAAGTATAAATCGTTTCCCGTGATGTAACACATTTTCATTCGATATTTCAATTATTGGAGTTATATTTAAATAAGATACATCAAAATCGAGTATATTTTTTACATATCTTAAAACTCTTATATTTATATAAAGGATAGTTCTATCCTCATATATCATATTACCTTTTAAATTATATAATGCTTCATCGTCATTATAGTCCAATAATTCTTTAAAATTTTCATCCGTGTTGTACATTCCAATAATGACATCACCCACTTTAAAACCAACAATAGCCGCAACACTTCCACATGAAACACCATCAATGATGTAAAATGTTTTCGTTGTATCTAATCCAAATTTTGTTGATTCAGTTGGAGATAATTCTCTTAAAGTAAAGTCGAGTATTTCACTACATTTCTGCTTTTCACTTTGTTTTTTTTTATCATTAAGTATTTCATCGAAAAAAGTAGAATTAGAAATTGAATTTTTTATTTTTAATCTTTTTACTTCATTTTCAAGTTGGCGTTTTTTATTATTAATAAAATCTATAGCTCTTTGAGATAAGTTTTTTTGGCTGATTTTAGTTGGTTTATCGTTTGCGTCAGGAGGCGATTCAGGGATTTTTCCCGGATTAACTGTCACCTTTTTCGAATATAACATTTTTCGAATCGTTTCGAAATTATTATCTGATGATGAAACTGGAACTGTTGCCGTTGCCATTGCTTTCCACTATTTTTATTATTTTGTTATTATTTATAATTGTTTAAATTTAACTGAATTAGTTGTTATTATATTTTATATTTATTATATAAATAAAATAAAATATAAATTGATAAGTGGAGAAATTTGACATTCATCGTTCATTCATTAATTCATTCATTCATTTGCGCAACAGGCGTCCACTTTTTAAATTTATAATTGTAAACACATTTCATTTTTATTTTTTTTGAAAGGTCAACAAATTTATCTAGATTAACATTTTCAAATTCATCTTCCTCGTCGCTTTCTTCTAATGCATCAAGTGATTTATTTTCTTTAATATTTCTAAATAGAGAATTCATCATTACGCTCGTTTTATAATCGGGTATTGAAGCAATAAGTTCATTGTCAATATTGGCATTGGTATTGGCATTGGCATTGGGATTGGCATTCTCATCAGGATTATAAAGATGATAAATATCATTTTGTATATCGGCTTTAACCATGAAAAATTTATACTTTCCATTGTTATTGTTGTTGTTACCATTATTAACTTTATTTGCAGTAAATGCATTTGCAGGTGGTGCAGGTGCAGGTACAATTGCAGAAGAAGATTGTGTGGTAACAGAATTGAAATAAAAAACATTTTCATATTCATTAGATGCATTATTGCAATGCCTTTTCTGGATGCAGAATGAAGAATAAAACGGTTTTATATCAGATGCACCCTTTAATGAAGATGAAATGTGCGGTAATCCAATTTCAACAGCATTATGTTGTTTTTGCGAATTAAGTTGTTGTTTAAAAAAATCATTTATTTTTTTTAATTTATCAAAGATACTTGTTGTGTCTAAATGCAATCCATTATAATAATGAATATTTTCAACGGTAAAGTAGTATGTAGTCTCGCAATTCTCATGATGATTTTTCATTTTTCGAATATAAAAGTGAGTTCCATATAATATCGTGTTATTCGGAAATGCATGAGAAACGTTTTTTTTCGTTATGGTGACTATTTTTCGTTGAGCATCCAATTCTAAAAAAAAACATTCATTGTTTTTAAACCATGCAAAATATTTTTTACCTTTTGGAATTATAAAATAAATTTCTTTGTTATTTTTTTCACTGTCATTATTGCTGTCATTAGTGTCACAATGTGATTTATTATTTTGTGAAACTTTCTTATAAGGTTTTGATTCATAAGAAAATTTAATTTTTGGAAATTGTTTTAGCATATCTTCATTGTTGTTGTTGTTGGAAGTGTTGTTGGAAGTGTTGGAAGAAGTGTTGAAACTATTAGTTTTTTTTTCATAACTCATAAAATGTTGCATTGAACTTGACTTGCTTATAATATAATGCGCCATGTTTTTATTTCGTTATACGTATATTATATATTTGGATTGGATACAGCTTGAAGTTCTCAAGGTCTCGTTTTATTTCGAAAATGAATATGATGATATTGTTGTTGGTTCATCATTTTTATTAGAACCAGAGCCGCCGCCAATTTCTTTCATAAATCGAATGAGCTCATCTTTCATTGACTGAGAAGATGGCAAAGATGATGATGACGATGATGGTAAAGGTGGTAAATTGTCATTTCCATTACCGTTGTGGCCATTGTTGCCCTGAACGGATTTATTTTGTTCTAATGAGTGAAATAGTTCATCATATTTTTGCTGTGGAAGAGTTACTAAATCTTTTACTTTTGGTATTGTCAGAGTAGAAATAAAAAAAGAGTAGAGGTAATGAAGAAGAAAAATAAAAATGAGTGACAGTATAGATACTTTAATAATCCAGTACCACATGTACAATAAAATGTAGTTGAAATGATTTTTATTATATATATAAACATAACTTTAATACAATAAAAACGTAGAACAATAATTTTACATTTTTACATGAATAAAAAAAATCAAATACTAATCAAAATATAATAATTAACCTTAAACGATTTAAACCTATGAATAAATTTATTATAGATAGTTATTGAAATTTAACTTAGTGTTGAAAAATGCCATCAGTTGTTATAGTTGAAAAGAACGGTGATTTGAAAATGCAGGAATATAAGAGCATGAACACAGATGAACTGTATAAAAAATGTAATTTTAAAAAATCGGATGGGTTTGCCAAAATTACAGAATGGGGCTATTCGAAAAAGGGTGAAGGTCTTATTACTGTTGAATTGTGGGCACGAAGTGACGGGCAGGCAAACCAAGAAAATAAATATGATTTTCCACCGCCTGTAGATTCTGATTTATTTTTCGGCAATTGTGCACTTTTGTCAAGAGATGCGAATATGAAAATTATTGATTTGACAGTTGATAAATGGAATAAAATATACGAGCACTTGTTTGGCGGATTTGAAACTCTTGCAGACAACGCGGATGATGATGAAGAAGAAGAGGATGAATTGGAAAATGTTCCATCAAGCATGAAGACAAAGGATGGGTATTTGAAGGATGGGTTCATTATTGAAGATGCCCTTGAAGATGCTGATGTCATTGATGCTGACGCTGACGCCGATGCTGATGCTGAAAATGAATCGAGCGATGATTCTGAAGATGAATGCGATTCAGAAAAAGATGAAGAAACTGCATCATCAGATGAAGAAGAGGATGATGATGATGAAAGTGGGAATGATAGCGACGATTCTTCAGAGCTGAATTCGGAAGAATATGATTATTCGGATGAAGGGGGACATGCGCCCCCCATCCGACCCCCTCCTTAAAAAATATTCTCATAAAACGACCTGGGTCACATGTCAAATATTACATGTGACCCACCTGACCCCCTCGGACAATATATATAAAAATTGAATATAAATATATATATTGATATAACAGTAAATAAACAAAATCAAACTCATGATTCCAAAAAATCCCGAGTCGTTCAGACGAAATATACAAAAAAAATTATCAGAGAAGATAGGAGATGATGAATCGGGTAGCATTGGGCTAAATTTGGAAAAGGGAATTTATAATCGCACGCTTGGTAAAGCGGGGGAAATGAATATTGTTAAAAAGTGGGACAATGTGTATTTTGTTCAGCTGTATGTGGATTGGTTGAAATGCATATGCATTAACCTTGAGAATGATGACGTCATGGATATGATTAAAACTAAAAAAATTAAAGCGCACGAACTTGCATTTATGACACACCAAGACATGAATTCGAAAATGTGGAGCAAAATAATTGAGGATAAAAAAAATCGTGATAAAAATAGGTATGAATTGAAGATTGAAGCATCCACCGATTTGTTTACCTGTCGCGCTTGCAAGTCGAACAAGTGCACATATACTCAACAACAGACGCGCTCGGCAGATGAGCCAATGACAACATTTGTCACGTGTCTCGAATGCGGCAAGCGTTGGAAATGCTAACTAACCAATTACACCTACAGAAAATAAAAATAAAAATAAAAATATAAATATATATAGATAACAATATAAATAAATATAATTAATATTACACACATACCATATAACACAAAATATACAAAAATGATTGAAATTTTTATTATTTCAATGCTTACATCGTTACAATTTTTTTTTGTATTTCCGTTGATTATAATACAATTATTTCGTATTCAAGGATATAAAGTTACTGACCAAACCGAATGTAATACCTTAATTAGAAAACTTAACATTAAACATTCATCGCTTGTTCAAAATGAAAAACCATTTGGATTTTTTTATGGCAAGTGGTTTTTGGGTTACATATGTTCTAATGAAACGCAAAATAATCACAGTAGCAATGTGTTGTATTTGGTTATTCGTCGCTCGCGGTTTGAAAATATAAAAAAATGCGACGAAAATGAAATAAATCATAATTATAATGGTGAACGAATTGAACAAAAGATTGTAAATATTCGCGAACGTCGCGGAAACCCTTGGTGGTGGGAATATACTGAAAGACAATATAATGCAACCAAATTCTTACATAAAGAAGCTCGATATTATCAACAAAATGTTATCGATGATATTTTAAGCATTGTCAAAAGTAAATCTTCAAAAAGTGGAACATTTTTTATATATGGGGAACCGGGAACCGGTAAATCTCTTTTAACACTCCTTCTAGCAAAACAAACTGGGGCATATTTTTGTGATACTTGGAAACCAACCGATCCAGGTGATACATTGTCTCAGGTGTATAGCACAATTGCCCCGAATGAAGAAAAACCCCTGATTTTAGTTGTTGAAGAATGCGACAAAATAATTTTTGATATTTTGGATGGAAAAATTGTGCAACATAAACACATTCTCATTCAAATACGCGAAAAAAGCGACTGGAATGGAATGTTGGATAAAATAACAGATTTGGGATTTTATCCGCATTTAATCCTTATTTTAACTTCAAATATTCTTCTTGAAAAAATTAATGAAAAAGATAAATCTCTGCTAAGAATGGGTAGAATAGATAAATCTTATCACATTAAACATAATAACATAACATCATAATAACATAAAATCTCCTAATATTTATATATTTTTCTTGCATTATTTATTATTTATTACTATTTTTATTTTTTCTTGTATTTTTATTTCTGTATTTACAGTGTTGTTTCTGTGAGAATCCTTTTGGCCGGTTGCAGTTTATACTTTTTTTATATTTCAAACTCCATTTTCCTCCGATTAGTTTTTTCATTACAATATAAAAAAGTATTATAATTTATTATATTATTGATATATAATAAATTAATAAATAAATTATATAATAAATTAAATAAATTATTGTATTTGATTTGATAATGAATACTAGGAATTTATTTTACATTACATTGGTTATTTCTGTGGTGGTTCAATTTATCACTGGAATTATTGAAGGGTGGGCAGGATTATTTGTGGGTGTTCCGTCAAAGTATCATATTATAAAACAGCTTTTATACCTGGAGTTACTTGTTCAGGCAATTGAAGGTTTATTTTACATTTGGCTAGTTTATAATTTTGATAGTGTGGCAAATGTTACTCCAAAACGGTACATTGATTGGACTATTACAACCCCAACAATGTTGACTACATTAATTATTTATTTAATTTATTTGAGATACAAAAATGATAATTTAGACACAACAAAATTGGAATTTTTCAATTTAGTAAATGACAATTCGAGTGCATTATCAAAAATTTTATTTTTAAATTGGTCCATGTTATTTTTTGGATATTTGGGAGAAATGAAAATATTGTCGACTGTATCGGGCGTTTTACTCGGTTTTGTTCCTTTTTTAATGTACTATTATGCGATTTATGAAAAGTATGCAGTTAAAAGCGGCGAGCAAGGAGTAAAATTATTTTGGTATTTTTTCTTTTTCTGGTCACTGTATGGTGTTGTTGCATTATTACCTTATAATTTAAAAAATTCATTATATAATATATTAGATTTATTTGCAAAGAATTTTTTTGGGCTTTTTTTGAGTTATATTATTTTATTAAAAAAATATTAGTAACATCTATTTTGTTATAAGAATCATATTCAACAAATAATTTCGAGGTCTTGCAGTCTCCACAGTTCTGAACTGCCGTTGGGTATCGGGCGTCGAATAATGAATGGCAACTTTTTGTGTTCCAGTTCCAGTTGTGCAATAATGTACCCGTCAATAATTGTCGGGTTTACATCAACATACGGTTTGGCGCCTTCATTCAGCTGTTTTGTTCGAATTCCCAAAATTCGCGTTTTTTCGTATTTGGTTAGAAATGGCAATGTTTTATGAAACGGGTCAATGATGATTCCGGCGTCATTTCTCGTAACGTGCGACATGGATTCGGTTTCTTCATTATTATAAGATAAACTTTCAGGGTGAAAGCTTGCAATATAATTTTTTTTTGCTTCACTGTCAAATTTTTGAAGGTGATTTTCGTCATCATCATCGTCATCATTTTCATCATCATTTTCATCGTCGTCGTCATATTCCGAGACACTTCCTGAATTTGAGACGGATGCATTTTCTTCTTGTTCTCCTTCATGTCCTTTTTCTTCTTCTTCTCCTTTCTCCTCATATATATCCGACGTTTCGGAGTCTGCTTCTGATAAATTCGACACATCTACAACACCTGTTGTATCTGCATCTGTGTCTGTGTCCGCAATAGATTCATCGTTGGTTTCAGAATTTATTTCTCCTTCATCGTCACTCTTCAAATTTTGTTTGTGTTCCATTTTTATCAAACTGGCCTGCGTTATATATGTAATGTGTGTATATTATATGTATATATTTCTATTTCAATTTTTTATTTTATATTTTATTCAATATAAAATAAAATATTGTAATAATGTATAAAATAATAATATGACTTCTTCAAAAACAAAAAAAAATATGAATAAAAAAAATAATAAAACATTAAAAGCTGAAAATAAATATGCTTCGGTAAAATTAAATGTAAATAATAATATTTTGAATTGTGAGGCAAAATTAAAAAATACAAAAAATGTTAGTGCTGTTCATATTCATCAAAATAAAAATGGCAAACCAGGTCCAATCCTTTCTTGGATTGCAACCACGCCTGAATGGCAATCAGGAGTTCTACAAAATAAAAAAAATATGAATAAACCTTGTTGTTCAAAAGAGAAAAAATGTAACTTGACCGCTCCTTTAGGAACAAAAAAAGTAAAGTCAAATTGTTTAATAAAAAAATCAACAAAAATGCCTAAAAATAAAAATTGTAAAGGTGCAAATCCGGGTGCAATTTTAGTAATTCATGGAAAAAAATTTCAGTTCATGAAAAAAAATAAAACTTTATCGAAGGGTAAACCAGGTCTTAATATTATTAAAACAAGTAAATTCAACTAATTTGGCTTTTTTTTCAAGACGCGTGATGATACTGTTCGGTATTCCAAGTATGTTTGCAAGTGGTGCACATGTATATAAATTTCAAATTTGTATCATCATACCTAATGTATAAAACAGTGCATGGAGTATCAAGCGTTTTATTCGTCTCGCATTCTAAATTGGGACACTTCATTGCGTTAATTCGAGGAAGCGTTGGGTCTAAATGCGTATATTCATTCACAAAATTTGACAACCGTTTTTCTGTTTGTTTGAAAAATGTTTTAGACACACACACACTTGTGTTTGCATTTTGTTCTTCGTTGCCGCAGTTTCTGCATTTATTAATAAGTATTTTAGAAGTGACTTCTTTTTCTTCTTCAATAGCGGGAGCATCCACCATTGTAATATAGTACATGTTTCCACACACTTTACAGAATTGCATTTTTTTAAATGGTGATTGTGTTGGTTGGATTGTATATGTATTTGTGTATATTGTATATAAACAATATAAATATTTATATTCAATTTTATAATTATAATAATAGTTAAATAGTTAATAATTATTATTATAATTATTATTATAATAATTAGTTAAGATTTTAAGATAGTAAAGGTGGTTTGAAATTTATTTTATTTTAAATTAATGTTAATTTCTCGAAAAGTGATACCAGATTTGCATAATCGATTTTAAATCCAAATAAATAAAAAGACGAGTGAACATATTCAGGATGTAGTGCGCGTTCTTTATTTTCTTGAAGTTTCTTCATTATAGAATCTTTGTTTAAAATATAATGCGACTTCATAATGGAATAAAAATAATCCAAATGTTCCTTCTCATTTATTGGTATATATTTACAAAAATGTTCAATGCTGTATAATAATTCGTAAATTGCAAATGAATAGTTTCGGTATTCTATAAGATTGTGGTAGTTGGAATAGTCGGGGTTTTTTTTTGTTACGCCTGGTTCATTTAGAATGGGCTCGTTATCCATTATAGAAACCAGCGTTAATAATACAGATGAAATAGTTTGACATCCGCTCCATTTCTCTCCTCGCCACGTGTTTAAAATGTCTACACAAACTTTTCCGCTTTTATAAAAATTTGGATGAAATCGGGTTATTCCGTCATTTGTATAATAATGAAGAAGTGGAGGCGCGTGAGGATAATCGGTCGGAAATTCGAATTTAAAAAAATAGTAACCGTCGCGGTAAAGCGAATCCTTTGGACCAATAATTAATGCCCAACCTTCCAAAATATCAGTTTCACTGTGTTTATAATAAATTCCTTGGTCATGAAGTGGCGTTTTTATAATTTCGCCAATATCTTTCAAAAGACGCTTGATTGCATCTTTTGAAATACTAATCGGTTTGATGTTTGGGTCTGCAGGTGCTGTTGCTACTTCTGCTGCCGTGGCGCCATATGTTTTCAGTATTACATTTGTTACATTTGAAGATGATGGATTTAGATTGTTGTCAAACGATGATGACATTATGATGCGTTTGGTATGTGTATGTGCAGGTATGTGTATATAAATGTGTTGTAATGTTTATATCATATTCATAATTATAAAATATATGAAATGTGTAAAGTAAAATATGTAAAAATGTTGATTTTTATAAAAATCACTTTTTATAAATTTCAAAAAAATGATTTTTAGGGATAAACAATAAATAAAAATTGAATTAAACTTATCTCAATATATAGTATTATCAATGGCTATGGCAAAGGCGAGTGTCAGTGCAACGTATAACTTCGCATCATATTTGTTATCATTATATATAAAACAGGATGAAAAATGCACGCACACGCGGCTAAAGAATGTGGAATTGGGAATCAAGGGTGGCGCGTATTTGATACCGGATTCAGAACTTGAAGAATTTTATAAGAAATATTACAACCACGCGTTTGTTGAAGGAAAGCAGGAATATTTGACAGAGATTCAGCTGCATGATGCGGGGCCCATCCTAGTAGATTTCGATTTTAAATATGATGTTGGCATAGAAGAGCGCCAACACACAAAAGACCACGTGGTAGACATGGTGCTGCTTTACATGAACACGCTAAAAAAACTTCTCAAATTGAATCCGGGCATAGAAGTGCCAGTATTTGTATTTGAGAAAACAACCGTGAATTGTAAGACGGATTTAACCAAGGACGGAATTCACATGATTATTGGAATTCACATGGAGAGGAGACAGCAAATGTATCTTAGAAGCCTGATTTTGTTGGAATTGTCAACAGTGTGGAGTGACTTGCCTGTGACGAATTCGTGGGAAGATGTCATTGATAATTCGATTACAAGCGGAAAGACTGGGTGGCAGTTATATAATTCTAGAAAACCAGGGTGCAAGTCTTATCTTTTGAAATATCATTTTATTCTGAAGTTGAGTAAATCAAAGAGAACCCACGGTTCTCCTTTAACCTCTCCCGCAGTAGAGGAGGGGTTACAGGGGAACGTAGTTCCCTTGTTGGAGTGGGAATTTGCAGAGAAAAAAGCATCTGATTTCAAGTTTGAAAAGGATTTCAAGTTGCTTACGGCAAGGTACAGGGGGCATCAATCATTTCAGTTGCTTGATGAGTACGTGCCAAAAATAGAGGAAATGTTCAAGATGAAGAAGATTACACCGGCAACATCCGCGTCGTCATCGCGCGTCATCATTACAATGGCATCTTCATTATCATTATCGACGATTGATTATAACTCAATTGCAAATTTGGGCCAGCTGGAAGCGTCAATAAAGATAATCATGGATAATTTGGAACCGAGGGAATATGATATTCAGGAGACACACAAGTTCACAATGTCGCTTTCAGAAAAACATTACGGACCGTATGAAAAATGGATTCAGGTGGGCTGGGCTCTAAAAAATACTAGTGAGAAGCTGTTTTTAACATGGATTCTTTTCAGTTCAAATAGTGAAAAGTTCAGTTATGATAAAATTGGGGAATTATACAAACAATGGCAGAAATTCAGAACGGGGAAAAGCGAGCTTTCAAAACGCTCAATTATGTTTTGGTCAAAACAAGATAATCCGTCGGAATATAAGAAGATTTCAGGAGAAACGGTTGACTATTATATTGACCAGACGTTGATTACACACGTGGGAAAGACTAAAATTACAGAAGCGTCTGATGTTGATTTGGCCAATGTGTTGTTTCACTTATTCAAGGGGCGCTTTGTTTGTGTCAGCATAAAACACAATGCGTGGTTTGAATTCAAGGACCACCGGTGGTCTGAGTGTGATTCGGGAACATCGCTTCGTTTGCTAATTTCGACTGAAATGCTCAGTATTTATTCGGAAAGAAGCATGAAGTTGCTGGACAGTTTGAATGAATATGACAGCACTTCAGAACAGTTCAAAAATATCCAGGAACGTTCCAAGCGGATGACGGAGGTTTGCAGTCAGCTTAAATCGACATCTGTAAAAAATAATGTGTTGCGCGAAGTTCGTGAGATGTTTTATGACAAGGATTTTATTGAAAAAATGGATTCGAAAACGCACCTCATGGGGTTCAATAACGGTGTTGTAGACTTCAAGGAGAAAATTTTCAGACCAGGGCAGCCGTATGATTTCATTTCAAAATGCACAGATATTGACTTTTTAGAGACATATGCAACTGGATGCAACGAGTATGGAGCAATAGAACGCGAAATCACCGCGTTTATGGAGCAGCTGTTTCCGTCACCGGAATTGCGCGCTTACATGTGGGAACATCTTGCGTCATGTCTTATTGGTGTGAATCGCGACCAGACATTCAATATTTACAATGGTTGCGGAAGCAACGGGAAATCGAAACTAGTTGAACTAATGTCACATTGTTTTGGAGAATACAAAGGAACAGTTCCGATTACTTTGATTACAGAAAAACGAAATAAAATTGGAGGAACTGCGTCTGAAATTGCGCAGTTGAAAGGTGTGCGGTATGCGGTAATGAACGAGCCGTCGAAAGGGGACCGCATTAATGAGGGTCCACTGAAAGAACTTACAGGCGGAGACCCGGTTCAAGCGCGTGCATTGTACCAGGAAATGATTACATTTGTCCCGCAGTTCAAGCTGGTTGTTTGCACAAATGTCATGTTTGATGTCAAGAGCAATGACAATGGTACATGGAGACGCATTTGCAAAGTAGATTTTGAGTCTTTGTTTTGCGAAGAACCAAAGGCTGATGACCCAGACATGCCGTACCAGTTCATGATTGACAAACGATTGGATGAGAAACTTGAAGGGTGGGCGCCGGTGTTTATGGCAATGCTGGTTCAAAAGGCATATGAAACAGGAGGAACTGTTGCTACTTGTGAAAAGATTAAGTTGAGCAGCAACAAGTACAGAAATAGCCAGGATTATTTGTCCGAGTTTATTCGAGATAAGATTAAAGTATGTCCTGGAATTAATGATAAGACTGGAAAGGCGTTTGATATAAAACGAGATGAGCTTAATCAGGAGTTCAAGGACTGGTATACGAAAAACTATGACAAGAATGTGCCCAAAGTTCAGGAACTGCACGAATACATGGATAAAAAGTTTAAAAAGATTGCCAAGGGAGGTTGGTCTGGATGCAAAGTCATTTATCCAAATGATGAAGAAGATGAGGAATTTGACGAGTTATTATAGGAGTCACATGTCACAGTTGACATGTGCCCCGGTAGAAAAAAAAGGTTAATATTTTTTATTTATTTTTTCTTTTTATTTTTTATTTTTTATTTTTTATTTTTTTATATTGCATCATTTTGTACGTCAGTTGTTCAGTTGCTTCTGCAACGTGTGCCAAGTCGCCTTTGATTCAGGGTCCAATTCCACCCTTCTGTAAGCCTCGTACTGTTCGGGAGAGTCGTAAAAGTACGTCATTGGAGTGAATCGCGTGCAGTTGGCAACTTTCCACAAGTGATTTTCTTCAAACGAGCCGACATTCCAAGGATATTTGACTCCGGTGATTGCATTTACAATGGGAACACCCGTCACATTTGATGAAAATGGTCCGCGGAAAACATATTCTTCACCTTTCTTGTCGGATTTGTCCTTATTGGGTCCCTTGATGCCCTTGTTGTTGTTGTTGCCCTTGTTGTAGCTTTGCATTGTTTGATTGAGTCTTGTTCTGTTGTTCACTACAAAATATAAATATATAAATTAAGAATTCAATTTATATTTTTTTCATTGTAAAATTGAAAGAAATATATAAAAGTTGCATGAATCCATCTATTTGAAAATGAATCTATTTGAAAATTATTTTTTACTCTTGAAATCATTAAATGATTCAAAAAGAGATTTGAAAACTGAAATACTTTCCAAAACTACTTTTGAAATGTGTTCTTGTACTTTTGATAGTTCAATTTCATCTTTGAATGAAACAATAATATAACTGTCTAGAGCATGCGGGTGCGGTTTTTTGAATCCGCAAAATGAAACAATGCCATCCGTTTTGTTGTAATAATTTGAAAATATATAATTTTCAATTACTTTTCCAAGAGTATAATCTTCTCCAATCAAGTTGACTCGAAATGAATTTTTCATGGTGGTTAATTCTTGCGCGTGTTCAATCGTGCTATTGCCTCCACCGGTACTGCTGCTTGCACTTGTTTCAGAAGAGTGTTCAATTTCAGACAAGAACTTTTCACATTTTTTTATCATAATGTCGCATGCCTTTGTAACAAGTTGCACATTTGTATACACCCCAACAGTTTCAATTATAAAATCAAAACTATTTGGTACAAATATGCGCTGTGCGTCAAGAAGTTCCCAGTTTTTTTTTGCATTATCAACGAGTTCACCTATGGAAGAAGCGGCAGAACCAGAAGATTCAAATCCTTCTCTAAGCGTCTTTTCTTTTGTCTTCCACTGTTTATCAATTTCTTTGGTGTCGGGTGTGCAGTTGTAAGCGCACGTGTGTGCCACATTGTACATTCCATCAAATTTAGCATTTGAAATTTCAAGAGTGCATGTAAATGCGAGCGCTTCTCCGCTGTTTGAATTGGAAGAAGACAGATTGGGTAAAAGCCTGGCAAATTCAATGTATTCGCCGGAGATTGCATCGGGTGGGAATATTTTACGAACAGTTGCTTCAGGCAAATATTCGTACATTACATCATCATCGGCATTGTCGTCATTGGAACGTCCTGACATTTTTTCAATTGCTTTTGCTTTTTTTACTTTGAAATCTTCGGTTGTCACATACCGAATTGTGTCTGTTTCATTTTTTACATCAACTTCGACAACATAATTCTTGTATTCGTTTCCAAATCCGTCTAATTGGTGTAAATAGTGAATTGGTATGCAACCGAGCCTCTGCTTTAGTATTTCATTGTGAAGTCTCGTCGTGTTTACGGTAAAATCTGCTCGATTTTCAGAATGAGGAAATGTTCTAAATACGTATTGGTTTACATCTGATATAATGATTCGTCGAAGAGCATTTACAACTGAAACATCGCAATTTTCCAACGTAAATGTAAGCGAGCTTTCTTTATTATTATTGTGTTGAGAAATGATAGGTTTCTTGCTTGTTGCGATTGCGGCGGCGGAGCTCATTGAATAAATTCCAGGTTAATAATATTATATATTGTTTATATTAAATCAATTTTTATATTAATAATTTAATATTTATAAAATAATTTAATATTTATAAAATTATTAAATGTTTATATAATAAAATTCAATAATTTAATATTTATAATAATTTCAATATAAATAGTTATTGCATTGTTAAATTAAGTATAATCTTTTATTATATTATTGTTATTGCATTTTGATTTTATGAGTAGCATCATTTACTATAGTAATTTTTGTGAAAAGTCTAAAAAATTGTTACAAGTTCTTTCTAAAAGCGCTTGTAGTAAAGAGATTCATTTCTTGTGCATTGATAAACGAGAGAAGGCGCAAAATGGAACCACCTATTTGATTTTGGAAAATGGAGAAAAAATTTTGCTTCCTCCGCAAGTAAATCGGGTTCCAGCATTGCTATTATTAAACCAGGGAAATCAAATTTTATACGGGGACCAAATATTGCAACACCTCTCTCCAAAAGAAACAGAAATAAATCAAATTGCGACAAATAATAATGGAGAACCGGCACCCTTTTCATTAACTAGCGATTTTATGGGACACGGCGTTGCATCAGACACGTACAGTTTTTGGGACCAAAGCAGTGAGGAAATGTTGGCAAAGGGTAATGGCGGCATGCGCCAAATGTATAATTATTCAACAATTGATTATTCAAATTCCGGTAAAATAGAAACTCCGCCTGACAATTATGCCCCGGATAAAGTGGGGCAAGTTTCATTGGAACAGTTGCAGCAAAATAGGAAAATGTAAATTGATTTTTTTTTATATAAACTTATATTTCGAAACTGGAGAATCAATGTTACAGGCTGTTACTCCTCTTCCTCAATATGAATATATGGTGAGACCTGGGGCTCCTGTTGTAGCACCAATTTTCAGAAAGTCGTCTCACCTGAAGAATTGGGAATCAAACGAACGCAAACAAAATAAAAAGTATTCGAATGAAATTTATTACAAAAAATTGAGTGCATGGAAAGAACAACACAAGTGGCACGATGTCCCACTCATGACATCCATGACAAAAGAAGAAGCTGACAAAGGGTTTTTACAACTAAAAAAATATGAGTTGGAAATAGAAGAAGAAAAGAAAAAAAAGCAGGATCAAGAATCGCGAGGCATTGATTACGTTGCACCTTGTACGTTTGGCTACTTGGTTCCACACGATGCAGTTGATGCAAGAGCTGGAACCTTCTATCTCGACTTTTTGACCAAGATGATGTACAATCGTGCAAATGAATTGTGCGCTTGCACAACGTTTGGGGACTTTGAAAAGGTGTATGAAGATTCCGAGAATTTAGAAAAAGGGTTTTGGTTGCTGGGTTTGAGAGAACGAACCGCGCATGATGCACTTGAAGCATTTTCTGCTGAATCGAATTTGTTTCCCGGCAGAAAGGCGCCGACTACCAGCGATGACGTGCCAAAAACAACAAAACGACCCAACACTTTTTGTGAAAGGCGTGGAAAAATTGGCATTTGTGCAATGAAAGACTTGGAAACGCTTGGAAATTCGGCCCCAGTTGAATGGTACATTTCTCCAGAAGAAATGCGAAATATGAAAAGGTTCGAGTTTTGTTTTGAAATGAGTCCAGAAGAAATTCAAGACATGCGTGATATGGCAAATGTGGATGAGTGGTGGGACAACGAGGGATATAGTTATGATTGGTAAATCGGACAAGAAATTGTGCATTTCATACTCGCCATTATGTAATGCACTTTTTCATTTTTTCCTTGTATTCTAAAAATCCATTTATTTTTATATTTGAAAATGTATAACCAAATATAGTAGTATCATCTGAACTATTTTCAATGTTACTACTACTATTATTATTATTATTACTACTGTTATTGAATTTATTCCGATGTTCGTGGCTTGCGCGCGCATTTTCATCTATATATTTTTTCACAGTTACACCCAAGTGTAGTTTTAATTTATCAATATTATATCCAGTTTTAGCGGAAACTAATGTAATAAAACTAAACTGTGTCTGATTGATTATATCTTTTGGAATTTCAAAATCATTGTTCAAGTCATGTTTGTTAAAGATAAGAATTAATTTAAAATTAGGTGAAAAAAGTTTTTCGTTGTCTTGAATATATTTGTTCCATTTTAAAAATTGTTCATCTATATTTTTTTCAATATCAATAACCACAATAATTATTTCGGCACTTCGAGCATATAATGGAAGCAATGAATGGAATCGTTCTTGTCCTGCAGTGTCCCATATTTCAATTTTGATATTAGTTTCAACTGTGTAAATTGTGTATGCTGCACCAATTGTTATACTGTCATTATAATTAAATGTATTATATGTCATTCTTTGAACAATGCATGTTTTGCCAGCTCCTGAATTCCCCAAAAGTACCAACTTTATTTTTTTAACCATTGTATTATTATTTATATTATTATTATTAATATTATTAATATTATTGCTATTGTTGCAATTATTGTTGTTTTTGTTATACATTACTATGATGTGTTATTATATTATTATATATATTCATATATATTGAAATATAGAAAATATATATAAGTAAAAAATAATATAAAATATATTTTTCTATATTATTATAACATACATACATCAATCACACACATAACACACATCAACACATATAAAATAAAATAAAATAAAGATAAAATGACAACTGTAAATTATTCGAGCGAATCAAATTCAATAAGCAAACCAGTTATTATAAAAGGATTCAATCAACATTTTGAAGAATTTATAGAAGATATTGAAAGTGTATTTCCTGACGATGATGAAGTAAAGACAATGAAAAAATTACTTTATATTATAAAAAAAACAAATCCGAGATTGATTTTAGAAACCTGGAATTCATATATAACGATTCCATATAAAGAACCCATTGAAAAATCTGACATTTCTTTTTTTATAAATAAAGACTATGCGGATTTGGATATAGTAATTACGGATAATATTTCAAATTTCATAGAACGTTTGCGAGGGTATGTGCGAAACATGACGGAACACAATCAGCAAAAGTCAATGCAATATGTGAAAAATTTGTGCAACTTGACAAAACTTTATTATTTAGGGTAAAACACCATTTAAATACTTTATACCATAGTTTATTATAATTTGATTATAAGTAATTAAATAATAATAAAATGAAAGATTGTGTCAATAAGAATATTCCAGATGAATTTAAAAAAGTAATATTTGATTTTGTTTCAGACATTTCAAATACTTTTCCTGAGTATCAAGATACATTGTGTTTGTTTTTGAGAGAAAGTTCTGCCGATTCGTCAAAGGTTGTGACGATTTTATACGAATACTGTTCAAAAGTTTATCCGGAGAGATTTTTTGATATTTTATACAAGAATGACAAAATATTTAATAAAGGAGATGCGGCAAATGTGAATGTGAATACGCATTTTCTGCCGAATATTGATTTTTGCGCATTGTGGAATACAGAGGGGATAAGCGATGCAACTCGAGAGACAATTTGGAAATACCTTCAACTAATTTTGATGACAATTATCACAAATATTGAAGATAAAAAATCATTCGGAGATGCTGCAAATTTGTTCGAGGCAATTAATGAAAATGAGTTGCGTGGTAAATTAGAAGAGACAATCCAACAAATGTACAACATGTTTGAAGAAAATAATGCCAGTGACGACAATTCCAACACAACAACTGATAATGCCAACGCCTCTGATGCTGATGAAAGCAGTGATAAGAAAAAACCTTCTTTCAATTTTTTTGATTGGGCAAAGGACCTTGGTAAAGAAGGCGGAGAGGGCGAAGAAGGCACACAAAGTAAAGAAGCAAAAGATTCTTCTTCTTCTTCTTCTGCCAATGCAGAATCAATTCACGAACACATTTCAAATATTTTGAATGGAAAAATTGGAAAACTTGCAAAGGAAATTGCAGAAGAAACTGCAAAAGATGTTGATTTTGATATGGATTTTGACGAATCAAAAGGGGATAGTGTTAATTTCCAGAATGTATTTCAGAAAATGTTTAAAAATCCTGGAAAGCTCATGGGGCTAGTTAAAAGCGTCGGTTCAAAACTGGACCAAAAATTCAAATCAGGGGAAATAAAGGAAAGCGAACTTATGCAGGAAGCTAGCGACTTGTTGAGTAAAATGAAAAATATGCCAGGAATGAATAATTTGACCGACATGTTGAATAAAATGGGCATGGGAAATATGGGCGGCATGGGAAATATGGGCGGCATGGGCAATATGGGGAATATGGGGGGTGGGGGTAAAATGAATTTTGGCGCCATGCAGAGCCAACTGCAAAGAAATATGAAAGTGACTAAAATGAAGGAAAGAATGCAACAAAAACTGGCTCAACAGCAGCAACAGCAACAACAACAGCAACAACAGCAACAACAGCAACAGCAGCAACAGCAACAACAGCAACAGCAGCAACAGAAAAAAAGCCAGCCTACAGTATTCAGCACTGGAGAAACTGTAGAGAGAACTCCTGTAGACACCATTCCATCGTCATCAGTGCAAAATCAAAATAAAAAGAAAAATAAAAAGAATAAATCTAAAAAATAAAATAAATAAATAGTATATATAAGATATACTATAAAACATACAAATAAAATTAGTAATTATTATATGACAACAACGGCATCAAATACAACATTAATACAGGCAGCTTCCAATGTTTCCAATAATGTTTCTGCAAATGACGCAACTTCAAGAAGTGTAAGCGTAAATGATAACAGCAACAATGGCGGCAGCAACAATGGCGGCGAAATTAAATCAAATTCTACAAATTCTGTAAATTCTGCCAACTCTTCTGATTCTCCTCCTCCTTCTCTTAATGCCACGCAGTTTTGGATTTACCAACCATCCATTCTTTTAGATAAAAATGACATCACAGACCTTTGGCCAATGCCGTTAATGTCGATTGAACAAAAACTGAATGCAATTACGAGACTTATTTTGTTATTGACTGTTTTAGGATTTTTGGTTACTAAAAATATAAATATTATTTTTACAGGGTTTATTACTTTAGCTATATTTGTAATATTGTACAACACGCAATATAATTTGAATACTTCTTCTAATTCTTCTGGTGGTGCAAATGTAAATACGTCTAAAAAAGAAGGATTTGTTAATTCGCAAATGTACAACATGTTGAAACCACATTTAACAACGCCTACGATTCAAAATCCCATGATGAATGTGCTGTTACCGGAAATTTCATATAATCCAACGCGCGATGAAGCTGCGCCTGCATACAATCCGGAAGTTGAAAAGGAAATTAACCATTCAACAGAGGGATACGTCGTTTTAGACTTTGAACCAAGAAACATGACGGAAGCTGAAAAACTGCGAAAAAAATTATTTGCAGATTTAGGAGATAAATATGAATTTGATGACTCGATGAGAATATTTTATACGAATCCAAGCACCACAATTCCAAATGACCAAAAAGGTTTTGCTGAATTTTGTTTTGGAGACATGATTTCATGTAAGCAAGGAAACGAAATGGCTTGCCAGCGTTTTAATCCGGTTATAGGTGGTGTTCTGAATTAAATAAAATTTAATGATAATTATTTAATGAGAAATAAGATAAATAATTAAGAATAATTAAGAATAATTAATAATTAATAACAATGTATTATTTTCATTTTTTTATTATGTTTATATATACTATAAAAATAATAAAATGGCAACAGTTAAAGACTATGTTTTTGATAAAATGACTAGAATCGGAAATGATACATGCGGTTTGAGTCAAATGAATGTTCAAAATATTAATGCTGGAAACTATATGGTTCAGAATTTTTTTTCATCTGACTGCACAATGGCAAGGCCAATTGAACTTGCAACCAGCCAACCCGGTATTTTTTATGAGGGCGGGCACCAAACCGGCGCTGGCGGGTGCAATATTGACATAAACTCGAAACTTTTGAACGGGAGTATCGGCACACATCCCAGATGCAAAATTTCATTGAATGAACGACCCTTTATCACTGTTCCGTATTTAGGTAGAGGCGAATGCAACCCGCTTTTAGAATCGAAACTAATTCAAGGTGACATGACCATAAATAAAAGAAGCGTTAACTTATTATCCGAACAGTGTTATTCCAACTACTTGAATTATCCGCTCATTCCATCCATTGCTTCCACTGTGACAAATCCATCCAATTTAGTCGAAGGCGTTGCAGCAGATGGGTGGGTTCGCGGAGGAATTCCGTCCCGCGAAATGTCGCGCGAAAAAGCATATGCTAGCTGCAATTACAACAGTCAAGGACAAAATTAGGGAAATCAAGATAATCGATAATCATTAACGATGTGCGGTGATTTCTGCTTCTAATGCGGCTATTTCTGCGTCCATGGCGGCGAGTTTATTGTTGCGTTTGGTTTTGGCTGCGGCGATTTCTACCATTAATTCGGTTATTTCTGCGTCCTTGGCAGCGAGAGTATCGGCATGTTTGGTTTTGGCTGCGGCGATTTCTGCGTCGAGAGCAGCGCGGCGTTCGATTTTGGCGGCTGGAGCACCGGGAGCAGCGGTAAAGATATGTGAGTATGTCTCACTCTGCTGATCGTACGGATTAACCTCGTACTCCGTCAGCGAGCACTCGTTACACCCTTGTGCGTGTTTGGCGGCGTCCCGATTGCACGCTTCAACCTCGTACTCTGTAAACGCGTGCACGTATGTGGTTGTCATGTTATTTAAATACTTATTATAATTTAATTACATGACAACCATTTAAATTCTTTTTAGATGTTATATAAATTTGTAATTTTTTATTATTTAATTTAATAACATTAATCTCTCTTCTCTCTTGTAACTTGTAAAGAATCAAACTACAAACTTATAACATAATAAATGTGTGGGTATAACTATGGACACGTTGTTAAAAATATAGTTTTTAGTTTGATTGTTGGAGAGAAGAGAGATTAATGTTATCAAATATTAAATAAATAAACATCAAATAAATAAGGAGGGGTCAGGGGCGCCGTTTCACTTTGTATGCTTGGCACCTGGGTTCCCTTAATTAATTAAAAAAAAGATTACGTGTAAAGTAATAAAACTAACGATTAGTGAAAAAATAAACGATAGAGCGCCGCCGTTACCAGCACCTACGATTTTATAAAAAGGCTCCAAGTTGTCAAAAATATTCATCTTGTAAATAAATACATCAAGCACATAACCAATCACATATGCAATAACAATAGTCGCAGCAAATTCTGAATTAGTTTCAGGCAAATAAGTATTCAAAAATTGCCGAGTAAATATCAACAAAAGTATTGTGGCTAATGAAACCGTAATTCCAGCATAAATTCCTGCAAGAACAATCGGTTTATTTTTAAAATATGGGGCGAGGGATGTAAACGCTTTGACATGTGTATATTTTGATAAGTCGCTCAGCACATTATCAGAAACATAGGACACGCAAAAATTAATTATAATAAATAAAATAGCAATGCGAAGGTTATTTTTCATATTATTTATATTTTATATATTATCTTTTATTATTTTATATAAAACTAAAACTATAAAAGAATTTCTAAATTGACAATTATATCCATTCTCTCTGAAATGTCGTATACATTCTCCGTATTTATCATTGGGATGCCGCGCTTATGCAAAGTTATGACTTGAGATGTTTTAAATTCTATACTACTAATGGGAATGTCAATTGAAATATTTTCATACATTATAATTGTGAAGACAGGTTTGGATAAGTTGAATAAGTTTTCGACACGAGTTCTAACGTCAATATAAATGTTATTTAATTCGTCAATGTATATATATTCGGGAAGTTTGGGAATGCATTTTACAATTAGTTCTCTCTGTTCATTAATGTCATAATACAGTTCGGTGTGCCAATTTGGAATATAATACGTTTTTTCTTCGTGTTCAATAATTTGAATATTATTTATTTCAAATAAATCAGATATGGTTGGATTCAAGACTATGACATCATCTATTTTCATTTTAGTTTTTAGTATTTTTATTATTCCATCAAATCTCTCGTTGCTTATATCTAAAATTGTATAGTATTTTATAATCAAATCATATATAAATAAAATGGACTTCCTGTCGATATTATCAAACATTGTAGCTGTTAATATTTTGCATTTATCCATCACGGCAGTTAAAATGATATTTACTTCTGCAATTTTTGCATTTGATAAATCAACCATGAGAGAATTTATAAATTCAGAAAATAAATTATTATATTTATAGTCGTGTTTTTCATCATCTCCCATTTCACAGTATTGGCCGTTGCAGTTGCCGTCGTCGTCGATGCACTTATTACTTAGTAACACATATGCTTCATTAATTTCTTTAAATTTTATAGTTGATTCATCAGAATTGAAATGTTTATCTGGATGATTTTTTAAAGCGGCAATTCTGTAATGTTTTTTTATTTCGGAAAATGTATATTTTTTGTTTTGTGTTAAACCCAATAATTGTCTTGCATTTTTAACTTTAATTTTTAATAATTCCGTATCCATGTATTCTAGATATTATATTATACATGTAATTTTCTAAATGGTATATGGGTCTATAATTATTATTAAAATATTGTAGCGAGGTATATGTTTCAATTAAAATATCCGATAAATCATTTATTTGTAATATTCCGCAGTTTATCAAATCATTCAAAATATACCACATGCATTCTCCCACATCATAATTGTATATAAGAATATCGTATAGTATATCTCGAAAAGCTAAAAATTTTAAATTGTCTGGATTTTTTAAATTATAAAGTATAACATTGCAGAGCGACTCATGGGGGAAACAATTTGCAAGTTCACGTTCGCATTGTTGTTCAAATTTTATTGTTTTAGTCATTGTCGGCAGTGAAATTTTGAGTGGAAAATGCGATGATGAAGAAGAGGAATCTGTTGTTTGTGGCAAAATAATATTTTTATTGGTTGTGGTTGGTGTGGTTGGTGTGGTTGGTGTGGGTGGTGGAGCGATAGATGCGTTCGATGCATGTGAGCATTTGTTATAGTTGGATGCAGTTGGCTTTGGAACATGGATAATTTTACAATTGTGCATTATGTTATCTGGAATAAAACCAACATGCTCAGATATTAAAATGTATTTTAACCGCGTTGAGTTTATTCCTTGCATGTAACTATAGAAATTATCAAGCAGCTCGCTATTTATTTTATGAAAATGTGTGCAAACAATGATGCCAACCTGGTTGTGAGATGAAGAGGATATGATTACATCTATAATTTGAGAATATATTTCATTCCATAATAATTTTGCATTGCATCCCAAGAGAGACATGTCAATTTCAAAATGAATATCACTCATTTTTATCAAGTATTGTTCTTTATTAAAGTTTACTGTTAACCGTTTTTCATATTTTAGTTCACTTGGACTGTATTTTTGTATGCATGACAACATTTGAGTATATTTTCCAACACCCGATGGACCATAAAATATTAAATTTTTTAAATTATGAATTGTGCTTGGGAATTTCTTGTATAGCGCGCAAAGTTTTGGATGCATGGAATGTTTTTTATTTTTTTGCAAGTAGTCGTCGAAATGGAATATGTGTGATTTTGCAGCAGATTTCATGATATTTTATTAAAATCAGATGTGAAATATATATATTTATATTTTTATACTCTTTACTCCTTCGTATTTATAATCAAATAATTAAATGGTTAATTAATAAGTCAATAAATTTTTACATTTAATAAAGCTTTATTATTTATTTATTTATAATAATCAAATACTTAATTAGATGCACATGCACATGCACAACATTGTATCAAGTTTGGTTGACAATATAGATAAAAATTGTATTAATGGAAAAAATGGAAGTAATGACATTTTGGATTTGGATATAACAATGAGCGGTGGAGCATTTAATGCCAATTATTTAGTTGGATGTTTATATTTTTTAAGTGAAATGCAGCGTAGAAATAATATTCGCATACACAGAATGTCATCATGTAGCGCAAGTTCTTTAATTGCTTTTTTATTTTTAACAAACAATCTTGAATTATTCCAAGATAAATTATATGAAATGGCAGTGACAAGTTTCAGAAATAATAAAACTTTTATTTTTACAGATTCTACACTTCAAAATATCATGGAGATAATTAAATGTTCGTTGCCGCTTGACAATGAAACGACCCTTAAAATGATTAATAAAAAACTTTATATTACTTATTTTGATGTAAAGCGGCGTAAAAAAATCGTAAAAAAACAATATAAGACGTTGCACGATGTGTTTGAAACAATAAAAAAATCTTCTTATATCCCACTTGTTACTATGAATGAATTATTGTATTGTAATCGATACATTGATGGTTGTACCCCTTATATTTTTAAAGAAAATGGAAAGAGAAAACAATTATTTATTAGCATGCTTGGAAAAGATAAAATAAAAGACTCGGTTGTTTTAAAAAATGATAAGAATGGGTTTCATAAAATAATAAACGGAATACTGGATGCATACTATTTTTTTTTTAGAGGATGTAAAGGCACATCAATGTGTAGTTATATTGATAATTGGAGTTTTTTAACAAATATAAAATATGAACTATTCAATGCAATGTCATTTATACTTTGTAACTTGTTGCATTTTTATAGCTTTCATTTAAAAACTTCATTGTCTTTGTATTCGCAAAAATATTCGAATTCGGTTGAAGTGAAAATAGTTACATCATTTTTTTCTATTTTAAAAATGTTATTGAACGCTTTTTTAGAGCATTATTGTTTATAATGGAAAAAGAATATAAACCAAAAAAACAATTATATAATAATAATATTATTATATAAATTACACATTACAACAAAATAAATAAATATTTATGAATTTAGTATTTAAAACAAATAAATTGAGTAAGACGATTGTTGCAGCAGTTGGTTTTGACAATGGTTATAATGAAGATAATTTTGATGGTGGCGTGAATTTAAAACATTTATTTTTTAGTGACCCAATTCAAAATTCAATTATTCATGACAGTTATTTTATCCGCATTAATTATTCGGATAATGATGTTTCATTAACTGGATTAATGCTTCCGATTAAATTATCTTTTATTACAATTTCAAAATCATTTAATAAAAATATTATAATGTATGATTTGCATTCCAATAAGGAAGTTATTTTAAACATTTGTCAATTAGAAGCACTAATTCTTGAAAAATATGAAAAATACAGTAACAACTCGACAAATAATATTTCAAAAATTCCAGTTTATAATTTATCAAATCAGTTGAAATCTTGCAGCATTAAATTATTTTCTGACATTGATAAGCGAAGACAAGAGTGTAATATAATGTTGAAAATTTCGGGAGTTTGGGAAAATATAAGGGAATACGGCATTACTTTTAAGTTTATGGATTCACAGTCATAAATTTTATAATGTTTATCATATCACGTTGATATATATATATAT
>Ga0315284_10002334_pt1 | contig 27207 bp, 39 predicted proteins | sample YL17G09_16_MG_FD_203696 | JGI IMG/M metagenome (GOLD analysis project Ga0315284, IMG submission 203696) | Sediment microbial communities from Yellowstone Lake, YNP, Wyoming, USA - YL17G09_16 | ecosystem: Environmental > Aquatic > Freshwater > Lake > Sediment | place: USA: Wyoming | collected...
GACCGCTCTGCCCACGATGCGGACGCAACGCACCACTGGAGCCCACGGGAGTCTGTGGCGACTGCACGGCCCTGGGAGCGTGATGCGGTTCAAGGAGCACATACAGCAACGCCAGCACCTCGCTTTCTGGAGCTTGCCTCGGGTCGAGCCCACGTTGCGCCCATACGCCTACATCCCGATCCCCACAGGCTTGAGAGAGGATCAATACAAGGCGTTCAAGGAGCAGTGGGAACAGGTTATGCGTGGGGCGAAGTCGTGGTCCAAGCCGATCATCCTCGACGCTCAAGTGGAAGTGATGATCCGATCCCGTGAGGAAGAACTAGCCTACTCCATACGCAACCTGGCAGCCTGAGGAGCCCACACATACACGAGAGGAGATCACGCAATGAAGCTGCTCACAGTGTTGACCGAGAAACCTACGGGCCTCAATGGCCTCTCCGAGACCCATACGGTGTGCGTCATCAGCCCGTTGCGCGTCTTGCAGTTGATTCCGTTACCCAAGGATCAGAACCTCACCGAAGGCACGCGCATCTATCTGGATCATTCGATGGAGCCCCTCGGGAAGTACCTCGACGTGTTGACGCCGATCCATACGACCCAAGAGATCATCGAGGACGCTCTCAATTCGCCCGACACCATACAGGGCAAGCGCACATTCTCACCACAACTGAGGCTGCGGAAGTAGGGCGAGGAGCCCACATACAGGGGAGAGCACAATGGAGAACATACAGCGGGAGCGCAGGCTAGTGGACGGTGCCCCCTACGTCGTGGTCACGATCACGGAGGGGCGGTTGACGTGGGAGGGCTTCACGGACAGGATCGAAGCCCTCCGAGCTTCTCGGACGCATCACAGCGTGGCCATACTCCAAGGGCCAGTGCTCCTAGCTGAGTTCACCCAAGAGGAGCTAGCTGAGGGCCTGCTCCCAGACCCTACCATACAGATCCAAAAAGGATCACCAGCCAGCGGGAGGTGATCGAGTGTCCAAGAATGGGCCCAACCATCGTTGGTCATATGGACCACGGCGCGAGTGGCAGAGTTGCGCGTGGTGCGGGTTGCAAGCCAAGAAGGAGAGCCGCACGATCAAGGTCACTCAACCGGACATCCCTGGCCCCCATACAGCGGTTGTGGTCTTCTACCGCTTGAAGCTCAAGAGGACAGCCAGGGAGCTTCGGGCCTGGACGTTGCCACGGTGCGAGCCCCGGCAACCCTGAGATCCCATACAAGGATCAAGTCAAGTGATCGATCACCTCGATCATTGCCTACACGCGGCACCCGAGAGTGTGGGGCCCTACATACACCCGAGGAAGGAGGCCCGGCCATGACAGCCCACTGAATTGCCACAAGGAGGCTGTCCCATGAGCGCGTCCAGAACCGAGCAGATCACGACCCATACCCGGCACCGCAGCACCATGCAGCGCGACCACAAGCGCCGGGTCAACAGGTGGCGACGGCGCACCGAGAAGCGCGATCCGGAGAACGCCCCGACCCGTAACCGCTACCTCGACTACACCTCGTAGCCTGCCCTCATACACTGCAAAGGATCAACCATCAAGCCTAGCTGAATCAACCCCTTGCTGCGCTTCCTAGAATCCGGTTGATCTTCCTGCCCCTCATACACCTCCCAGAAACCCGAAGCATCCCATACACCTAGCACCCCGTATCGCAACCCGGCCCGCAAAGGGTATCATCCGATCTCACCTCGACTACATACACCCGATCCAACCTCAGAAATCCCGCCCTCGGGCACCATACAAGCTCCCAAACCGAAGGACGGGCAAGCCCCCTACATACACCCCTTGATCTCTACTCGACACCGACGGCAACCTAGCCCCATACGTCTACAGGGAGCAACCTAGCAAGAGAGCGACTTCCGATCCTACATGGTACGATCCCAAAATCGTCTACCGAAGGGTCTCAAGCAAGACAGTAAGTCGAGCCCAGCGCAGCTAGCGATCTAGCCTTCGATTTTTCTACCGAAGGGCCTCGAAATCGAGAGCAAGTCAAAAAGCCCTCTCAAGAGGAAGCCTCGGAGCAAGCCCCTTCGTGACCCAAGAGAGAACCCAAGCAAAGGCCCTGTGCAGAAACGAGGGGCAACGAAGGGGGGCCTAGCACAGAACCCAAGCAAAGCCCCCTGCACCGGAGACAAGCTCACAGGGGCCAAGCCATGGGGGGCCTAGCAGCCAAGGCAATCGAGAATCCGTTTCGGAATCCAGTGACCCATGGGCCCCTATCCCTCCTCAGGGCCTCACAACCCTATGCGCCCGATCCCTGGCCAGGGGCCAAGCCAGCACAGGATCGAAGGGGGTGGCCTTCACAAGCACGCACACGTATAGGGGCCCCCTAAGCTGGGAGAAGCTAAGCCCGCGTAATAATATATAAAATAACCCAGGTCAGATAGTCCATCCCAGGATCAACCTAATCTAACCCAGCGAGATCACAGGGGAATCGAGCGAGACCAAAGCGACCTAAGGATCAAGGGGCGTACCGTTGAGGGCCACCCCCGAAGAATCCGATGGGACCCCTGGCAAGGTGGTCGAGCAAATATGGGGATAGGATCGGGAAAGGCCGACCGTCAAGAAAATGACGGTCAGGGAGAGGGCGTGGCAGGTAGCCAGGAATGCACCATCCGGCCCAGGAAGGCCGGGGGATGTCCGGGTTGGAGCCTGCGGCGTACTATGCGGTGGAAGGCGAGGAGGGCCCAATGGCGACTGTCGAGGTGACCGTGAAGATGGAGGGGCTGCTCTGCGAGGTGCTGACGAGCGGGAAGCTGCTGGAGGAGGCGTTCCAGGGGCCCAGCATGACCCACGGGCAGATGCAACAGGCACGGCGAGCTTGCCAGGATCTGCGGAACGCAGCGGAGAACCTCCAGCGCATTCTGTGGATAGACCAGTGCGACCACAACCGCTGGTGCGCCACCTGCCAGCACCCCGCTCCATCCTGTACCTGCTCGAAGACTCCTCGGGTGCGCTGATGAAGGGCTGGAGCCTGGAGCTTCCCATCGTCGCGGACGTGCGGGTGCCCCCTGGGTTCGCCGCCTTCATCGACTACGAGCTACAGGAAGTCATGGTGGTGATCAACGGGCATAAGATGCGGGTGCCCATGAAGGTTCCTCGGCTGCGGGGCCTGATCAAGCTAGGAGCGGAACAATGATCTTCCTGGGCAACGGAGAACGGTCTGCTGCCGAATGCTGGCGGCTGGTCTCGGATCTGGTGGGCCTGCTGATCGACCTGAGCGGGCTCCAGCAGCCCTTCCATGCCGACACTGCGGAGGGAGCGGCCTGGATGAAGGAGTGCGAGCAGCGAGATCGGAAGAAGTGGGAGGAGCGAGCCGAAGGCTTCCTGCGGGACGTGGCCCGCGCTCTCGGCTATGAAGCCAAGCTGACCCAGATCAAGGAGTAGCCCGGCCATGCAAGCCCTGATGCTGTTGCAGTGCTGCGAGTGCAAACGGAAGGTGATCGGGGTGGTCCACCCTGGGGTGGAGGATCACATCTTCGTCCATCAGGTGGGCAAGGACGAACACGGGAACGTGTGGGTCCATGATGAGGACGAGCACTGGGAGCGGGTAGTGCGGCGTGGCGGGTCGGTGGAGATATGCCCGCAGTGCCGTGAGGCGCTCCAGCAGAAGAAGGAGGGGCAGCCATGACCACCGAGACCGTGTGGGTGATCACCATCGCTTGTGGTGAGCAGTTCAAGATCACCACGACCAGCCTGGAGCGAGCGATCAAGCTGGTGCGGCAGTACACCAAGGCAGCCCTGTACGGCAACAGCGAGATCACCAAAGCCGAGCGGTTGAGCGTGGTGGTGCTGCCATGATCATGCTGGACCAGGCCGACTTCGATCCTGATCCCAAATATCAGGCCCTGCTGCGCTACCGGAAGGCGGTGCAGAAGTTCCGGGATCTGCTGGGCCGGGGTCGTGAACGTGACGCGGCGACGCTCCGCTGCTTCGCCTGCGAGGTGGAGGAGATCGAGAAGACGCTGGAGGCACTCTGCCTGGAGTGCGAGAAGCCAGCCGTGTGGGTGCGCCACACGCAGTTCTCGGGAGACCACCCGTACTGCGAGGAGCACGCCCACCAGGAGAAGGACTTTGGGAAGGAAGACCCGAGCTACTTCGTGTGGCGGCGGGTGGGAGAGACCTGATGCCCAAGTACCGGCTGGAGTGGCGTCACATCCAGACCTTCGCCACCACCGTGGAGGCAGCTTCGGTCAACGAAGTCTACTGCCGCTGGGCGCGGGAGGATGAGGATCTGGTGGACGAGAAGGAGCGGATCGAGGAGCTAGGCGAGGACGCTGAGATCATCTCGGTGGTCGAAGTGGTCCCGTGGTGCTCCCTGTGCCAGCAAGACCCACAGCGGCGTCCTCACTGCGAGTGCTCGTTGCCCCGCCCACCCATGAAAGCAGGAGGCTGATTGTGAGGGAAATCTTCCAGGGCCTGGACATCCTGCTGCGCTACAGCGAGGCCGGTGAGTGCAGTGCTGACGTGGGCATGTTGTACGCTGGCGTCGATGTGCGGCCACGTCCTGACGATGAGGCCCGGCTTCAAGAGCTAGGCTGGAGTTGGAACGAGACCTATCACTGTTGGGAGATCGCCACATGACACCCCTGGAAGAAGTGGATCAGATCATCGACACCTTGGCCGGCTACCGGGCTGAGGTGCGGAAGGACCATGCGGACTACCGGGACCGGGACTGTTTGATCGACCGGCTGCGGGAGTTCATCCTCAAGCTGCGGCAGCAGGACGGGTTGGAGGACTGAGATGGCGGATCGTTGCCAGGGGCATTGCTGTCGGATCTTCTACCTCCCCTACTCCCCTGCCGAACTGCGGCAGTCCTACGAGGTGTGGCAGCACGAGTCCGGGGTGACCATGATCAAGAAGGGGGGCTTCAAGGAGTCGGGGATCGTTCGCTCTGGTCCGGGGGTCCTCATGGACATTCACCTGATCTTCCCGATGGTGCGCTACCTGGGGTTCATGGTGCCGCCCGAGGGTTGCTTCATCGAGAAGCGCGAGACCAAGGCCCACTACTACACCTGCGTCCACTTCAAGCCATCGCCAGATGGCCAGGGTGGCGACTGCGGGATCTATGACTACCGCCCGGCGATGTGTCGGACCTATCCCTACGGGAGCCGGTGCCAGTACCAGGACTGCACCTGGGACGAGGTGGCGGCTTCCAAGGCCCCACCTGATCCTGAACCCGACCTGGAAAAGTTGGCCGAGAAGTGTGTGGAGTTCGAGGACAAGGAGGGCTGAGATGGCTCACCAGTTGATCAAGTATCTGCGGAAGCACGTCGAGAAGAAGCAGCAGCACTGGAAGCCCAGCGTGATCATGTACGGGAACCGCAAGCAGGACCCGATCATCCTCGATGCCACGACCTTCGAGAAGTGGCAGCAGTGCTTCGTGTGGCTGTTCCATTTCCTGAAAGACAACTGGGAGTGCTACGGGGAACTGGCCGAAGCCGATCCTTCCGAGGTGCCAGCCGGGGAAGATCCGGGGATGCTGGTCGAGCCCAAGATCGACAAGGATCTCCAGTACCAACAGAAGCTGTACCGTGCGGCCTGCCAGGACGATTGGGCGGCTGCCTACGAATTGCTGCACTCCCGCGAGGATTGGGAGTACGAGCACTGGGACGAGGTACATCTAACTGATCCTACCAAGAAGTAGGAGGGGTAGCATGGCCAAGGTGATCCGTGTCGAACAAGGTTGGCCCGCACATCTGTGCGTGGGGTCGTGGTGCCGTTTCCGGCGCAACACCTTGCTGACGTGTGGCCGCAAGCGGATTGTGGTGAGCACGGTGGGGGCGTACTATCCCCCCAAGCACGGTGAGGAGACCGGGCCGATCACCACGATTGGCTGCCACCGCTACTACGAGACCATGGCGTTCAAGGCCAAGAAGATCGAAGTCTACTGGGAGGCCGATGTCACCAAGCAGGTGAGCTTCGAGTCTCCCTGGAGCATCGACCACCACAACCCGAACGCCGACAACGAGGCCAACAAGATGCACGAGGCAGTGGTGGCCGAGTTGATCCGCATGATGCGAGGGTGCCAGTGAGCCAGTATCCACAGAAGATCGAAAAGTCTGCCGTTGGCATCGAGCTTTCGGTGCGCCTCACCAACGGGGCCTTCGAGTCCCGCATCACCCTGCCAGTAGGCTCAACCTCTGAGCAGCGCCTTGCGCTGACTATGGCGTGGTTCAAGCTCATGGAGGAAGCCCTGGCCATGTGCAAGGTTCCGGTGAAGGAGATCGAATGAGCGACAAGAAGACGATCCGAGTGCTCATCATGGGGGAAGCCGACACCGGCAAGACCACGTTCGGCAACTTGCTGGTGCGGGCGTTCCGCGAGATGGGCTTCCTGGCCGAGTACCAGGGGGAGCAGGTACTCAGCGAGGACGACATCGAGAAGCGGCTGGTGGGGCTGCTCAAAGTCATCGACAAGGTAACCATCCACGAGATGCAGCTTCCGCGAGGTAGTGCTCTGGACAACTTCTTGGGCACGCCTCGGTTGCCCAGTGCGGCGACCGGGCACCTGGAGGTGGGGGCCGGGCTGCGTCATGATCCGGTGATGGGGAATCAGGTGTGGGTCATCAAGTCCTGGGACCCCGACCGCAGTGTGACCACATCCGAGATCCACTCTGGACGGGAGCGGGTCTTTCGGCAGGAGGAGTTGGGGGACTACGTGCTCATCCCCGAGTCGTACCTGTGGGTGTTCCGAGCCAACCCAGCCGAGACCGTGATCGATGGTTCGCTGCCCCAGGTGCAGGTGTGGTGCCCCCATGGCCGACCGGCAGGCCAGCCTTGTCCCCACTGCATGGGGATCAACACGATGGAGGTGACCGCCCCACCTACGCTGGAATGCCCGACGTGCCACACCCAGGTGGACATGCTGATCGAGGGGAAGTGCCGGCGTTGTGCTGGGATGGTCACCGGAGGTGGCTGCCCTACGAGCGGGTGCTGATCCATGCCCAAGCGGCCCGACTGCCTCACCTGCGGGCTGTGCTGCTCCCCACACCAGGACCAGGAAGTCTTCTGTGACGTGGATGACGTTGATCTGAGGCGTCTTGACATCGGCTGGGTCAGGCGTAATGTGTTAGCCACTAGCATGTTTGACCTGATGTGCTCACGGATCGACGGGAGACCTTTCCCGGCAGCGGCGATCAAGACCCGCTGGAAGAAGATCACCGTCGGGCCTCTCCAGGACTCAGAGATATGCGTGTGCTCTGCACTCACCGGCAACCCCATGCACCAAGTGTCCTGTGCCATCTACTCCCATCGGCCTCGGGCGTGCCGTGAGTCAGTCAAGCCGGGGGATCGATCCTGCCACCAGATCAGGAAGTTCTATCAGGAGTTTCTGGAACGCTAGGGTTGACGGTCATGGAGATCAAGGTCACTGGCTGCTCTACCTGTTCGCAGAAGCCCTGCTGTAGCTCGCCCACCCTCCAGCCGGTCCTGATGCCCTGGGAGCGCGAGGAGGACTACCCGGCTGCCACTGAGAAGCGGGGCCCTCTGGTGCTGCTCCGCAAGCGGGAGGATGGCTTCTGCGTCCTGAACTACGGGGGACGCTGCTCCGTTTATGAACACCGCCCCTTCGAGTGCCGGGCGTGGCCTCTGATCTTGACCATCGAGCCCCAACCCCTGCTGGTCATCGACGCTCGCCTCTACGACCTGGGCGTTCCCTGCCTGGACGAGATCGAAGAACAGATCAGCATTGCCTGGGATGCACTGCAAGCTGAGGTTGATCGGTACGCTGCTGATCCTTCCAGCTTGCTGTGGTTCAAGAATGGCCCTTGGGCGGCTGCCTACCAAGCTCTGGATGCCTGAGTTGGTGGTCATGGAGTACAACTTGTTCGAGGACGTGGTGCCAGCCGGCGTGGGGCTGGTGAAGCTGGGGGCCATGGTGGTGGCAGTGCTGTGCATCCTGCCCTTGGCGGGGGCCATTTCGGTTGGACGTTTCCTGTGCCGCTCAGTGCGGTGGTGAAAGAGGAAGATCAGATGCCCGACAAGGAGTTGAAGTGCGTGGACTGCGGTAAGCCGTTCCCGTTCACCGAAGGGGAGCAGAAGTTCTACGCGGAGAAGCAGTACACCGAGCCCAAGCGGTGCAAGCCGTGTCGGGAGGCGAAGAAGGCTGAGCGGGAGCAGCGGCAGGGGGCGAGTGCCCCGCCGGTTCCGAGTGCGGTGGTGGACGACTACCGGGATAAGTTCAACCGGAAGCGTCGAGGCCGGGATCGCGACGAGTAGTCCTTCCCCTGGGGGAAAGATCAGCGTAGAGTGCTGGGCGCAACCACCTCACCGGGAGGTGTCTCATGGAACAACACCCGGTTGAGTGCCCGTGCCAGGAACTGCGCTTGCAGTCCATTGCCCACGAGAAGATGGCTCAAAAGCTGGATCGAATCCATCGACTCCTAGCGGCATGGGATGAAGAAGATCGAGATGACTACCCGACCCTCCAGAAGATCCAGCGCATCGTCAATGGATCTGATGGTGAGTCCGGATAGTTGCGAAGCGAACCCAGCTTGTGATAGAGAGGAGAGGACAACGTGGTGAGCATCGGTGAACTCCTTGGGTACAAGAACATCAAGATTGACGGTGCGACGCCGCCGGCCCAAGATCAGCAAGCCGAAGCAGATCGACACGAAGGGGCTGGTGGTGGACCTATCGGAGATGCTGACGAGGAGCGTCACCAAGTCCGAGATGGTACGGGTGGCGAAGCTGCTCAGGCCGGCATGGATTGAGGTGCTGTCGGCCAAGGAGGGCCGACGTTGGCGGGTGAAGCTCACCTCCTCTCGGACGCGCTGTCATGCCTGATGTCCGAGGAGAGCCCCACTGGCGTACTATGCGGTGAGGAGGCCCCCATGGCGGTGCGCGGCCCGGTAGTCGAGTTCGAGAAGGTGAAGGTCACCAAGGAGACCGACAAGGCGCTCCTGTGCATCATCGAGGGGAAGGAAATCTGGATGCCCAAGAGTCAGATCCACGAGGACAGCGAAGTCTTCAAGGAAGGCGACGATGGCACGCTGACGATCTCGGAGTGGATCGCAACGGAGAAAGGTCTCGTCTGATGCCATGGCCATTCGACGCGGAGCAGTGGGTGGACATCCCTGACTCCTCGATGATCAAATCGGTGGGCACCAAGGGAGACTACCTGATCGTGACCTTCAAGAAGGGCGGGGCCACCTACCGCTACTCCGGGTTGGCGTTCGAGTTCGAGTCGCTGATCCATGCTGAGTCGATGGGCAGCTACTTCCACAAGAACATCCGGGAGCAGCCCTGCCAGCGACTGCGCGACGAGTGGCCGGATGAGTAACCTGTTCAACTGGCTGCAAGAGCTTCTGTTGCAGGGATCAAAAAAGACTTGCGATCCTTGTGTGGAAGGACTACCCTCTGAGCCAGAGGAGGCAGCGATGCGAAAGGAGCCGGTTCCCGTGTCTGCGGAGCGCATTCCCATTGAGTACGTTGATGTCTCGGCCACCCGAGCGAAAACCCATGCCCTGCTTAGGGCGGCTCACTGCCTATTTGGGGACTTGGCCCATTCGGTGTCCACACCAAGGAACTCCAAGCTCCCGAGTCGGGTAATCGATCCTGACGGCAACCTGATTGCCTACTGCTGGATCGATCCCGAGGATGGCAACCCCGAGTTCAAGCCGTGGTGTGACCGCTGCACCAACTAGGGGGTTCCCCATGAACAAGGCGTGGTCGTCGGTGCTGGTGGCACTGCTCAAGTACGTCCTGGGTCCGCTGGTGGCGGCGCTGCTGGGAATGGGCTACTCCGACCGCAACCACGAGAAGTCGGTCAAGGGCTACGAGGTGCTGGCAACGGCTCTCAACGGTCAGGTGGTTTCTCGTCTGGATTCGCTGGACCGCAAGCTGGAGACCATCGAAGCTCGTGTGGACAGGATCGAGTCAGCACCCGCTACCCAACCACTTCGCATTGACCGCATCATCGTGCCGGGCGGCAGGACTGATCTCTTCGGCATCAGCAAGGCGATGCGGACTGCACCCAAGCCGGCTACCCTCAGCAGCAAGGTGCTGACCAAGGCACCAGCGGTTGCACCTCCAGCCCCAACTCCAGCGGTTCACAAGTCCGCGCCCCGCCAGCAGTTAGTCCCACCCAAGCTGTAGCCTGTTTCCTAGATCGCTCAGGTGGTGTAGACTACGCTCCAAGATCGCTGGGCGAGGACTACTATGCACCTCCCGTGGGACCAGCCTGCCCTTGACTTGTCGTTCACCTGTAAGCATTGTGGCCAGACCTACCGCAACGAGTTCAACACCGTCACGCTTTGTGCTTGCCCTTCTGCCGAGCAGGAGCGTCTGGAACAGCATGAGCGGGACGTGACCTTTCAGCGCCAGCAGAAGATTGATCCTCAGGTCAGTTTTCAGGAAGCCCGCGAGCGGAACAAGGCCCGCTCCAAGCCCCAACTATGAGAGGTGGACCGATGGAGCCAAAGATCGAGATCCCGAAGGAGTTGCTGGAGCAGATGGACAAGGAGCAGCCGTCCACTGATCCGAAGTATTGGGCCAAGTCCTCCTGCAAGATGTGTCAGGGGCTGGGCAAGTTGGGAAAGATCAGAACGGTATTGCCGGGCGGTGGCAACAACATCATCGAGCAGGAGGAGTCGGCCTGCTACTGCGCCCGAGAGCGCCACAAGAAGTGGCAGAACAAGTGGCTGGCAGCCCACCGCCCGGCTCCGGTGAAGCCGACCAACGGCAACGGGAGCAGAAAGCCTACCCCACCCGTGACGCGCACGCTGGAGCGTCTGGATCGACTCGACGACATGCTGGCTGAGATGAAGGGCGAGGCTCACCAGTTGGCCGTCTACATCGACAGCCTGCCCCAGAAGGTGCAGTTGGAGCAGATGGCCCAGGGCCTCAAGGAGCACCAGGAGGACCGCAAGGCTGCCGAAGATCAGTCCAAGTCCATGGACGAGCGGGCCACCGAACTGCGGGAGCAGGCAGCATTGCTCACCAAGCAGGCGACCGAGTTGGAACGCGGCGCGGCTCACCTGCGGAACAAGGTGGTCCCCGACTTCAACAAGGAGTTGGGGGTCATGCAGATCAACCATGATCGGGTCCGCAAGGAGTACCACACGCAGGCCCACTCCTGGGGGCGCAAGTACCGCATCCTGGCAGCCAAGATCGAGAAGCTGGAGCGGAGGCGAGCCAGGGTGGCCCAGGAGGGTGGCATCCCCCTGGAGGAGCCGGTGGTGGCCCCGGAGGTTCCCCTGGATCAGTAGTCGTTGACAAGCCTTAGCCAAGGTGCAACTCTAGTACCAAGTTCGTAGTACCTGATCTGGTGGACACCACAACAGGAGAGTGCTAGGCATGTCGTTCAACCCGAATCGAGTCGCCAGCACGGGCGGGGTCGCTCGCAAGCAGCGGTCGTACAACCCCCACGCTGGAGTGCGGCGCAGTCAGATCGCCAGCCGCAGTGGCCCGTCGGTGCGGTTCACCGACTACGCCAACCGCAAGGACACCGCCTACGGGTGGTGTATCTCGATCTTCAAGGGCAAGAACTTCGAGGTGGAGTTCCAGTTCATGTGCTCGCGCAACGCGAGTGGCAGGCTGTGTCATCCCACCAAGGATCGGTGCATCCGGGTCATCAGCGGGAGGCTGTTCGTGGTCGTCGGTGAGGAGACCACCCCCGTTGACGCCCACCAAGCGTTCACCGTCGAGGCCGGGGTGGAGTACATGCTGGCCACCTCGGGGACCGGCGACGTGGAGATGCTCGTCTGCCAGGATGCCAACTACGAGAAGGATCTGAACCACGTCACCCCTCCTGAGGCGGTCAACGTGGTGGCCAACATGGGCCCGGTTCGTCCCGACAACGAGGCTCGTCCTCACCGGGATGGATCAATGGCCCAGCAGCAGGCAGCCCAGATCGCGGAGGAGCGAGCGCAGAAGCGAGCGGGCCGCACTCCGATGAGGGGCCGGGCCCCGTTGCCTGGGCAGCAAGTTGAGGGTGTCAATCCTCGTCCGGTTGGGACGGGCGGCTTCGGCGGGGAGTAGCTCAATGTCCCGGTGGGACGAGTGGCTGAATGAGATCCGCAAGGCCGAGGGGGATGTCGCTGGTGCCCGTTCTGGAGAGAAGATCGGGTATCAACCTCTAGGTAAGCCCCGTGTGGCCCCTGCCATGAAGCCCATGGCTTCGGGCCACATGGACCCAGGCTACAAGGCTCCAACCCCATCACTGGAGAAGATCAGATCCCAGAAGGTCAGAAGCTACTCCCCACCGGGCGGGGCAGTGGCTCAGCAGCACGACCCAAGATCACTGGAGCAGATTCAATCCCAGAAGGTCACTGGGGCTCCTGGAACCACCTCATCGGCTGAACGCTACCACGTATCCCAGCAGGCTCAGAAGCCCCCAGAGAAGCAACCTTCCCTCGAAGAAATCCGCGAGCAGAAGGTCAAGGGCTACCAGCCCAAGAAGCCCCTGGTGACGCCGGCTACCCGACCGGCTGGTGGTGGTCCCCCTGGACAGCCTGACTCTGCGAAGCTGGCCAAGCCTCACGCTCCTGGGAAGGAAGGGGAGAAGGAGGGCGGGCGTGAGGAGGACAAGAATCCCAAGCCACCTCTCAAGATCAGTGGGGTACGGAAACCCAGCCCGCGTGGTCCAAGTCCGATGGATTGGTTCCAGTATGGTCAGGCTCAGGGGCAGATGACCACCCATGCAGGATCAGCCCCCAGCATTCTGGCTGCCCACACGGCACGGGTTCTGGGACGGGTTCAGCGGGCCACTGGTGCGCGTCGGTACGGTCCAGTGGAGGCAGCCCAGCAGCGCCAGATGATGCTGACTCGAATGGCACCTGGGGGCGGGGGTGGTGGCGGGTCCAATGTTCGTCGAAGCCTGTCACCTGAGGGGGAGCAGATCATCAAGTCCCATACGCTGCCCTCAATCTACCTGCACTCCAAGCTGTTCCCTCGTGGTCGTCTGGCCCAGCGGGACAAGGCGATCAAGCTCCCCGATCCGGCTGAGGAGAACCTACAGCCTGGGCAGGACGAACTTCCCGAGGAGATCAAGTCGTGGGCCCACAAGGCGATCCACCGCATCATCGAGTCAGCCGGTGGGATCGAGAAGGCTCGTCGGCTGCTGATGGCCATGGCCAAGGCGGGTGCGGCTCAGGAGTCCAGTGGAAGGCATACCTTCCCAAGTGAAGATCAGGCCAAGCGGGAGGAGGAGAGCCCACGCGCTCATCGAGGGGTGGGCAACGCTGGGACTCCGGATCTTCCGGAGCGTGGCGGCGATTGGCATGGCACAGTCCCAGGGGTCCCTGACGTTCCGGAGGACTCCGAGGATGTGAGTACCGGCAAGACCGGGGAGCAGCAGGGACAGGATCGACCCAAGCCCAAGAAGAAGCAGCAACCCACTCCTGGCAACCCTGCCAACCCACCTCCCCCTCAGCCCTCTAAGACTGAGGAGGCGATCAAGGCCCTGGCCGGGGCTCCTCGGTTCAGTTCTGGCCCATTCATTCCACCTCGGGAGGCCAAGTTCCTGCTGGAGTTCGGGTACTCGCCTGAGGAGATCAAGCAGGGGGACTACCGGGTGGCTCCCTGGATGCGGGCTGAGTTCAATCGCCAGCAGACCAGCGTGATTAACAAGTCCATCGACGGGCTACTGGGGAGGATCAGCCGATGAGTGGCCTGAGCTACCTCGACATCCAGAAGCAGATGGCCAAGTCCATCAGCTTCGATGACTCCATGGCCGAGGTACAGCGGCTCCAGGCAGCAACGGCTCACATCCCGGCGATGATGCGGAAGGCAGTGGATCGTCCTGCCCAGATGCCCACCAAGTATCCCGATGAGTCCCCAATGCGGGGTCCCAAGGCAGCCTTCTTCGATCCGCTCTCCCTCCAGTACGCCATGGGGTACAAGGATCGGCGGTACTCGCTGACCTACGAGACTCTGCGCCGCATCTCGATGCAGTTGTCGGTGGTGGCGGCAATCATCAACACTCGTGTCGCTCAGGTGGCGGCATTCTCCCAGGCGTACCGGCACACCAAGTCACTGGGGTTCGTGATCAAGCACAAGGACCCCGAGCACATGACCACTGCCAGCGAGCGGAAGTTCATTCGCTTGCTGGAGGACTTCATCGCCAACTGCGGGGAGCCGGGGCGGGTCAACCCCTACTGCCGCATGATCCGTGATGACTTCGAGAGTTTTCTCAAGAAGATCGTCCGTGACACCCTCACCTACGATCAGTTGGCCTTCGAGGTGGTGCCCCGACAGAATACCATCCCCTACGAGTTCTGGGCGGTGGACGCTGCAACGATCCGGCTGGCCTCCTCGGACAAGGATGTGGGGGCAGCCTGGAGCTACCACGCCCGCAACACGGTGGCTCCGTTGCAGCCCTACCGCTTCCAAGGTCTCTACGCAGGGCAGTCCTACGGCAGCCGGGACACGTTCCTGGGAGAGCCCCTCCAGTACGTGCAGGTGGTGAACGGGCAGATCGAGAACGTCTACACGCGCAGCGAACTGGCGTTCGGGGTTCGCAATCCACGCACCGACATCTACATCCAGGGCTACGGCTACGGCGAATTGGAGCAGATGGTCACCATCGTGACCGGGTTGCTCTATGCTGAGGAGTACAACCGGCGCTACTTCACCCAGGGGGCTCACCCGAAGGGCCTGCTCAACTTCAAGGGGGACAACTGGACTCCAGATCAATTGGAGGCGTTCCGGCGGCAGTGGATCGCTTCGGTGGCTGGGGTCGAGAACGCCTGGAAGACGCCGATCACTCAGTCTGACGGGATTGAGTGGATCAATCTCCAGATGACCAACAAGGACATGGAGTTCAGTTCCTGGATCGAGTACCTGATCAAGATCACCTCAGCGGTCTACCTCATCGACCCGGCTGAGATCAACTTCGACCTTCACGGTGGTGTGCAGCAGACGCCACTGTTCGAGTCCAGCCAGGAGTGGAAGCTCAAGGCATCCCGTGACCGTGGGCTGCGCCCACTGCTGCGCTTCCTGGCCAAGCTGATCAACCGCAACGTCATCGACCGCATTGACGATCACTTCGTCTTCGAGTTCGCTGGTCTGGATGAACTGACCGAGCAGGAGAAGCACGAACTCCTCAAGGAGCAGATCAGCACCTACCTGACGCTCAACGAGGGGCGTCGGTCTCTCGATCTCCCGGATCTGGAGGGTGGCGACATCCCGCTGAACCCGGTCTACCTCCAGGCGATCCAGATGGCTCAGCAACAGCAGATGCAGGAACAGCAGATGGCCCAGCAACAGCAGATGCAGGAACAGCAGATGGCTCAGCAGGGCCAGCCAGGGATGGAGCAGGGTGGGCAGCCCGGCGGCGCACCGGCTGGGGCTGGGGGCCAGCAGGGTGGCCAGTACCCGATGAATCAGGTCCCTGGCGAGTCCGGGGCGGCGTCGGCGGCAGCCCCGGTGGGCCCATCCCCGCAGTACACCGAGAACTTCGGCAAGTCCCATGACTCTCCGAAGGTGATCAAGATCACGTTCGACGATTGGAAGGATCAACGTCGGAGGAACTGACCATGAAACACTTTCTCGGAGAGTGGGCGCACAAGCAGAAGGCGGGCGAGATCAGCAAAGCTGAGGAGCCCAAGGTCTACCATCATGGTCAGGTCTACGGCACCAAGGATCTGAAAGGCGACAAGGCCCTGGTCGGGAAGTACAAGACCAAGGAGGGGGAGATGAAGCACCCTCCCAAGGGCAAGGATGAGAAGCGGGAGATGGCCTCGGATCTGATCCGGGAGCACATGCACCACCTGGGTCGGCATTCCGGGGGCCCCAAGCAGGCCATCGCCATCGCACTCCGACAGGCCGGGCTCAACCGCAAGAAGTCCATCGGCAAGGCTAACCCCGAGCCCGTGGCGGTGCCCGTGACTTCCACCTACAAGCCCACCACCCAGGCTCATCCCGACGTGCAGGTGGCTCACCAGCACGTCCAGGATGCCATGGGCAAGCTCCAGGCGCTGCACGAGCACCTGTCCGGGATGGCCCAGAAGTGGAAGGCCGAGGACGAGGAGACCGGCCAGAAGCGGGCTGGGCTGCTTCGTCGATCCTTGGATGTTTTGGTGGAGAAGGGTCACCGCGCCTTCTATAGTTCCAAGGGTGATCCACACCGTCACGGTGGCGCTGACACCCCCAAGGACGCTCAGGCGGCTGAGGGTGGGAAGGGTCACTCAGGCTTCTATCGCCGGAAGGCCACCAAGGGAGATCGAGCGATGATGGGCAAGGGGATCGATGTGCTGGCTGAGGAAGGTCGGTCGGTGGCTCGCGCAGCACGCAAGTCCATGGAGACCTGCAAGGGCTGTGGCAAGGCCATGGGCCTGTGCAAGTGCGCGATGAAGTCCAAGACGGCCCAGGCCACCGACATCTTGAAGGGTCGGATGAAGTTGGTCACCGACGAGTCAGGGAAGATGCGTCCGGTGTCCACTGAGCGCACCCCCACGATGTCGCTGGAGAAGATCGAGAGCGGACCCAGTGCTGGGCAGCACAAGATGATTGGGCCCTCTCACTATGAGGGTGGATCAACTGGTCCAGGAAGGATGCAGACCAGCGGTGGTGAGCACACCCAGGTCATCGCCTCCTCGCCCCGGATGCACACCCTGACTCCTGCTGGGACCAAGCCTGAGCCCTCGATGGCGACCAGGACTGCTGTTGATGAGTTGAAGCAGATGGGACCGCCCAAGACAGGTCAGTTCGGATCAACTCCCAAGTTGGCTGCACCTGTCAAGCCCAAGACGGAGCTTGAGGGTGCTCTGGGGGAGATCAAGCAGATGGGGGCCCCCAAGAAAGAGGCCATGGCAGCGTCGAAGGCGCTCACGTCGCTGCTCAACAAGGCCCCCACCGAGATGTCCTCCAACCCCACGCACGGGGAACCGGCGCTGAACCCCCGCAGCGAGAAGCCTGAGATGCACCACGCTCTGGGGGCGGCTTTCCACGAGCGGCGTCGGGATTCCTCTCCAGTAGGATCAGGTGAGTGGGAGCGCCACGACATGCTGGCCGGTGGCCATGCGAAGAAGCTGGCCGGTGTGGTGGGCAGCCCCAAGGCTGCCAGGGCTGCGATCAAGCAGGCCCACGGGACGCTCACCGGCCAGGGGGCCAGCGCGATCAAGGATCGGCATGTGTCTCCAGGTGGCGGTGGCACCCAGAGTCTCCCCGAGAGCCTGCTCCACGAGCGTGAGCCCGCCTGGGCTGGCCCCAAGCAGTCGGCCTCATCGGTGCGGGGCAAGCTCATGGCCAGCGTCAGCGGGCAGATGGACAAGGCCCTGGAGGCGCTTCTGAGCAAGGGCGGGACTTCCTGCCCTGACTGTGGCAAGGCTCTGTCCAAGCCCGGTCTCAAGCGGTGCCCGCATTGCGATACTGAGCTTCCCCAGAAGGCCGGCAGCAGCAATCTGAACCCTCGCTGGGGGTTCCGTGCTGCCGGGGTGGAGAAGGCTGGAACGGAGAGGACCAAGATGAAGATCGACGACGTGCAGGAACGAATCGTGGCCAAGGGTGCTGCCCCTACCTCCGATCCTTCTCCCAAGCCCAAGACAGCCACGCCGCTTCGGATCGGGCCTCCAAAGATGGGACCGGCTCCACAACAGACCTTCACAACAACGCAGCAGCAAGGGAAGATGTCCACACCGCCGATGGAGAAGGCCATGTCGGCACGGTCGGTGCCCCGGATGCCTCGGGCGCTGGCCATGCAGATGGACTCGTGGCGCAACGCCACCAACGTCATGACCCGTGGCAACTCCCGCTTCTCGGATGGGATCAACACGGCAGTCCTGCTTCCGGACCCGACCGAGGCAGTGTCCACGGCGATGGTGGACTCGAACCCGGTGGTCTGCAAGGGCTGTGGTCGCTCCTACATGCACAAGTCCTTCCCGGCGGGCTGCCCCACCTGCACGTCCCGCAAGGAAGTGCCGGGTGCCTGGGACTTCGTGAGCAAGGCCAAGTAGGTCAGGGCCATGCTGACCACCTCAGAGCTATTCGATCTTGTCAAGGCGAAAAAGGTAGCTACTCGCCTGGGCAGGAAGGGTGGGCACTACTACGAGACCCAGCAGGGGAAGCGGGTCTACGTGGGACATGCTGATCCTGGGATGAGTCAGCAGCTTGCTCACATCCTCAAGCTCACGCCTCATCTGGGGACCACTCAGGCTCCGGTGGGTCCGGTTGAGGTCCCGGTGCTGGCTGCCAAGGATCAGCGAAAGCTGGCCCTGGCCACCATCCGGCGCAAGCGAAGCAAGGAGTCCCCTCGGCTGGTGCCCCACGTCGCTTCCCCCAAAGGGCTGCTGGCGCGTCAAGCAGCCAAGACGCATATCCAGATCCAGACCGAGCACTGGCCAGCGTTCATGTGTCGCAACTGCGGGACTTCGGTGGTGCCTCAGTTCCCCACCAAGGAGGTGGGTAACCAACTCCTGGTCAGCATCACCAAGCCGGGTGGCGAGGCTCAAACGGTAGAGGGGTACGATCCTGAGGCAGTTGCCAAGCGGCTGTGCCCTGAATGCAGTAAGCCAGCCGAGATAGTGGGCGGCAAGATCGTCCTTCGTGATCCTGAGTCCAAGCTCCACCTGACCAGGGAGGAGCGGGCGACTGCCAGGGCAGCCTCCAAGGCCAAGATCAACGAGGAGCGGGAGCACCAGCATAAGCTGGAGGTGGCCAGGACCAAGACCCCAGGGAAGCGGACTCCCGAGGAGCAGAAGCTGATCGATGCCTACCTTGCCGGGGAGGCAGTGCGGGGCCGCATCGCGAAGGAGAAGCAGGCCACCGAGCAGCGCAACACCTACCGCAAGGTGTACCAGGATGCAGCCCTGGCGGCTGAGGAGGACGAGGCCCTGGAAACTGCCCGGCAACGGTTCAACGCTCATCTGATCAGCCAGGGAACCAACCCTGAGGAAGCCAAGCAGCGGTCAAGTCAGGCCACGGTGCAGGAACTGGCGACCTTCGCTCACCAGATGATCCGAGAGGGGGCAGATCGCGCCGAGGCTACTCGTCAGAAGCTTGGTGAAGTGGCGCGGAGCAAGCGCATCCAGGGGGTCGTCACCCCCCAGGAACTGATGGCTCACGAGGCCCGGCGGAAGTTGGGCTTGCGGGGTGGTGAGGGGATCGGCATCTTCCGTGAGGTGTTGCACCCCGCGTTGGCGCAGCAGGAGGAGGAGGCTCGCACCGCCCGGTTGCGGGAGCGCAAGGCAGCCCTGGAAGGTGAGAAGTCCAAGGTCAAGAAGGGCCTGTGGATCAGGATCTAGGAGGATCAAGATGCCCACTGACAACCCGTTTGCTGGTCGTGTCCCGCTGAATCTGCGGGAGGGGACGCACGAGGAGATCGCCAAGTCCACCAGCTACCGACCGGGCATCGTTCACAAGCCCGAGTACCGCAACCCCAACCAGGACCCGTCCCTGATGCGGAACGAGGGCTGCACTCCTCTGCGCCGCTACCCGGATGGGCGGCTGGACATCAAGTACGTGGCCGAGCAGATCATCGATCTGGTCCACAAGGTCCAGAACGCGGGGACGCTCACCAGCTTCGAGAAGGCCATCCTGACGCTGATCCTTCCTGGCCAGTTCCAGTTGGTCGATCCGTCGATTGCCGCCACCATGGCGCACATCACGGACGAGGAGCGCATGATGGTGTCGCTGGTCGTCATGCGGCACTTCAACGAGGAGCAGAACTGGAACGCGGGTCGTGGAGGGGGCAGTGTCCCGTTCCGCAACACCACCCGAAGTTGAGATCCACGTCAGCGGCTGTACGGAGGGGGAGCTAGAGAAGGCCCTTCGGGCGGCAGCTACGGGGTTGGCCAAGAAGCGGGAGACTGAGGCTCAGGAGACCCTGAGCGATCAGAACCCAGCCGCTCGCCACTTGGTTCGGTTCATCGACGAGGCGTACCGGACGATGGTGGACAGCCTTGCTGACCAGATCAACAAGATCCTTGCGGAAGGCGAAGCTCACCTCTGAGGGTGAGATCGTTCTCACGGTCCTGGTCACGGAGTACCAGATGACCAGGGAGATGGCACTCAAGATGATCGCTGAGTGTGGGCCACTGCTGGCCATAGCGATCTTGCAACGTAGGAGATCCTAATGCGGCTCATCGTCAGCGTCGGGAGCAGCCCCACTTTCCAGGCCACCCATATCCTGGACATGCTCAAGGCAGTGGTGGACCACGAGAAGCTGGTCCAGCATGAATATGAGCGGGCGCACCAGCGCATCCATGAGTCACGGAAGTATGGTGGGGACACGGCTGCGGCCACGGTCGAGCGGATCAAGGGGATCACCAACCCCCACAAGCTGGTGGGCACCTACCACGCGGCACTGGACCATGGCCTGGGGGATGCAGCCAAGTTCTGCAAGGAGCGGCTGCACGAGCTTCATGGGCGCAGGATCAAGTCCTTCCCACCACCGTCCAAGAAGGTCCACGCTCAGGTGGGCAAGGTTCGCAAGACCGAGCCCAAGGCTCCCGATCCGCAGAAGGGCCAGACCATGGAGAACTACCACCGGACGATCTTCCACCACTACCGCAAGCTGGGGCGCTCCCATGCCCAGGCGCACGCCATTGCCTACAGCATGAAGGAGCGGGCTGCGGAGGGGGGTCATCAGTTCTCCAAGAGCCTGGATCGACCGGACATGGTTGGCCCCCGCCCACTCCAGCCGCCAACCCAGGATCGCTCCCTGACGCACATGCGAGAGGAGCCCTCTCGGTCGGTGGTCCGGGAGCAGGCCCCTCTGCCGGTGACTCGTCCAGGAGCTTCGGGGGCTCATGCCCCGGCCCCACCTCAGCCAGCCCTGGTGATCAAGAAGTCGCTGACCTCCGAGGCCCAGGTGCCCAAGGGGATCGTTTACCATCCCAAGGCTTCCCGAATGAGCGAGGCGCGGGCCACGACTCTCCATAACCAAGCTCACGAGGAGAGCATCACGGAGCACCACGCGAAGGTCGAGACTCACGAGAATCGGGCCCACAGCAGCGATGATCCTGCTGTGAAGGCCAAGCATCGGCGGGCGGTGAACTTCCACAAGAACGCCATAGCTGCTCACCACGCTGCCCGTGAGGCGTTCGGGACCAAGGGGTACGAGCAGGCTTCTGACCGTGCCATCCATGCCACCGATCAGGCCAACGCCTACTCGATGAAGCTGGAGGGTGAAGGGCAGGCGCGGAAGTCGCTGGAGCTACTGCTGACCAAGGCAATCAGGGCTCCCAAGCTGAATCTTCCTGACCCCAACAAGCCGGGTCATGTGCGAATCTCGGCCCCGGCTCTCCAGCATCATCTGGGACATGGCACCTACTCCTTGATCTCGGCTGGTCGTAACTGGAATGATGCCAAGGAGAAGGATCTACACGAGAACCACTCCATGTTCCGGGAGCGGCACCAGAAGTTGAAGGGGGATCTGGACAAGCACGGCTATGCCTACACCGAAGTCAAGGGCAAGTGGGGCGGGTCCGGTGAGCGGTCCTTCATGGTCTACCACAAGCCTCATGCCGAGGACGGGAACGGCAACGGCTTCATGGTTCACCACAAGGGCCCTGGTGAGTTTGCTCACATGCGGAAGCTGGCCAAGAAGTACAACCAGAGCGCAGTGATCCACTCTCACCAGGGAAACCATGAGTGTCACTACGTCACAGGAGAGTCGGCTGGCCAGCATGAGAAGGGATCAGGTTTCGAGATGAAGCCTGGGGCCGAGGACAACTACACCGAGATGTCTCATCCTCACCGTAAGGCTTCTCGGTTCGCCCTCCATATCGGGGAGGAGAAGCACCCGATGGACTCTGCGGTCTTGAAGTCGATCCTGGAGCGCATGGCCAAGGCCCAGATCATCAGGATGCCACCGGAGACCGCCAACACCAATCTCCAACCCGAGCCCACCAGGGGCGTGAGCTACCCGACCCAGGTGGTGGCCAGGGACTACTCTCGGAAGTCGTTGGCCCTGTGGGTTGTACCTACTCGTGGTCCGGTGGCCGGGCGTCAGGTGCTGGTGGTCAGGGTCTAGCTCGTGGCGGTCCTCACTCGACATCAGGTGGAGCGGCTGGCCGAGATCGTTCGGCAGCACGCTGCATGGTTCATCTGGCGCACGCTGGGGAGCCAGACGGTTTCCCAGGGGGACGTGGATCGGCTCAAGGCCAGCGGACTGTTGCCCATGGATGTGAACGTCGATTCGATCAAGTACGCCTGGGTGTTGGGCAAGCTCGAATCGATCCTAAAAGAGAACAAGTGGAAGAACCTCCCATGGGACGAACTGGTGGCCGAGGCCGAAGGTCGGCGGCTCTCTCCAGCGGAGAAGCTGCAACTCGAAGCGGCCTCGTTGACTGCGTTCACCAAGTTCCGGGGGCTGGCCGAGGACATCAACAGCGACCTGTACGAGCGGCTGGCACAGGCAACGGGGAAGGTGGTCAGCGAGGCTCAGGTCCGGGGCACCATCAAGGACGTGGTGCAGACCGGCATCGAGATGAATGAGACCTACCGCGAGGTGGCCAAGAACCTGATCGACTCCTTGATGGAGCCGGGCCGCAACTGGACTCGTGTGGCGGTCACCGAGATGCACGCTGCCCAGCAGCGAGGATACGCGGCGGCGATCTACAACCGGGATGACATCTTCGAGGACGCCGAGGGCCCTGACAGTCAGGTGGCCATTAGGATCGATCCCCATGCCTGTGAGGATTGCCGCCGCCTGTACCTGGACCCGAAGACCGGGCATCCTCGGATTTTCGTTCTCAAGGAATTGCTGGCCAACGAGGGGACCAACTACCAGCGACCGTGGCGAGTGAATGCCCGGCCTTGCGTCCCACCACTGCACCCACACTGCTACTGCCGCCTGTCCTACGTGCCACCGGGCTGGGGCTGGGACAAGCATGGGGACTTCACGCTGCTTGATCCAAAAGAGGCGTATCCAGGAGTCATCACATGAAGCTGATCATCAAGGCCCGCAATCCTCAGGACATCATCCCTGGTGGGTTGGCCGATGGCAAGACCAACAAGGACTTCGACCCAGAGGCCCTGGCAGCCGGGGTCAAGGTCGAGATGGAGCACACGTCGAACCCCAAGATCGCTCATGAGATTGCACGGGACCATCTGACCGAAGACCCCGACTACTACAAGAAGTTGGCGAAGATGGAAGCGGGGGACAAGGGGAAGGTCGAGAAGGCGGGGGCTGCCGAGCCGGGATACTATGATCCGGAGCAGATCAAGATCAAGCGGGAAGACGCGGCTGCCAAGCAGGGGGAGCCGGGGGAGATCAAGGACGAAGCCGAAGACCAGCCCTCTTTCAATGATCCTGAGGCGGTGGATCCTGGGGCCCAGCAGGAAGCCGAGCAGAAGGCCAGGGACAAGGCCGAGGACAAGGGGGAGGTGGCCAAGGCCGGCTTCGGTCCTGGTGGTGGGTTCACGGGCTCTGAGGTGTCTCCGGTGGACACCGGGGAGGACTACACCCCCAAGACCAGCCGAGGGGACGAGATGCACGAGCCCCTGGAGTTTCATCGTCCAGATCAGAAGCCCGAGTGGGTCGAAGTGGGGCCCACCAGGGGCGGGGCCAACCAGTTCAAGCCCTGGTCGGAGGTGGTGGGGGCCAAGGTGCCCATGATTGGCCACCCCTACATGCACCTGCGGCAGTTCACCAACCCGGAGGAGCGGGAGGAGGAGAGCAAGCTCCTAGCCCGCAGCCTCCAGGGGGCCAAGCCACCCCAGGAACCCACGGAGCAGCCCCCAGAGCCCCAGCAACCACCCCAGGAAGCCCCGCAGCCCTCTCAGGAGGGCCAGCCACCCCAGGAGCAGCCTCTGGGGGCCCAGCAGCCGCCTCAGGAAGTCCCGCAGGAGCCCCAGGGGCAGCCTGAGCAGGAGGAGGTGCCCGAGGAGGACCCCCAGGCGGTGGTGACCGAAGGGCAGAAGCTGCTCAGCATGGTCCCCAAGCTCACCGAGTCCCAGCTTCGGGTGGTGGCCAAGCGGATCTGGGGCGACGACTACGAGTACGCCTCCTGGGCCAGCGAGGAGTACATTCGAGAGCATGTGACCGGCTCCATCATGGATATGGTGGAGCGGGCGTTGCGAAACTACCAGGACGCCGAGCTAGGTGATGAGGTGGAGTGATCCCATGCTGTTTCTCGATCTCTCGAAGGCCCGCAAAGGGGAGATGATCGGAGGCAAGTACCTCTGGCGGTGGTGGCATGGCAACCGCTGGAACTACAAGTACGCCAGCCGGCCTCACGAGAACCACGGGATCGCAGAGACCGGCAAGCAGGAGCACTCCATCGAGGTTCATCCTGAGTCCCTGGTCCTGGGCCACACCCCCGAGGAGGCATTCCACCACGCTCGCCAGAAGGCATTGAAGGGCAAGGAGCGCCACGAAGCGGTCTATCTGGGTCCTGATGGCCAGCCCCAGCATCGAGTGGTGGTGCAGCCGGGCCAGGAACGCCCCATCATGATCTTGCCGGCTGAGTCCAAGGGGCAGGCACGCGAGGCAGTCCGTCAACGTACCTTCTCAGCCCTGGAGCGATGGCATCGGCTCGCCACGTCGGTCACCACCATCAACGATGCGTTTGGTGATCCTTGGTTTGACGTGCGGGCTGGAGGGCCCCGAGGACGGCTCTCGGTCAGGTACTATGGCTCCAGCCCGTTCAACCCCTACCAAGGGGCTGCCAAGCGGGAGTGGGTCGCCGCTCCGGTGGGCTCAGGCAAGGATCTCCAGGAGTGGATCAAGAACCAGCACAAGCGGCAGCAGGAGACCCGGAGAGGTACGTCCCAGCCGGCCAAGAAGTTTCCGGTGGACAAGGAACGCCCAGCCACGATGGCGCTGGAACAGGGCAAGATCAAGTGGTCATCCAAGCAAGTCAGGGTGGGCTGGGAGTCCCAGCAGGCCAAGGGGTGGCGGAAGCGGTGGATACGAGAAGCTGGTCTGGGCAACGAGGAGCAGCAGTCTCGGTTCTATCGCAGGATCATGGGGGAGCACTTCGGTCTGGTGATCATGCTGGCCACCCGACAGTTGCGACTCTACCATGTGAGCAGTCCTGAGAGCACCATCCGGCTGGTGGGAGCTACCGGAGCGGCTGACGATCCCAACTCGCTCCAGTTCGATCCCACGGCTCCGTCATTCAAGGGCATCCAGCGGGCGGTCAACTCCTACGACCCGGCCAAGGGGTTCAGGTTCTCCACCTACCTCTCCGACTGCCTGTGGTGGGAGTATTTCCGCGAGACCAGCCGCATCGTGGACGAGATCAAGCAACGTCGCCGCATGATCACTGGTGACGCGCTGGGTGAGGCGGTGGACAGGGTGGATCTCCAGCATGATGCCACCCCTGGGTACGACCAGATCATTGGTGCCGGCGCACACTACCGGCAGGCTGATGAGGGTCTGATCCATGATCAAGAGAACCTCCAGGAGTGGAAGGTGCGCCAGGAGGACCGGCTGGCCCGGCTCATCGCAGAGACCAAGGACTCTGATCTGCGGCGGCTGGCCCATCAGGCGTTCCGCGAGATGCAGGCGACGAAAAACTTGGAGCAGGCCAACGCCTTTGTGGTCCACTACCAATCCGAAGGTGGCCACCAGTTCGCAGAGCCAGTGACGCTGGAGCCCCCCAAGCATCGGCGGCGGGGGCGGCTCACCAAGCAGGAGCGGCAGGCGTGGACGGTCATGGTCGAGTCCCACCTGACGCTCACCCAGGCTGAGAAGGCGGCGTTGCAGGCAGCGGCTCCCGATGGGGACCTGGAGAACATGCGGCCCATCCATGAGATCGCAGAGAACCTGCACCGGGATCATCCTGAGGAGTTCCCCACCAAGCCCTCTGAGACCAGGATCGCCAACTTGTTCTACCACGCTTTCCAGGCCCTCTCGGGGCGTCCGGAGTTTGAGGCCATGCGGGAGAAACTGTCTCCAATCCAGAAGGCCATTCTGATCCTTAGGTCTGCTCAGGATCAGGTGATCTCGGACGCTCTCGATGTGTTGTCCAAGGGCAAGAAGGGCGAGCAACTGGCGGGGCACAAGTACATCAAGCGGGAAGCTCATCCCGGTGGCTTCCGCTACTACTACCAGGAGCCCAAGACCAACAACTACGTTCAGGGGACCAATGCGCCAGTTGGCCACGGTCACCATGATCCTGCTCTGGGTGAGCCAGCCCGGCACCCGAGTGAGCCCTCCTATGAGGAGAGTCCCGAGTATTTCGATCCCAAGGGTCGCAAGCTCAATCGGGCGGCAGTTCCCGAGGCTGAGTGGAATCGGGAGTACGATCCCAAGGTAGGATCGGGACAGAACTGGGCGTCCCGCTGGCCCAAGGCCGATGCTGATCCCAGCAACCCCTACGAGTACGCCTACTACGATGAGGACACCAAGAACCGGGCTGATCTGAAATACAACGCTTCCAACAAGCACTTCGACTCCCAACTGCCCAAGGTGCGGCAGTGGTACAAGTCGTTGCTCAAGTCCAAGGAGCTTCCTGATCAGACCCTGGGCCTCATGGTCGCCATGCTGGATCAGGCGATGATGCGGGCCGGCAAGAAGCAGCACGAGAAGGCACGGGGCACGGTGTCGCTCTGCACCTTGAAGGTGGAGAACGTCAAGCTGCGGGGCACCACTGCCATTTTCAGCTACACCGGGAAGAAGGAGCAGCAGCAAGAGAACGTGGTGCGGCTGGACGACCGCTGCGCCTCGATCTTGAAGACGCTGATCACGGCTCCTGGCAAGCGGCCTCGGGACTACCTGTTTGCGGTGCCGGTGAAGGTGGGTGGTCGGATGGTGTACCGGGATGTCGGGTACAACATGCTGCACCGCTCGCTCAAGGTGATGGGCGTCACGGCCAAGCAGTTCCGGACCTACCACGGCACCCGGTTGTTCGTGAGTGCCTTCCGCAGCTTGTCCCAGGAGATCAAGGGCCGAGTCACTCCGGATGTGCTCAAGAAGATCACCATGGATGCAGCCACGCAGGTGGCCGGGGCGCTGGGGCACTTCCGAGGGAAGGGGAAGGAGCAGAAGCCCGACCCGACCACCACATTGCGGGCCTACATCGATCCTGTGGTGATCAAGTCCCTCTACGTCGAACTTCTCAGCCCCGAGAAGAATCTCGACAAGGCGTTCAAGCTCCAGGGTCGGATGGAGTTCCAGGGTCTGCCCATCTCCGTCGAGAACAAGGCCGGGTCGGTGCGCCACTGGAAGGATCACCACAGTGGCACCGAGGGTGACACCAAGATGGTCCACCCCTATGGCTACATCCGGCGCACCGAAGGTGCTGATGGTGACAGCGTGGACGTGTTCGTGGGTCCCAAGCAGGATGCCAAGAACGCCTACGTG
>Ga0315284_10002335_pt1 | contig 27193 bp, 20 predicted proteins | sample YL17G09_16_MG_FD_203696 | JGI IMG/M metagenome (GOLD analysis project Ga0315284, IMG submission 203696) | Sediment microbial communities from Yellowstone Lake, YNP, Wyoming, USA - YL17G09_16 | ecosystem: Environmental > Aquatic > Freshwater > Lake > Sediment | place: USA: Wyoming | collected...
CTTGGCTCCTTCGACCTCCCACCCCCCCCCCCCCCCGCGCGCACGCCTCTCCGCCCGCGGAACTGCCTTCCCTGTGCCCCTGACCCTCACCTTGTGCCCCGCCTCTCGCAGCATTGCGACGGACGACTCGCGGAGCTCCGAGGAGGGAGACACGACGAGAACAGTCAGGCGCTGTGCTCTTCCATCGTCGCCAGAGCCGACGACTACTTCGCGTGTCTTCTCGGCGTCGTTTGGTGCCATGCTTGCGAGCCCGCCCGCGGTTACGGTAGCAGTCGTCGTCGTCTGCTTTTCTCGGAAGGGGTGCGTGATTCCAAAGGAGACGGGAGAGAGCTCGTTGCGCTTGTTCGTCCCTTGAGAGACGAAAAAAAGGAGCGAAAGTGACGAGCACGAAAAGAAAAAAATATCTTCTTCGTCGAGCGAGAACTTTTTTGGGGCTCTCACCGTTTCCCCTTTTTTTCCTTTCGCGTTTCTGTGGTTGGCGATCATTTCCCCGTCGGAGAGGCGAGAACAAGCGAGAGCTACTTTACACAGAATGCGTTAAAAGGCGCAAGAGCGGGCGAGGAAGGAGCGAGGGCTCAAGGAGAAGAGATCAAGGTTCAAAGAGGCTCTCTTTTCTCTCTCTCTCTCTCTCTCTCTCTCTCTCTCTCTCTCTCACCACCTCGGAGGCGGCGGAGGACCACGGAACCCGCCGCCACCTCCTCCGTAGCCCCCCCCTCCTCCTCCCCCTCCTCCGTACTGCGGCGGCGGAGAATAGCTCATCATCATGGGCATCGGCGGGGGCATCCCCGGAGGCGGGGGCCCGTCGAAGCGCATCATTCCCGGAGGCATCATTCCCGGCGGCGGCGGCGGCGGCGGCGGAGGAGGGGGCATCATCGCGGCTCGGTTCGACCCTCCCGCCCCGAAGCCGCCCGACGCTGCCACCTTGGCCCCGGGCCTGAACGGCAGCTGCACGCTGAAGATCTTCGCGTCCGAGTCCCAGTGCACGAAGAAGGCGTCCCCGCGCTCGACCTCGGCGTTGGGGACCTTGAACGCGATCGTCTCGTAGGGCTCCGCCGCGAACAGCACGTACTGCCACGCGCGGTCGGGGGCCTCCTTGCGCTGCTCGAAGCACGACATGAACCTGTGGCGCGGCTCCGAGCCGCCCGAGATCTCGGGGTACTCGATCTGGAACAACAGGGACCGCTGGTTCCTCTCCGGGTCGAACTGCTTGGTCACGCGGTACCCGGGCCGCCCGATCTTGACGCCCCCTTTCTTCACCGGCACCGATGCCGGCCTCGGCGCCGTCGCCGAGGAGCCCTGGGACCGCTCCGCCTCCCTCGCGGCGCGCTTGGCGAGGCTGCCCTGGTGCCTCCTGCCCTGCGTGTGCGCCAGGTAGTTCCCCTCGTTCTTGTGCACCGTGAGGCAGAGGCGGCACTCGTACTGCCCCAGGTGGTTGCGCATGAAGTAGGGGTCTTTCGTGATGTCGATGGTCTCCAGGGCGAGGCGGCGGAGGCGCTCGCGGCGGTCGACGTTCTGTTGGAGAAGGTCGGAGGGGGAGAGGAGAGTGGAGGCTGGGTGAGCGAGGAGAGGGAGGGAGGTCGGAACGAAAAACGGAAACAAATCGCCGCCGGCGACGAAACTTCAACAAAACTCTTTCTCTTTACCTCCTGCGCCGCCGACGTGTGCCCTCCTGTCCCGGGCTTGGAGCCGTGCTCCCTCGCTGCCATGAAAGACATCTTGACGAGGTGTGAAGTTGTTCAAACAGGCGTTCGAAGAGAAGAGGGGGGTTGGCTGATGGACGTTTTTTAATTCGTCGACGCCGGTCGTCGCTTTTGTCTCTGTCTCTGTCTCTTCTCTTTCGCGCTTCAGGGACAGAGAGAGGGAGAAGGAAGGCTCTTGCTCTCAGAGAGGAGCGCACGCGCGAACCAAGGGAGAGGCAAGCTTCGCTCGCTCGCCTCGCTCGCTTTCTCTCTTCTGCCGTCGTCGTTCGCCGAAGAAGAAGAGTGAGTCCTCGACTTTCGGTGGTCACAGATCTCACTTTTCTTCTTTTTCGAGAGAGATCGCGTCGCGCTCTCTCTGGCTTACGTTCTCTCCGTCTTTGTTCTCCGCCTTTGTTCTTCAGAGAGCATCGACCAGAGCTCAAGCAGCATCGCAGCACACTAAAAACAGCCGAGAGGCGAAGAGAGAGAAAAGACAAAGTCCTCTTGTTCAATCGTTTCCCCTTCCTCCGGGTTTCCTTCCTCCCTTCTTCTTCCCACCTCAGAGAGCGCTTCCGTCCGCTCCTCTTCAAACCATCTGAGCCACCATGACGACCATGCAGAAGATCGCGGAGATCGAGCACGAGGTGCGGTTGCGAGTTTTCTTCTCTTTGTTTTTTTCTTTCGTTGTCGCCTCTCGAAGCCAACGACTTTTTTGTTCTTGTTCTTTCACCGTGCTCGCTCTCCCGCCGTGCCAAGCTTCGATGGCACGCTTTCTCCTCCAGCGCCTTCTTCTCTCTCCGGAGCCTCGCCTCGGAGGAGCGGAACGAGTTTGAAAAAGTGGGAGAGGGAATGCGGCGGCCGTCTTCGATCGGCGTTGTGTTTGGCCGCCGAGGATGCTCGATCGATCGATACAGCACTCACCCTCTTCTTTCTCCTTCCTTTCCCGAAAAAAAAAACCCTCGACGCAACGAAACAGATGGCCCGCACCCAGAAGAACAAGGCCACCTCGGGGCACCTGGGGATGCTCAAGGCCAAGCTCGCCAAGCTTCGGCGAGAGCTCCTCGACCCGGTCGGCGGCGGCGGCGGCGGCGGCGGCGCCTCGCGTGGCGACGGCTTCGACGTCAACAAAGTCGGCGACGCCCGCGTCGGCCTTGTGGGCTTTCCCTCCGTGGGCAAATCGACGCTGCTGAACAAGCTGACCGGCACCTTCTCGGAGGTCGCGGCCTACGAGTTCACGACGCTGACGTGCGTGCCCGGAGTCATCCGCTACCGCGGCGCCAAGATCCAGCTGCTCGACCTCCCCGGGATCATCGAGGGCGCCAAGGACGGCAAGGGGCGCGGCAGGCAGGTCATCTCGACCGCGCGCACGTGCAACCTCATCCTCATCGTGCTCGACTGCCTCAAGCCGCTCACGCACAAGAGGCTGATCGAGCACGAGCTCGAGGGGTTCGGCATCCGGCTCAACAAGCGCCCTCCCGCGATCACCTTCCGCAAGAAGGAGCGCGGCGGCGTCGCGCTGACCTGCACGGCGCAGGACTCGAAGCTGGACTTGGACACGGTCAAGGCGGTTCTGAGCGAGTACAAGATTCACAACGCGGACGTGCACGTTAGGGACGGTGAGGCTCCCCCCCCCCCACCCCCCACCCCCCACCCTCCCCTCGTTTTGGGTTTTCGAGGTCGAGAACAAGGGAAAAAAGAAGAAGACAAAACTCACTTTTTTCGTTTCAAACTCTCCAAAAAAAAAACTCAAAACTCAAAACATAGCAAACTGCGACGTCGACGACCTCGTCGACGTCATCGAGGGCTCCCGTGTTTACATCCCGGCGATCTACACGATCAACAAGGTGGACCAGATCTCTCTCGAGGAGCTGCAGGTGATGTCCCGCCTGCCGCACTACTGCCCGGTGAGTTGCTGTTTTTTAAATATTTTTTCTCTCTTCTTCGGCCGAGGGGAATTTTCAGAGCTCACTTCTCTCTCTTTCTCTTCTCTCTCTCTCTCTCTCTCTCTCTCTCTCTCTCTCTCTCTCTCTCCTTCTAGGTCTGCGCCTACCTCGACTGGAACCTCGATGGCCTCGTCGAGATGATCTGGGAGTACCTCAGCCTCACAAGGGTCTACACGAAGCCGAAAGGAAAACTCCCGGACTGGAACGAGCCGGTGGTGCTCGCGACGCGCGAGCCGCCGACCGTTGCCGACTTCTGCGACCGCATCCATCGGGGGCTGCTCAGGCAGTTCAAGCACGCGCTGGTCTGGGGTGCCTCGGCGAGGCACAGGCCGCAGCGGGTCGGGAAGGAGCACGTGCTGGCCGACGAGGACGTCGTGCAGATCGTCAAGAGGGTCTGATTTGGAAAGAAACAGGTTAAAGGAAAAGGGAGGTCTTTGATCGTCGTTTTTGCCGTCGTAGTCGTCTGCTGCTGCTTTTTTTCCGGGCTTCTGCGCTTTTTCTTTTTTGAGAGTTTTCTATATTTTCAAGAGAGAGAGAATGCGCAAGGAGTCAATCAGAGTGTAAAATCAAGGGTAGCTGGGTTTTTCTGTCTTTATAGAGCGCGCGGAGAGAAGAGGAGAAACTTGCTCTCTCGCGCTTTCGCGCGAGAGAGCAAGAAACTTTTTCTTTTAGCGAGCCCGTCCATCTTCTTCATTTTTCCCATTTTCATTCTTCTCTTTCTCCCTCTCTCTCTTTCGGCAATAAAAAAGAAGAATGTCCTACACCTCCCTACCGATATGCTTCCTCTGCGGCGGGCGCGACGCCGAGGGAGTCCCCCTGGCGGCAGCCGCGAAGAAGAAGCCCTCTGCCGCCGCCGCCGCCGCCGCCGCTGCCGCTGCCGCCGTCGGAGGGGGGGGCTCCTACCAGGGACTTGCGGCGGGGGAGGGAGAGGAGGAGGAGGCGAGGGCGCCCGCTGCTGCCGCCCCTCCTCCCTCCCCCGCTCCCCGTGTCCTCCCCGCCGCCGCTTCCAACGGCTCCGGCGGCCGCCTGCTGCTCGCGGCCCACGAGCGCTGCTTCTGCCTGCACCAGGCGTGGCGGGTCCTGAGCTGCGGCAGCGCCGACCCGCCGCCCGTCGTCGCCTCTTCCTCTTCTTCTACTTCTTCTTCATCTTCTTGTTATTCCTCCTCGTCTTCTCTTTCTTCTTCCGACGGCTGGATGATCGACTGGAGGAAGGAGCTCCCGAGGCACGCCACGGCGGGCGTGGTCGCCGCCGTAGCGGCCGCCCTGGAGAGGCAGAGGCGGGGGCGGAGGGAGGGAGACGAGCAAGGGCGGCAGCAGAGACAGAAGCAGCAGCAAAAGGTCGAGGAGGAGGCCGAGAGGAGCGAAGAACAAAGCGAAAACGCTGGCAAGACCGAGGAGGCCGCGACGCTGGCGTCGGCGGCGAGGGAAGGGTTTGCGGCGTTTGCTGCGTCGCTGGCGAACTTTGAGTGAAAAGAAAGATGGAGAAGGAAGAGCCGGCTCACTTTCATTTTGGTTCTCACTTTCATTTTTTTGTTTTTAGTTTCTGCTTTCTTGAAAAAAAAGAAGTCAATTCCGATGCTCGAGTGTTTTCTCTCGCGTTCCGGGAGCTGAGGAGCGCGTCTCTCTGCCTTCATGGCGCCCCGTCAGTTTCGTGCGCATGCGGATAGCTCGCGGCCGCGAAGAGCAGCAGCAGCAGAAGAGGCACCACGCGGGACACAAGAGCGCGATAGTTCAGTCGCCGATCGCTCTCGCCCTCTTCGCCCTCAGCAGCGCCCTCAGCGAGCTCTGCCCCGTGCCGTCGCCGCCCTGGCCCCTACAGCGCTCCCCCTCCGCGCCGCCCTCCTGCGCCTCGCCACGGACGCTCCGGGGGCCCCGCCAGGGTCCCGCAGGAGGATGCTCGAGGCGCTGAGGCCGCGAAGGGGCGAGGGAGGGGGGGAGGAGGAGGGGTTCCGCGAGCTGCTCTCCCGCACGCTGTGCGCGCTGCCGGCGCCGACAGGGCCGACGACAAAGCTGAGGTCGTCGCCAACGGCGTCGATGCGGGCTCCTCCGCCTTCGACGCTCCCGGCCGCGCACGCCTTCGCGCTCACGCAGGAGTCCTGCCAGGCCGAGCTCGTGCACCGCGCCGCAGAGGAGCTCTCCTCGAGGGCAGCGACGAAGGGGAACGTGCTGGTCCTCGAGGCCAAGAGGCTCAAGGCATCGGGCCAGATGCCGGCCCCAAGCCCGAGCGCTTGGACCGTCGGCGGCGCGAATCCGTCGGCCCCGACCTCCTCTCCCTGCGCGCTCTTCGCCGACCTGACCGCGGGGCCCTGGGCCGAGCTCGGACGCCGCATCGGCGACGCACTCATGCTCCACCTCCTGACGAAAGGGACGATCTTCCTTCCCCTCCCGAGGGGGTGCTGGGCTCAGGTCTCGGGCCCGCCCCCCTCGGCGCTGCTGAGGGAGGCGGCGCGGCGGAGGAGGCACAGGAGGGCGGCGGCGAGGCAGCGGGGCAGGCGCGGCGGCGAGGGCGGGAAGAGGAGGAGGGCGGCAGCGCGCAAAAGCGAGACGGAGAGCGCGGCGACGGGAGCGACGGCGGGAGCGGCGGCGGGAGCGGCGGCGGGAGCGGCGGCGTCGCCCCTTTTTCGCTCGCCGTCTCTGCCTCCTCTCGACGACGGTGGAGAGCTGATGGAATTCGAACAGAGAAGAGGAGAAGAAGAAACGAGGGGACTCGCCTCCTCTCGCGCTTCCGCTTCCGCTTCCGTCGCCGCCGTCGCCGCCAGGGAGCTTCTGGCCCCCAAGGCGAGGCCGTCCTCCTGGAGGAGGCGACGGGCCGCGAAGGAGAGGGCCGCAGCTGCAGCTGCGCAGGCGGCGGCGGGAGCGGGGGAGCCTCTTCGGTCCTTCGACGCCGCCGCCGCCGCCGCCGCCACTGCCAAGAAAGATGCCGCTCCCGCTGCTCCAATGTCCGAGGACGGCGACGCTGCCGCCGCCGAGGTCGGGGACTTCCCCACTTTGGCGGTCCCGACGACGAAAAGTCAGCTTTCGGCAAAGAAGAAGAAGAGCAAGAAGAAGAAGAGCAAGAAGAAGAAGAAGACCCCGCCCTCCCGCTCCGCGCGCCGCCGCGCCGAGCGCCGCCGCGTCGCCCTCGCCGCCTCGTCGCCGTCCGGCTTCGACCCCCTCCGGACCGACCTGCAGAGGCGCGGGCTCTTCTACCGCCCGGCCTTTGGTAGGCGCGGCCCGGGGCTGCCGAGGGCGCACCTCCTCCCGGCGCTGGCAGAGGCGACGGGGCGCGCGAGGGAGAAGCAGAGAGAAGAGGAGCAGCGGCGGCGGCGGCAGCGGCAGTCTCGCGACGTCCCCACCGAGGAGCAGCCTCCTCCTCTCCCTCCTCTCCTCCCCTCCCTCCTCGCCCCAGCCTCCCTGACGTGCGCTCGGCGCCTCTACTCCTCGATCTGGGGCACCGCGGCGCAGAGGGCCGCGCGTGCAGAGGCCAGGGAGGCCTCCTCGGGGCCGGCGTTCTCCTCTTTCCGGGGAGGGGGCGTCGGCGGCGGTGGCGGCGGCGGCGGAGGCGGCGGCGGCGGCGGCGGGAGGGGCAGCGCCGGCTTCTGCCGCCGCGTCCTCCTCCTCGGCAGCGGCAGCGGCAGCGACCGCCGCCGGTGGCAACAGCCGGCCCCCTCCCGCGCTCCCCCCCCGCTGCTGCTGCTCCCGCGGCCGCAGGCCCGCGTCAGGCGCAGGCTCGCCGCGGCCCTGCCGCACCTGGCCGCGCTCGTCGACCGAGCCAGCAGGATCCGCGTCGGGCCCCTGCTCGAGGCGAGGTGCCCGCTGTCGGCCGAGGCGGACGCGGCGGCGCGGGCGAGGAGGAGGGCGAGGGAGGCCGCGGGCGCCGCCGCCGCCGCGGCCTCGCGGGCCGAGCGGAGCCCGCTCCCCGCCCCCCTGCCCCACTCCAGCGTCGCGGGCTTCGTCTGGTCGTTCCTCCGCAGGGCCGTTCCGCTGGCGCTGCTCGGGGAGAGGAAGCGGCGGCGGGCGCTGAGGGCCGCGGTCGGCCGCCTCGTGTCTGCGAGGAAGCACGAGCGGCTTCCCGCCGCCGTCGCGGCGCTGCGGGGCGCGCCGCCGCCGCCGGCGCTGAGCCCGCGGAACTGGGCGACGACGAGGAAGGAGCCGGATGCCTCCCTCGCCTCTCGCCGCCTCCCGCCCTCCGCCGCGGCCGCCGCGGACGCCGACGCCGCCGCGCTCTCGCGCTGGCTGCTCTCCTCCGTCGCGCTGCCGCTGCTCCGCTCTCACTTCTATTGCACCGACGGCGGCGGCAGCGGGCTGGCCCCTCGCTTCTACCGCAAGCCGGTGTGGAGCGCCGCGGCGACGGGGGCTGTCGACTCGGCGGTCGCGGAGCGGTTCGTGCCGCTGAGGGTCGGAGGGGTGGCGGGAGCACCTTCTTCTTCTCCTTCTTCTCCGTCTTCCGCCGGCGGCGCCGAGGGGGAAGCGGCGCTGCTGCGCGCCCGCCGCCTCGGCGCCGGCTCGCTGCGGCCCGTGCCGAAGCCCGGGGCCGCGGCCGGCATCCGAGTCATCGCCAACCTGAGCAGGCCGAGCGTCGTGCGCGTTCCCAGGAATCCCAGCGGGGCCGGCAGGAGGAACGGCGGGGGCGGCGGCGGAGGCGGCGTCGCTGGTGCCGCCGCGGCTGCCGCCGCTGACGACGCCTCGGGCGAGAAGGAGGAGGGGGAGCAGAAGAAGAAGAAGAAGAAGAAGAAGAAGAGGAGGCGCAAACGCTCCCGCCCGCAGCCCACGGCCTCCAAGCGTTTCCCTCCCGTCAACCTGTCCCTGCTCGCCCCCTTCAAGGCCCTGGACGCCGAGGCGAGGCTCCGCAGCGGGCGAGGGGGCGCGGCCTCGAGCCTCGGCCCGCGCCCCCCGTCGCCCGCGGGCGGCGGCGCGCTCGGCGCGACTGCGCTCGGCGTCCCGGCCGCTGCCGCCGCGCTGGCCCCGGCCCTGCGGCTCTTCCGCCGCGCGATCCGGTCCCACCGCGGCTCGTGCGAGGTCTGCGCGCGCGGGGGCGAGCGGCGGTGCCCGCTGCGCCCCAGGCCCTGCGTCGTGGCCGCCGACGCCGCGGCGGCGTTCGACCGCGTCGCCGTGGCCGAGGTCCTGGCCGCGGCGCTGCCGCTACTCGGCGGCGGGCGCGGGGCGCCCCGCGCTCGCTCCGCCGCCGCCCCTGCTCCCTCGGCTCCCCCGCCGTCTTCGACCACGACGCACTACGACCTCGTCTCCCACGTCGCGACGAGGAGGACGCGGGGCGTGGTGCGGGCAGTGAGGAAGGACGCGGCGGCTCCTCGAGGGGCGGGAGGGGCGGGAGGCGCGAGCGGAGGCCCCTTCCTCGACGCCGCCGCCGCGTCGGCGCTCGCGCTCGCGGCCGCCTCGTCGAGGGCGGCGCCCTTTGCCGCCCACGCCGCCGCCCTGCTCCTCCTCCCCTCGCCCCAGCGGCCCTCCTCGACCCCCGCGGCGACCGTGCTCTCGCCCGCCCCGCCCCCCCCTGGGATGCAGGGCCGCAGGGCCGCCTCGGCCGCCTCGGCGAGGGCGCTGCTGCGCGAGGCCGCGGGCGGCAACCTGCTCCGGTGGCGCGGCGCGTGGTGGGCGCAGACAAGGGGCGTGCCCCAGGGGGGCAGGCTCTCGGCGCTGCTGTGCTGCCTGGTGCTCGCGAGGGTCGAGAGGAGGTACCTGCTTCCTCTGCTGCTGCCGCCGCCGCCGAGACAAGAGGGGGGAGCAGGAGGAGGAGGAGGAGGAGGAGGAGGAGGAGGAGCAGGAGAGGGGCAGGAGGAAGAAGGAGAGGAGGGCGACGCCGAGGTCGCCGCCGACGAGAGCGAAAGCCGCGACGGCGGCGCCGCCGGAGCCTCTCGTCCTCCCCCTCCTCCCCCTCTCCCTCCTCTTCGACTCCGACCCCGGCGCCGACCCCTCCCGACGCCGCCGCCCCCCCCGCCGACGGTCCTCGTCCGCGTCGTCGACGACTTCCTGCTCGTCACGCCCGACCGCGAGGCGGCGAGGAGGTTCCTGGCGCGGCTGTCCCTGGGCTTTGGCGGCGAGGGCGTGGCGGTCAACCCGGCGAAGACGCAGAGCTGGATCCCCGGGGAGGCGGACGCGGCGGGCGGACTCTCGGACGGGGACGACGACGGCGACGGTGCCGGGGGGAGAGGGAGGGGCCGAGGGAGGCCCAGGGAGAGGAGGTTCGTGCGGTGGTGCGGCCTCTCGCTCGACGTGAGGACGCTGGAGGTTTTCCTTTCCGGAGGGGGAGGGGGGGGCAGCAGCAGCAACAGCGGCAGCAGCAGCGGCGGCAGCGCGCCTGCAGCCGCCGCCGCTGCGGGAGGCGACGGCGGCACCAAAGGGCCGCCGCCGTGGCGGCGGCGGGGCCGCGGCGACCCGCGCCTCCCCTCGGTCGCCGACGCGCTCACAGTCCCCTCGCCGCTCCTCGCCGCGCCTGCCGCGGGCATCGCGGCGAGGGCCGCCTCACACGCCGCCGCGCGCCTGGCCCCGGCCGCGGCGCTGACGCTCGACCCGCTCTGCGGGAGCGAAGGCGGCGGCCGCGGCGGCCGCGGCGGCGGAGGGGGGCGGGGGGGGAGAGGAGGGGGGAGGGCCGCGGCCGCCGGCGCGGCGCCGGCGGCGGCCGCGTGCGTCTTTGCCGCGAGCTGGACCGCCGCGATGAAGGCGCTCGCGCACTGGCGCGCGCTGCCCCCGCGCTCGAGGCCCGGGCTGCAGGGCGCGCTCCCGGCCGCGTGCGACGCCGCGGCGGAGGCGGCGTGGGCGCTCGTGCGCTCGACCGCGAGCAGGGCCGCCGCCGCGGCGGAGGCGACGGCGCCGGCGACTGCAGCCGAGGCCGGCGAGGCCGATGCCGGCGAGGGCGACCCCGCGGCCCCCGCCGGGTGCGGCCGTGGGGCGAGCGTGAGGAGCCGGCGAGGCGCGGGAGAGGGGAGGGTCCGGCCCGTGCTCCCGAGGTCCGCGGTCAGCTGGCTCGCCTCCCGGGCGATGCTCGACGTCTTCCTCCGGGAGGAGCAGCGCGGGGGCAGGAGGACGAGGCGGGGGGCGGGGGTCGTCAAGGCCCTGGAGCGGCGGGTCCACGGCGGCGGCGGGGGCGGCGGTGGAAGCGGCGGCGGAAGCGGCGGCGGCGGGACGTCGAGACGGCGGCACAGGCTCGAGTGCCGGCGGTGGAAGCGGGAGCTCGGGGGCGTGGCCGCCGAGGCGCGGAGGGCCTGCGAGGGGGAAGCGAGGCTGTGAGCGAGGCGCCTGTGTGACAGCAAGGAGAACGGAGGGAACGCTCGTGGGCGTCGCCGAGGGAGGCGCGCAAGGGGTGGCGCGAGAGGAAGAGGCGTTGAATTTTCCTCCGGCTCGGTGTCCGGTCACCGGATCATTTTTTCGTCGTTCGAATCCGGCGTTTTCTTTCGTCTCCTTGTCGATTTCGATTTCGATTGCTCGTCTCTTTCCACACGTATTCTCCCTCTCTTGCTCTCTCTCGCACGCACCCGTCGTCACCGCTGCGACGCGCCCTTGTCGCACTCCGAAGATCAAGCGAGCGAGTGGGGCGAAGAAAAAAGGTGTTCCAAAAAACAATGCCCCCCCGAAACGACGACGGCGCCGTCCCTTCCTTTGTCGTCGACGACGACCTCAACAAGCTCTCCGACCCGCCCCTGCCTCCCGTCGCCTTCGACCCCCCCTCCGGGGGCCTGACCCCGCCCGCCTTTCGGACGGCCCTGATCGCTCGCGCCTCGGCAGAAGAGGCCGTGCGCAAGGAGAAGGAAGCAGCCGAAGCAGCAGAGGCTGAGGCCCTGGCCTCCGGGCTCGACGCCGAGTCCGCCGCCGCAGCAGGCGCCGCGGCGGCGTTCGCCGAGCGCAAGAGGGGGATCAAGCTCCGGGCGGCGGAGCAGGCGCTGGACGCGGCGGCGCTGCGCGCGCACGAGGGGAGGACGCTGGCCGCGAAGGCCCAGAGGGCCCGCGCGCGGCGTGCGACGGAGGCGAGCGCCGCCGAGGCGGCCGCCGCGGCCCACGCGGCGCGGGCGACGAGGGCCGCGGCGGACGCCGCGGCCAAGCGCGCAAGCGCGGCCGAGAAGGAGGGTGAGGTCGAGGACCTGGAGAGGAAGGCGGCCGGGGCGGCCGAGGCGCAGGCGGAGGCCGTCGCGAGGCTGAAGCAGCTGCTGGCGGAGGAGGAGGCGGCGAGGGGCGCGGGCGGAGGAGGGGGCGTCGCGGCAGGAGGAGCGGGGACAGCAGCGTCGGCGGCGCCGCGGGATCCTTGGGGTTGAGTGTAGAAAAAGAAAAGAGAAAGAAAAGCGCTGTACTGAATCTTTGTTTGGGGGAGAGAGAGAGGGAGAGGAGAGAGGAGGGGAGAGGCGACGAACGAGTGCTGCCTTTTGTCGTTCCACAGATCGCTCCTTTCTTTCCAAGCTCCCCCTTCTCACCTTCGCCTTTCTTCTTCTCTCCGACAAGTTTTGCTCCCCCCCCGCCCCCCTTTTTTCCCCCCTTTCCATCGGAAATGGCCGCTCTCGCCACCGCCTCCAAGGCCTGCGCCGTCGTGCGCTCCAACTCTGCCCGCGCCGCCCCTGTTGCGAGGTCTTGCTCTTCTTCGCGCGTCGTCGCCGCCGCTGCCCCTGCTGCTGCCGCTTACCCGGCCCTGGCCTCGCGCTCGCAGCGCATGTCCTCGGCGTCCCCTGCCGCGGGACGCGGCTCGGTCGCGGCCGCAGCTGCCAGCAACGGTGGTCTCTCCATCGACCTGCGCGGTAAGAGAGTTCCGGATGCGGAGAATGATGCATTTTTGACGGAAAATAGGGGGCCATCGAACGAGAGCCGTTCGTTTTTTTTTCCTCCCCCTCCAGGGGACAAAAAACTCACCTCGATCTCTCTCAACTCGTTCTCCTCGACTCTACAACAGGCAAGAAGGCCTTCATCGCCGGCGTCGCGGACGACCAGGGCTTCGGCTGGGCCATCGCCAAGGCCCTGGCCGAGGCAGGGGCCGAGATCTCGCTTGGCGTGTGGGTGAGTTATTGGGATCGTTTTTTCTTTCTTCGTTCGATCGAAGCGAGCGAGAACGAAAACGACGAGAGGCGAGCTAGTCAGCTCCTTGGTTTTTCACCTTCGACCTCCTTCACGTTCTTTTCTCTCTCCGTCTCTCTCTCCCCCAAAAAACAAAATCCCCAAGGTCCCGGCCCTCAACATCTTCGAGTCCTCGCTCAAGCGCGGCAAGTTCGACGCCAACAGGACCCTGTCTGATGGATCGATGATGGAATTCGAGCACATCCTGCCGATGGACGCCGGTGAGATTCCTTCAACTTTTTCCTTTGTTCCATGGCCCGACGAGCTTTTTTGCTCCCGACCGCAAACTCACAACAAGAAAAACCAATCCTCCCACCATTCCATCCTCCCCTCGCAGTCTTCGACACCCCTGCCGACGTCCCCGAGGACATCGCCGGCAACAAGCGCTACGCCGCAGCGGCCGGGAAGGGCTTCACGGTCTCGGAGTGCGCGTCCAACCTCGAGAAGGCCCTCGGAGGGAAGAAGATCGACGTCCTCGTGCACTCGCTGGCCAACGGGCCCGAGGTCGCCAAGCCGCTGCTCGAGACGTCGCGCAACGGATACCTGGCGGCGGTGTCGGCGTCTTCGTACTCGTACGTGTCGATGCTGCAGCGCTTCGGCCCTCTCATGAACAAGGGTACGTTGTTTTTATCCCTCTTTTTTTCGAGTTCTTCTTCGGGGAAAGAAAAATACTGATCACTCTTTTCCGTCCTTCCTCCACCAAAAACGACAAAAAACAGGCGGCGCCGCGATCTCGCTCACCTACCTCGCCTCGGAGAAGATCATCCCCGGATACGGTGCGTTGAGATATTCTTTTGCTTTCTTTTTTTTCTGACGAGCAGAGAGAGAGAGAGAGAGAGAGAGAGAGAGAGAGAGAGAGAGAGAGAGAGAGGGAGAGAGAGAGAGAGAGAGAGAGAGAGAGAGAAGAGAAAGAGAGAGGGGGAGAGAGAGAAGAAAAAACAGCAACAGAAACTCACCACCCATCTCTCTCTCTCGCCCCCCTCTTTACCTTCCTGTCTTCCCCCCCCCAAAAAAAACGATAAAGGCGGCGGCATGTCCTCGGCCAAGGCCGCCCTCGAGTCCGACACGCGCGTCTTGGCGTGGGAGGCGGGGCGCAAGTGGGGCGTCCGCGTCAACACCATCTCCGCCGGGCCGCTCGGCTCCCGCGCCGCCAAGGCGATCGGCTTCATCGACGACATGATCCGCTACTCGTACGCCAACGCCCCCGTGCAGAAGGAGCTCGAGGCGAGGGAGGTCGGGGCCGCGGCCGCGTTCCTGCTGTCCCCGCTGGCGTCGGCGGTGAGTTTATGTTTTTCCCCTCTTTTTTCTCTAGGGGTGCCGAAGACGAAACCCGAAAAAACAAACTGGAAAAAAGCTCACTTTCTCTTTAACATTAAAAAAAAATCGAAACGCTCTCCACCCCAGGTCACCGGAGCGTGCCTCTACGTCGACAACGGCCTCAACACCATGGGCCTGGCCGTCGACTCGAAGTCCCTGGCGAGGGATGACTGAGGAAAGAAAGAGGACGGAGAAAGGTTGAAATTTTTGTTTACTTTTTTTGGAGAGAACAAAGAAGCGACAGCGAGAAAAACGAGAGAAATAATGTTTTATTTAAATCTGTGTGTGATCCCAAGAGCCTCTGCAGAACGGTGCAGCCTTCTTCATGATGCGAAAAAGAGAGAGCGCGAGGAGACAGAGAAGAGAGAGAGAGAGGGATGCGAGAGACGCGAGAGAGAGAGAAGAAAGAAGCGGGAGACGAAAACGCCCTTAAAAAACACCAAGTTTCGAGGTAATCGAAATTTATAGACTTTCTTTTTCAATGGCAAACGGAGCTTCCTTTCCCCAATCTCAAAGGATTACAGGAGGGCTATCTTTGCTTACATTTAGATTATATTGGGAGAGATGAGAGAGAGAGCAAAGGGCCAACGGAGAAGCGCTCGCTCGAAAGGGAAGTTTTTTTGTTTTTTGGGGGGTAAATGAAAAAAATAATCAAACATTGTTGGCTGCGGCGCCTCCGCCAAACCAGCCTCCGTCCGACGGCGCCGCCGGAGCAGCAGCAGCAGCTGCGGGAGCAGCAGGAACAGGAGCCGGAGGCGCGACTACCTTGACCTCGGCGGGCTTGGCCTTGGCGGCGGGGGGGGCAGCAGCAGCAGCTGCAGCCGGCTTTGCGGTGCCGCCCTCGGCGTTGGCGGCGGCGGGCTTCCGCGAGAACCACGAGGAGCTCCCCCCGCTGCTCGCCGGGGCCGGCTCCTCCTTCTTCTTGAACCAGTTCAGGACCCTGTCTTTGCCCGTGGACGAGAGCACGATGAAGAGGGCGAAGATGACGCCTGGAGAAGAGTAGGAAGGGGGAGAGGAGGGTTGCAAAAAGGTGAGAGAAGAGAAAAGAAGAAAAAATCTGGCCGTTGAGCCGAGTTGGCGCTTCGCCATTGGCAACGTCATTCCGCGCGCCCCAAATTCCGATCTTATGAACCATCTGCAAGCTCTTCTTTCCTCATAGATAATCGCTCTTCTTGTGCTTCCATCGCGCATGCATCGAAAGGGGCTCGCGCAAACCCCGGGCGCGACGAAATCTCCTTCCCAAAAAGAAAAAAGAAAAAAAGAAAAGAGAGAATCAGCGCAGCTCACCGGGCAGGAAGCCGAGCATCCAGAGCACAAACGAGGTCCCGATGATCCACAGCGACACCGTTTCGACCGAATGGAGTTCCAAAGTAACGGCAACCGGCGGGCAGACCAGGCAAAAGAAGAGTTTGGCCCAGAAAAAAATCGACTTGGCATCGGCGCGGCGGACGGCGCGGACGGCGCCGGCGACGGCGATGGACGACATGGCGTGTTTGTTGATCTGTACTGTCGGAGAGGCTAGGTCTCCGCAACGAGATGTGAGTGAGAGAGAGAGAGAGAGAGAGAGAGAGAGAGAGAGAGAGAGAGAGACGGCGAAGAGCGCGCGGCGAAGAAGAGTTGAAGGCGATGTCTACTGCAACGTTTTTTTTTTTTTTTTTTTTCCGTTTTTTTTCTCCCTGCGTTTTTTTTTTGCACTGTTCCCTTTTTCCTCTTCCCTAGTCTTTCCCGTTTCTACTCAGCCGCAGGCAGCTCCAGCATCACCGCCTCGGCCCTCGAGCACAGACCGGCGCCTTCGAACGTCAGCCCTGCCTCCCCGGCGTCGATGGCCTTCCTCGGGAACGAAGTCAGCAGCCGGTAAGACCGAGGAGGAGGCGGCGGCGGCGAAGACGAAGGCGAAGGCGAAGAAGGCGCCGGGGGGCCCGCCGGGACGACGCCGCCCGGCCGCGCCGAGTCCACGAGGTCGAACAGCAGCGACACGGGGTCGCCCCTCCGGAACCTCCGCGAGAGCCTCTCCCCTCCCGGGCAGCGCACCGCGACCTGCACCAGGTCCGGGTCCGAGTCCTGGGGCTCCTCGGCGGCCCGGAGCCTGGCCGCGGCCTCCGCCGCGGCCGCGTCCGCGTCCGCGGCCCGGTCCGCCGCCGCCCTCGCCGCCGCCGCCGCGGCCGCCGCGGCCGCCGCCGCCGCCGCCGCCCCGCTCGCGGCCCGCGCCGCGGCCTCCCCGGCCTTCCTCCGGTCCTCGGCCAGGGACTGCTCGTACGCGTCGTCCTGCTCCCTGCGCAGAGAGCGGGCCGCCGCGGCCCCCGGGGACAGCGCGGCCGCCGCCCGCGACGCCGCGGCGGCGCCGCGGGCGGCGGCCGCGGCGGCGAGGCCCGCCGCGGAGAAGTCGGGCATGGGCCCCTCGTAAGGGACGCCGAGCATGGCCGCCTCGAGCATGCGGGCCTCCTCGGCGTCGATGCCGTCGGGGAGGTCGAAGGGCAGGGGGGCCGCTGCGGCGCCGGCGGCGGAGGGGCGAGCTGCTGGCGCTGCCGTCCCCGCCGCCGCCGACCTCGTCGACGCTCTCGTCGCCCGGCGTCGCTGCTGCCTCCTCTCGCCTGCTCCCTCCTCTCCGTCGCCGTCGTCACCGCCGTCGTCGTCGTCGTCGTCGCTGACGTCAACGTAGCCTTCTCCGTCGAGATAGTCGTCGTCGTCATCATCGTCGACGACGACGGTGCCTGCGTTGCGAGCGGGGGGGGCAGCGGCGGCTGGTGCGGCCCTTGCTCTCGTCGTCGCCGCCGCCCTCCTCCCTCTCGCCGCCGCCGCAGCGCCGTTGTCGTCGTCGTCGTCGCTGAGAACGATGGCGTCGTCGGCGCCCCTCGCTGCTGCGGCGGTTCCCGCTGCTGCTCCCGTGGCTCCTCCACCCGCTCCGATACCTCCGAGCCTGCCTCCTATTCCTCCTCCTCTTCCCCCGCCTCCTCCTCCGCCGCCTCCCTCCAAAAAGAGGCCCACCGCCGCATCGATGTCGCCGCCGGCGGCGTCGAGAAGGTGCGCTGCGGTCTCGGCGTCGGCGCCGGTGACTGCTGCGATCGTCGCGACGGCCTCGTCGGCAGAGCCGTCGATCATCGCTGCTGTCCCTGCTGCTGCAGCTGCTGGGGGGTCCTCGGTGTCGCTCATAGCGAAGGCGAATGGAGGGGTTTAGCGAGACAGAAACAGAACCTGATGATGGGTTCGCTGTTCCAATGCTCCCCCGTCTCGATCGAGTTGCGTTGTCCCGCCTTTCCGCCCTCTCCTCTTTTTTCTTCTTCGTCTGGTCTTTTTCTTTCGACTCCTGCTACACACTCAGATTGCCCCCCCTCTCTCTCTCCCGCTCTCCCCTCTTCTCTCGTCGCGACGAAATGGTGCCTGTTCGTTCCCTCCAAAAAAAAAGACGAACGGAAATGATGTCAGAAATGGAAAGCAAAGGACGTCGTTGTTTCGACCTCTCCCTCCCTCCCCCTCTCTCTCTCTCCTTTCTCTCTCCCCTCCAGCGGTGCAAAGTCCCCGGGTCCTCGCTCCTGTCCCGCGCTCCCCCTCCCCTCTGCCTCCCCCCCCCCCCCCCTCAAGAGCCCGAGGAGGGAGAACGACGACATCACGCCCTGACCTCGGGGCTCGCCAGCTCCCCGGCCTCGCCCAGGTCGAACATGCGCTCCAGGGCCTCCATCGTCGCCAGCGTCTGCCCGACCGCGGCCGGGTCGGCGCCGTCGCAGCGCAGCGCCGTCATGGGCCCGTGGAGCAGCTTGTTGACGATGCCGCGGCTGAGCTCCTCGACGGCCTTGACCTGCTTCTTGGTCAGGCCGTCGCCGAGCCTGGCGAGCGCCCTGTCGAGCTCCGCGGCGCGGAGGGCCTCGGCCTTGGCGCGCAGGGCCTTGATCGTCGGCACCGTCTCGAGCGAGTCGCGCCAGGCCTCGAACACCAGCTGCTCCTGCTTGAGGAGCCCCTCCGCCTCGAAGGCCGCGGCGGCGCGCGCGTCCTTGTTCTGCGCGACGACCTCCTTGAGGTCGTCGACGTTGAAGACGGCGTTGCCAGCGGCGGAGGCCACGTCGGCGTCGATGTTGCGCGGCACCGAGATGTCGAAGAAGCGGCGCACGCCGCCGACGGCGGCCGAGGCCGCCGGCGCGCCCTCGAGGTCGGCGGCCGAGACCAGGACCTCCTCCGAGGACGAGGCCGCGAAGACGGTGTCGCACTCGGCGACCGAGCGCAGCAGGTCCGGCATCAGCCGCAGCTCGAAGCGCACCTCGGGGAACTCCTCGGCCAGCGCCTCGGACCGCGGCATCGACCGGTTGAGCAGCACGATCTCGGAGCAGCCCTTCGAGGCGAGGTGCTTGACGAGCAGCCTGCTCATCTTGCCCGCGCCCACGATGCAGACCCTCGAGTCCGCGAAGTCGTGCGTGGGGAGCTTGAGCTGCGCCAGCTCCGCGGCGGCCGAGGAGACGGAGACCGCGCCCGACGAGATCGACGTCTCGGCGCGGACGCGCTTGCCGGCGGTGATTGCCTGCTTGAACAGCCCGTTGAGGTGCCTGCCGAAGCCCGCGCAGTTCTGCCCGGCCTTGTGCACCTGCTTGACCTGGGCCAGGATCTGGCCCTCGCCCATCACGAGCGAGTCGAGCCCGCCCGAGACGCGCAGCAGGTGCTGCGTCGCGTCGCGGTCGCGCAGCAGAAAGAGGTGCGGCCGCAGCTCCTCGAGCGGGACGCCCGACGACCGCGCCATCCACTCCTCGACCTCGCGCACGCCGCGGTGCCACGACAGCGCGACGACGTAGAGCTCGAGGCGGTTGCAGGTCGAGAGCACCGCGGCCTCCTCGATGTGCGGGAAAGCCGTCAGCTCCTCGATCGCGCGCGGCCACTCGGCCTCCGGCACGGCGAGCTTCTCCCTGAGCGCGACCGGGGTCGAGTGGACGGTGAGGCCGATGGCGATGATAGATGACTTCTTCTCCATGGCGTAGCCTGCGACGTGGGGAAAGGGGAGGTGGGGAGGGAGGAGGAGGCGCGGGCGTGAGTGAGCAAAGAGGAAAAAAAACGGACAGAGGGTGGAGTTTGTCGAGGCGATAAGGTTTGGGCGAAGAGGAAGGAGAATGAGAGCGGAGCTCTCCACGTCGCCCGGCCAGCCCGCCGGGGCTCTTGCACGCCTCGAAATGCCCTCCCATCCTCGTCAAAAGCAAGTTCACGGTCTCTCGCGACCTCCGCGTCGAAATCAGAGCAAGTGAGGCACCGCGGAGGCGGGGCAAGCGCGAACAGAACGGCATCGCCGTGGTGGAACGACGGGCGAAGAAGTTTTTTGTCGCCGCCGCCGTTGTCTCGCGCTCTCCACTCCATCGACGCGCGCGTGCGAGTGCTTGCAGTGTCTTTTCCACTCTTCCAAGTACGCACGCGACGGGATCACGTTAGCTGACCGCTCGCAAGCGGGAAGGAATCGCGAGAAAAGGAAGGAGAGAACCTGCGACGCGTCGTCAAAGGACGAAATTCAGCCCGGCCGTCGTCGTCGTCGTCGCCGCCCCCCTCTCGAGGAGCCCGTTGGCTTCCTCTATCCACCAATCAAGCTTCGACCGCCAACCCGTCCCCGAATCTCCCACTTTACCCCCAAACTTACGGTTGATTCCCCCGGCGCTGGCCGCGCGGAGCTGCTCCAGGGCCGCCTGCGAGGCGTGGGATGCCGGGAGCTGCTCCTGGGTCGTCAGCGACGTTGCCAAAGCGATGGCTGATCGATGGCGGTTTTTCGCCGCCGCTGCTGCCGTCACCCTGAAAGACGAAAACGAGGGCGCCACGGACCTCGACGTCGAGGCCGCGCTCGACGTCGCGACACCGCCGCGGGCAGCCATGAGGGTCGCCATCGTGACCTCCGGAACTGGGACGTGCGAAAGGGGGGCGGAGAGTGCGCTCGCGGGGGTGAAGATTGGAACTTTTTAGTTAGAAAAAAACTTAGTTGTGCCTGCATGCTCAAGAGGACATTTTTTTGAAGATTTTCGGGCTCTTCTTTTCGAGCACTTTTTCTCTCTCGTTTCCGACCGAGCTCTCCTCTGCTGCTGCTCCTTCTCCTGCCTCCTCTTCTTCTTCCGCCTCTCAAAAAAAAAAAAAAAAAAAATGTTTCCTACACTCTTCTCTCTCTTTTCTCTTTTCTCCACTCTCCTCCACGCCAAAGGCACGGCGAACAGAGAGACCCTCCTCGCCGGCAGCAGCAGCAGCAGCAGCCTCTCCCCCTCGTCATCACGCCAGGTCCGCCGCGGCGAGCTCCATCAGCATCGGGTCGTCGAAGAACCTCCCGACGCTCACGTCTTCTGCCATCCCTTTCCTCCTCCGGGTCTTTACGACAAGATCCCGCGCGAGCGCCGCCGGCGGGGCCGGCTCGAGCGGCGCGAGCCTCACGGTCCGATCGAGCGGGTCCCCAGGGACGACGGCCCAGTGATCGAACACGCTCTGGCAGAAGGCCTGGCCCTGTGTGGCGACGCGGAGGTCGGTCTCGAACCCGAACGAGTCGAGCACGGGGAGGTGCGCGGCGAGCACGGAGAGGGGCGTCCCGGGGCGCGGCGCCTCCCGCAAGACGCGGCCGCGGCGGCGCGCGAGGAGCGCGTAGACGGTCTGCACGCAGTCGGCCGGGGACGTCACCTCGACACTGTACACCGGCTCCATCAGCCTCGGAGAGGCCGTCAGAAAGGCCGAGTAGGCCGCGCGGCGCGCCGTCGGGATGATCTGCCCCCCCGAGCGCGCAGAGGGCGCGACGCCCTCGCCGCCGGCGACCTCGGCGCCGACGAGGCGCAGCTTGACCGAGCGCATCGGCTCGTCGCAGAGCGGGCCCTCGCGCGCGCCCCATTGGAAGCCGGCCACCACGGAGGACCTGATCGAGGCGAGCAGGGACTTGTCAACGTAGGAAGAGGAGGAGGCGTTGCCTCCTTCGAGCTCGGCGGGAAGGCCGGAGCTTGGCATCGGCAAGGTGTCGTCAAGGAGGACGTTGGGCCCGCAGCTCGCGTCTGGCCCGAAGCACCACACGCTCCTCGACGCGAGCGCGTCCCACCCTCCCCTCCCGCCAAAGAACGCCGCGGCGCGCCTGCGAGGCCACGCCGAGGGCGGCAAGGGACGGCGGGAAGTCAGCGCGAGCTCCTCGATCGCGTCGGCGAGCCCTTCTTCGAGCGGCTCGGCGACGGCTGATAGGCGGTTGAGCCCGTTGGGCGTGCGCGCGAAGCAGCGCAGCGCCGACGTCTCGGCCACGGTCTCGGCCAGCGCGACGCAGGGGTCGGAGACCTTCACCTCGAGGAGGCCCGCGGCTGCTGAGGCGGAGGTGGGGTCGGCCGAGGCGGCGGAAGTTGAGCTATTTCCGCCAAAGAGCTCGCGGAGGTCGCGCAGCGCCGACTCGAGCGCGAGCTCGCCGCTCGCGAACAGCGCGTGCTCCCCGGACTCCTCGACGCGCATCGCCAGCCCGGGGTACGACTTGGCGACGCTGCGGAGGCCGTCGACCATCTTGGGGAGGTCCGAAGGGGAGAGGGGCTCGACGGCGACTTTGACGCAGGCCGCCGAGGGCGGAAGGGGCAAGGGCCGGAAGGCGTAGGGCACCGACGATTCTTCTCCATCGCCACCTTCGCCTCCTCCTCCTCCTCCGCGCGTCGTCGCCTCCTCCACGAGCGTCGCCGCCCCCCGGATCGTCGCGTCGACGCCCTCGATCAGCACCCAAGACCCTCCCGCTGGCGCCGAGGCGATCGGCACCCGGTACCGCGCCTGCAGCGCCCAGAGCCTGCCAACGACGGCCGGCGCCGAGTCCTCGTCGTCGCCGTCGTCCGGCGCGTACGCTTCTCCGAGGACGCGGACGCGCGCTCCCGGCCTGAGGGTTCCGCTGAGCACGCGCGCGAGGGCGTCGAAGCGCGTGGCGTCGGGAGTGGGGACGAGCTTGGCGATAGAAACGGCCAGGAAGGGGGAAGAGGCGTCGCAGCGGAGCATCGCGGCGGCGCGGGGGGGCGGCGGGGTCGCCGCTCCGTCTTTCCCGCCCTCGACCCCTCCTCCGCCCCCGAGCGGCCCGGAATATATCCTCCCGACCTTGGCCGCGGCCCCTGCCACGGCGCTCGGCACCTCCCTCGCCACCATCGAGACGAGCCCTTCGGGCCCCCCCAGCACCGCGGTCAGCGCCGACCGCAGCAGCGGCTTCGCGCCCGCGGCCAGCTGCGAAGGGCGCAGCGACACGCCCAGGGAGCCCAGCGCCTCGGCGAGCCCGCCGCCGTCGGCGCCCTCGGCGGACAGCGCGTGCGAGTGCAGCTTGTAGAGCGGCTCGAGCACGAACTCGACGAACGAGCGCGGCGCCGAGGCGCGGTCCTTCCCGGGCGGCGGGGAGCGCTTGAAGGCGCGGGAGGCCGGGTGGAACCAGACGTCGCCCCAGAGGCGCCTCGCGAGGTCCGAGGGGTCGAAGGGTCGCGGCGGCGTCCCGGGCGGGCGGGGGAGGGTGCCCTTGCTCGCGGCCCCTCGGCGCCGCTCGCCGCCGCCAGGGCCGCCCTCCTCCTCCTCTACCCCCTCCTTCCCCTCCCCCGCCTCCTCCTCGACTCCGAAAACGTCCGCGTACAGCTGCGCGAACGAAGGGAGAGTGAACGACCAGCCGAAGGCCGGCGCCGCGAACGCCACGTTGCCGCTCGCGGGGTCGAGCCTGCGCTGCGGCGAGGCGGGGGCGCCGGCGAGGCCCCACCCGCCGCCGCGCAGCGCGTCCGCCGCCTCGGCCTCGAGGCAGGCACGGATCGCGGCGTTCGTCTCGTCGACGACGCGACGAAGCTTGTGGTACGCGTCACCCGGAGGCAGCTTCAGCTCCGTGATCAGCCTGTCGACCTTGGTCACGACCAGCGAGATCGGCAGGCGCTCCCGGACGCACTCGCGGACGAGCGCCCTCGTCGCGGCCGTGGCGCCCTCGGCGGCGTCCACGCACAGCAGCGCGCCGTCGGCGAGCCTGCAGGCCGCGCAGGCCTCGTCGCGGAAGTCGACGTGCCCTGGGGCGTCGACGACGTTGACGAGCATCGACTTGCCGCGCGAGTCGGCGAGCACGAGCGAGAGCGGCGTCGCCTTGACCGAGACGCCGCGGGCCTGCTCGTCGACGCGCGCGTCGCTGAACCTGCGCGGCCGCGGCAGCGGGCCCCAGCGCTGCTGCAGCGCGGCCGCCGGCGCGTGCGCCCCCATGCCGCCCCCCACGCCGCCGGACTCGGCGCGCTCCGCCCGGGGGGGCAGGACGTGCGAGGCCTCGACGAGCGCGTCGACCAGCGAGGTCTTCCCGGCGTGCAGCGCGCCCAGCACGGCGACGGAGCGCACGAGCGAGGGCGTCGCCGAGAGCGCCGCGGCGAAGCGCGGGTCGGCCCTCGGGACGCCGATCGAGGGGTCGAAGCGGTACCCGACGGCGTCGTCCTCCCCGTCGCTCTCGCCCTCGGCGGCCTCCGCCGCCGCCTCGCGGAGCCTCCTGCCGCCGCCGCCACTCACGCCGCCGACCTCGACGCGGGTCGCGCGCCTGGGCGCGATGATCGGGACCTCGATCGGCTGCGCGTCCTCTTCCTCGGCCAGGGTCTCCACGCCGGGCCCGTAGACGTCGCGGGCGGAGGGGTAGTAGCGCTTGTCCTCGTGGAGGACGACGGCGTTGGAGGCAGGGGGAGGAGGGGAGGAGCCGGCGGCGGCGCCGCTGGACGCTCCGAAGGCGCGGGCGTTGGCGGCGGCCTCGGCGGCGTCCAGGGCGTCGTCGTCGAGCTGCTCCTCCCCTTCGTCGTCGTCGAAGCCGCCGTAGTTTGCTGCGGCTGCCGCGGCGCCGTAGTCCGCCTGGGGAGGGGAGTCGGTTTCGGTGCGCGAGTGAGCGAGCGGAGGGAGGGAGGGTGAGAGAGAGAGGAGAGCGGAGAGAAAGGGAGAGGGGGAGAGAGAGAGGAATAGAGGTCGCTTGCCCGCCGCCCGTCGCCCGCCGCTGCCGCCGAATGGAGAATCTCTTTTCCCTCTCTCTTCCATGCTTACCTCCCCTTCGTCCTCGCTGCCGCTCAGCGGCGGGCCCACGTAGTTGCCAAACTCGTCATAGAGCGACTCGTCGAGGTCCATATTGTTTCGGAGAGAGAGAGAGAGAGAGAGAGAGAGAGAGAGAGAGAGAGAGAGCAGAAGAGCGAAAAGGATTTCCGAGCGGCGACGAAGCTTGAGCGATCTCAAGAGAGAGTTTTTTTTTTGCACGCGGCGCGGCGCTGCGTTCCCTCTTTCTATTCGGCTCGATTACCGTGGAGCAGCGCTCGAGAAAAAAAGAGAGGAAGCGTGCGCTAGAGGCTGCGAGTACCGCGGCGCACGAAAATATGGGGAGGACTCGGCTCTCTCGAAACCTCTCTCACTTTTTCGATCAGTTTTTTTTTGTGCAAGCCGTCGGCATTGCGTTTTTTTTCTCTGCTCTCGCCCTCTCTCTCTCTCTCTCTCTTCACTTTCTCTCTCATCCGTTTCTCTTCTGCTTTCCTCTGCTTGCGTTCAAGCAGCTAGAAACCTCTCATTTTCTAGCAGCCATGGGCGTCATCTTCACCGAGCCCAAGTACCCCGTGGTCAACAAGGCCCCGGCGTTCTGGGAGACGGGTAAGAGAGGAAGGAAGAGAGAAGTTGGTTTTCGCTTTGATTTCCGTCCTCCTTCGCCAATCAGCTCGTGCTCACCTCTCTTTCTCTATCTCTCACACTCTTCATCTAACAGTCTCCAACTTCAACGTCAGGGACCTGGGCACGATCGCGGGCACGACCGTCCTTTCGGCGCCCGTGGGGCACTTGATCGGTGCGAGGCTTAAAGAAGAGAAAGAGAAAGAGAGGAAGAGAAGAATCAATCGTCGGCTCGTTTCTTCTTCTTCTTCTTCTTCGTCGTCGTCGTTTTTCTCGACCTCCTCCTCCTCTGACCTCCCTCTTCCCTCTCAACTCCCCTCCTCACTCCAACAACCAAACGACCAAACAGGCCTCAAGAACAAGACCCCGCGCCCCGCCATGTGGGCCGCGGCCGTAATCGGAGGCACCGCGGGCTTCCTGCTGTCCTATCAGTCCAGCGCCGCTCGACTGATGGGCTTTGCCCCCAACGACAAGGAGGTCGAGAAGGGGCTGAGGGGGAAGCGCTGATTGTTTCTTCCCGCTTTCGCTCTCTCCTCTCCCTCTTCGGTGTTGTCTTTTTTTTAAAAGATCTTGTAATCCACACACTCACACACGGACCCAAAAAACATGCTATCGAGGAAAAGGAATCGAAGTGCGAGAGAGTGGGAGAAGAAACGAACCCTTCTCTCTCTCTCTCAAGACCCCGTGCCGCCCGCGACCTCCTCCTCGAAGATCCGCCGCATAGTCTCCGCCGCCCAGTCGTCCAGCTCCTCCACCGAAGGCATCGTGCGAACGTCTCTCTCTTCTCCGCTCGGCAGCGGGGCGCGCTGGTACGGAGAGGGACCAAACTCCGGCGTGGCGCTCAGCGCCGGCGCCCCCCTCGCGACCGCTGCCGCCGCCGCGGCCCTCCACCACCGCTCGAACCCCTCCCTCGCCGCCGCGTCCTCGCGCGACCAGGGGACCGCCACCTGGGCCCCCTGGCAGTCGCCGACGCGCAGGTGCAGCCTCGTCGCGAGCCGCGCCGCGACCCTCTCGACGGCGAGGTCGAGCTCGGGCCGCTCCCCCGGGAGGGCCTCGCAGGCGACCGTCCAGTGCGAGGCGTCGAGGCAGAGCGAGGGCAGGGGGGGCCCGCCGGGGCCCGCCGACGCCGCCGCCATCTCGCGGAGCAGGTCGAGGGCGTCCCAGGGGCTGCCGAAGACGCGCCCGCGGTGCGTCTCGAAGCAGAGGGAGAAGCCCCGCTCCTCGGCCTCGCGGGAGCAGGCGCGGACCGTCCTCATCGCGTCGGGCGTTCCCATGGCGTCGGAGCCAACCAGCGCGACGGCCTCTCCCCGGGGGGCGGCCTCGTCCGCGTGGGAGGAGAGAAAAAGGGCGTCGAGGTCGGCGGCGGGGCACAGCGCGAGCGCGGCGTCGAGCTGCCCTGCGAGCGCCGCCGCGTGCTGCTCCGGAGTCGCCGCCCCTGCCGCCCCGCTCGAAGGAGCCCTCGGCGTCTTCCTGTCAATCAAGTCGACGAACGGGTCGAAGCCCCGCCAGACGGGCCCGCTGGAGAGCACGACGGGCGTCCAGGAAAGGCCGTGGCGCTTCAGGGTCGAGGCGAAGAGCCCCCTGCCCGCGCCGGCGACGGGCGCTGGTGCTGTTTTTGATGTTGAAGGAGAAGAAGAAGAGGAGGTCGAGGTCGGAGGAGTTTCGTCGCTCTCGTCCAGCTCCGCTGCGAGGCGCACGGAGCACTCGATTCCTGCGTAGCCCTGCTCGGCTGCCTTTTTCGCGATCTGTTCGAGGGAGAGCTTGCCTGGAGTTTTTTTCCCCCCGTTTTTTTTGTTTGTTCAGGAAGAGGTTGAGGGGGAGAGAGAGAGGACGGGCGAGTTCGAGCGAGCATTCGATCAATGCCTCTCTTTTTCCGTTTTCGCTCTCTATGCTTGCGGCAGCAGGGACACGCGAGAGCGCATGCGAGGCAACGGTCCCTCTCTCTCGCACACACACACACACACCTCCGTCCCTGCGATGAGTCCCCCAGAGAGAGCGGAAGAGCTGCAGCCGCGTCATCGCAAGTTTCACTCTTTTCTTTTCTTTCTTTCCTTTTTCTGGAGACTTCGAGGTTTGTTTTCAAAATTTCGTCTCACTGTTCTCGCCTCCACCACCGCTCTGCTGCATCCTCTTCAGCCCCGCCCACGCCATCCTCGCCGAAGCCAAGAGCTCCGCCTCCTTTTCCTCCGTGAGGGCCGGGAGCAGCAGAGAAGAATAAAAAGAAGACGAGCTCTTTCCTTTGCAAGCGCCGCCGTCTCCGCCTTCGTCGCCGTCGTCGCGGTCGCCGTCTTTTGCAGCCTTCGCGGTCGCTGCTGCTGCGGCTCTGGCAGACGCGACCAGCGCTCGCTCGAACGCCGCGGCTGCCCCGGCGGGGAGGCCTCCTCTTCCTCCTCCTGTGCTTCCAGCTGCACGGGCGAGCTCCGCGGGCAGGGCGCGCAGGGCGTATGGGGTCAGGAGCGGGCCGGAAGAAGAGCCGTCGTCGTCGCTGCCAGACTGCTGCGAGAGCAGCGGCGCAAACGGCGGCCGTCGCTGCTGCTGCTGCTGCTGCTGCCGCCGCTGCTCCCTCGCTCTCTCTCCTCTCTCGCCTCTTCCACTCCCACCTCCGCCGACGGCGACCAAGAACGCGTCGATGGCGTCGCAGGCCCCGGCGGCAGCAGA
>Ga0315284_10002338_pt1 | contig 27167 bp, 24 predicted proteins | sample YL17G09_16_MG_FD_203696 | JGI IMG/M metagenome (GOLD analysis project Ga0315284, IMG submission 203696) | Sediment microbial communities from Yellowstone Lake, YNP, Wyoming, USA - YL17G09_16 | ecosystem: Environmental > Aquatic > Freshwater > Lake > Sediment | place: USA: Wyoming | collected...
AATTTTAGTCACGGGCGACGCAGCAGGCCTGGGTCTTAACATGTTGGTCACAGTGAGAGGAATGGAATATGCCATGGCTTCTGGAGTCTTGGCAGGCCGAACAATAAAAATGGCAAAAGAGAAGAACAACTTCTCAGCTTCTACTTTATCCCATTATGAGAAACTTTTAAACGAAAGTTTTATAATGAATGAAATGGACAACTTTAAAAACACTCTTTCGATCCTGGAAAACGAAAGGCTCTTCTCCAAATACCCTCAGGTGATCTCTGACCTCTTCGAGAAAGTGATGAGGGTGGATGAGCATCCGAAAGAAAGCCTTTACAAAACCATCTTCCAAGGGTTGAAGGAAAGCTTTTTTAATCTCGATACATTTAAAGATTGGTTGAAATTTAGGAAGATGTAATCCGAATAAACAGAATCCCAAATGGCATTTCGATTTTGACATTGGGACTTAGTGTGCCGTCTCAGAAATTCGTTGAATAAGTATGAAAGTCCATCTTTATCAAAACGAAGATGCTTTCTACTGCACTTCCTCAATGATTCTGGACGCTTGCCCCTCACCCTATCCCTCTCCCCAACGGGGAGAGGGGAGGGTGAGGGGGGGCACAGTTATTAAATGTACTTTTGAGACATGACATTAGTAACTTTGTATTGAATCCTGGCAAAATGACTCTTTAGAACGGTGACGCTGATGAAGATTACCGAGAAGTTGGCTTTAGATGCCTTTAAAAACGATAAAGAAACCCATATCACTCTTGATCAGAAAATCTGCCACACCTGCAAAGAACGATTCTGTATTTACGCCTGTCCGGCAAACCTCTATTCTCTTAATGAAAAGGGAGAGATGGGGGTCGAATTTGCCGGTTGTTTGGAATGCGGTACCTGCCAGATCGCCTGCATCTATGGCTCTGTCAAATGGAAATACCCCCGGAGTGGATTTGGTGTACAATATCGATTTGGATAAATATTTCTTGATTTACATTTGTTCAAAAATATATGAGATTAATTTCTCCAAAGAAATAGTGTTACCTTGACTGTTTGCTTACAACCCTACCCTTCAACTTTGATGATACATGCATCTGCTTGGGCCAAACCACCGCAAATCGCTCCAATAGCGTATCCTCCACCCCGCCTGCTCAATTCATAGGCTAAAGTCATCATAATCCTGGCACCACTCGCCGTGTTGGGATGGCCAATTGCAATGGCACTTCCATTGATGTTGGTTTTTTCCCGAAGTTTTTTTGCCATGGCCTTATCTCGGTTACATAGAATTTCGATGCTCACTAAGGGAACTGCAGCAAAGGCCTCGTTGATTTCAATTACATCAATTTGATGTAGCTCCATTCCGGCCATATCCAATACCTTCTTAATAGCAATACCAGGACCTTCTGGCATCCGATTCGGATCAATAGCAATAGAAGTCATCGCCACAATAGTCCCGATCGGGTCCAAATGAAGTTCCTCTGCTTTTTTCCTGGTCATAAAGAGGATGGTAGTTGCCCCATCATTCAGTCCTGGGGCGTTTCCAGCTGTCACCGCCTTACATCCATAAATCGGCTTCAATTTGGATAGCTTCTCAAGAGTTGCATCTGCCCGGTACTGCTCATCAATATCAAGTATGAATGGATCTTTCCCCTTCTGGTGCATTGCCAGGGGGATGATTTCATCTCTAAACTTACCCTCTTTCCAGGCCTTGCCATAATTTTGATGGCTTCTCAATGCCCATTCGTCCTGCTCTTCTCTTAAAATTCCATATTCTGCCGCTACGTTATCGGTATCTACTGAAACTGGATTGTAATCCTTATATCCCAGTTTGAAAAGTGGATCTTCCATTTTGATGTCTCCGATGCGAAACCCGCTGAATCGAAGACCCCGAACAATCAGAGGTTCTTGGCTAAAAGAAGTTGCGCCCCCTCCGATGGCCACTTCAATCTCTCCTAATCTAATGGCCATCATCCCAAGTTTAACTGCTGACATAGCAGAAACACACGCCTTGTCTAAACTAATGGAAGGAGTTTTAGGAGGTAAACCAGCCTTCAATAAGGTCTGTCTTGCTGCCACAGGAGTATAAACATCTTTGCATACTGATGTGTCTCCCACACCCCAAAAAACTTCATCCACTAACTTTGGATCTAAATTTACTCTCTTTAAAACCTCTCTCATTGGTATGGCACCAAGATCAAAATAATCGAAATCCTTCAATGACCCACCATATCGACCAAATGGGGTCCTAGCAGCACTCACCATTACAATCTCATTCTTATCCATCTCCTTATTCTCCTCTACCAGGCCCTCAACCCTCCATCCACTGACAAAATATGCCCGGTCACATAATCCGAAGCCCTCGAGGCAAGAAAGACAATGGCTCCCTTGAGATCATCCTCTTCCCCAAACCGCTTAATGAGAAGACGATCCAAGATCTTTTGCCCTTTACTTTCCCTACTCCACTTCGTCATATCGGTGACAAACCAGCCTGGTGCAATCGCATTGACCCGAATCCCATATTTTGCCCACTTCACTGCAAGATCCTTTGTAAAGGTAATGATGGCTCCTTTGCTGGTATTATAGGCGATTGCATCCAAATATTCAGGATCCGATCCAAACAGTCCAGCATATGAAGCAATATTGATAATCTTCCCATTTCTTTGTTTGATCATTTCTCTCCCTGTCTTCTGGGTAAATCGAAAAGTCCCCGTAATGTTTAAATCAATCACTTTTTTCCAATCTTCAATTCTGACCTCTTCTACCGGAGCACCCCAAGTTCTCCCTGAATTATTGACCAAGATGTCGATCTTTCCGAATTCCTTTATTGTTCCCTGAACAACCTGTTCAATCTCCTCCTCCTTATTCAGGTCGCAACGAAAAGCCAGGGCCCTTACTCCCAAAGATTCTATTTCCCCAGCCGTTTTCTGACATCTTTCCAGTTTTCGAGAGCAGATGACAATGTTAGATCCCATCTCTGCCAAACCCATAGCCATTTGGCGGCCGAGCCCACTCGCGCCTCCTGTCACGATAGCCGTTCTTCCTTCTAAGTTGAAGAGATCCATGACCTTCATCAAAATTTTCTTTTTTTCCTTTCGGACTATCGAAGTTTAATCATGTATAATTATAAAATCCTTTCCCGGTCTTTCTTCCTAAATGTCCGGCCCTAACCATCTGACGTAGTAAAGGAGCTGGATGGTATCTGTCTCCAAAATCTTTTTCCATCGTCTCAAGACCATGAAGTACAATATCGACGCCTGCCAAATCGATCAGCTCTAAAGGACCCATGGGGAAATTTGTACAGATCTTCATCGCCTTGTCGATCTCTTCAGGTTTATTCCCATCCATCATACACCTTACGGCTTCATTGAGCATAGCGTCCAATACCCGGCTCACAATGAAACCTGCGTAATCAACTGCCTCAATAACCTCCTTACCCAATCTTTTAAGATATTCCATTCCTATGGCCATCGTCTCATCTGAGGTCGTCATGGCTCGTATGATCTCAACGCCACGCATCACTGGAACAGGATTCATAAAGTGAAGCCCCAGGACCTTATCCGATCTTTTGGTCACTGCGGCCATGGCAGCAATGGGAAGGGCAGATGTATTCGAAGCCAAAATAGTATGAGGAAGACAGATCTCATCCAGTTCCTTAAATACCCTTTTCTTCACCTCAAGATCTTCAAAAACAGCTTCGATTGCAAGGTCTGCCTCTTTAGCTTCCTTTAAATCAACAGTCGGTTTAATCCGGGACAGTATGTTCGATTTATCTTCGGCCTTCAGCTTTCCCTTATCGACCATTCGCTGCAAACTCTTTTCAATGGTATTCATCCCTTTCTGAACGAGTTCTATCGACACATCCATCATGGTGACGTCGAACCCAGCTTGGGCTGAAACCTGGGCGATCCCATTTCCCATTGTTCCGGCACCTTGAACAAAAACCCGTTTGATCTCCATAATCCGTCCTTTCTCTTTCTTGTGTCTCCCCTTTCACGTAACTAAAAACAATTTATAACCCTACTATAATAACACTAGCAGTAGCAGAACCCGGTGTGCCTCCCAAATTATGAGTCAGCCCTAATTTGGGATTTTTAATTTGACGAGGACCAGCTTTTTCTTGAAGTTGTTTGTAAACCTCATATAGCATCCTCAGCCCACTTGCACCAATAGGATGGCCAAAACATTTCAAGCCTCCATCAGTATTAACTGGCAACTCTCCCTCTAAATTAAAAAATCCGGCTTCAACATCCTCTTTAGCTTGCCCTTCAGTGCTAAACTGCAGATCCTCGTAGGTAATTAACTCAGTGATTGAAAAACAATCATGAACTTCGGCAAGGCTTATTTCAATCCGGGGATATTTTATTTCTCCTTCTATATAAGCTGCTTTAGCAGCACGTCGTGTTTCCTCAACGTGAGTCCATTTATAGTGAGTGCTTATATAACCTTCTTGCGGCCCCACGGCTATTTGCATTGCCTTGATATATATCGGATCGATCCTAAAATTCCTCGCTAAATCTGCCCGAGTTATAATTGCTGCTGCTGCACCATCACTTACCCCGCAGCAATCAAAAAGACCTAAAGGCCAAGCTATTATTGGAGCTTTCATAACCTCTTCTAAAGTTATCACCTTCTGAAAATGTGCCTTAGGATGAAGGCTACCATTGTAATGGTTCTTTACTTCTATCAAGGCTAAAACTCTTTTACCTTCATCTGGGCTCAAACCATATTTAGCAAAATAAGCTGTGGCCATCATAGCAAAATGTCCTGGTGGAGTATAAGTCCGGCTTCTATAAGTATTTTCGCTGAAGCATAGTCCTTGAATTAATTCAGAATCAGGTAGTCCGCTATATCCGGAGTCCTTAAGTTTTTCAACACCCAGAACCAACACAATATTGTAAATTCCTGCAGCAACTGCGTAAGCAGCATTTCTTAAAGCATCTGAGCCAGTGGCACACATGTTCTCTACTCTAGTAATAGGTATGTATTTAAGCTTTAAGGGTTTAGCTAAAGTTTGACCACTAAGGCCAGACATGTAGGTCCCTAGCCAAGCAGCTTGAATATCTTTAGGTTCTACTCCCGCATCTTCAAAAGCCTCATAAGCGGCTTCAATTATCATATCTGAGGTGCTCTTATCCCAATTTTCTCCAAATTTTGTGCAGCCCATACCAATGATTGCGACCTTATCTTTGATGCTCCCCATTAATAATTCCTCCAAATACTCTCTATGAATTCAATGGTCGGCATTTCCACCAATAGTCATATATCCCCCCTGAATAGCGAACTATTCTAAAGGTCATCTTTATCGGCATGCCAACCTCAATTTTTTCTGGATCTCGGTCAGTCATCTCACAAAGTATTCTTCCTCCTTCATCGAAGTCTACTGTCGCTATTGTAGCAGGGGGGTCTATAGTTGCAGCTAAATTATCATGGCTAAAAGTAATTAGTCTTCCTTTTTTGTCAGCAAAGCAATAATCCTCGAATTGATCTTTAGTATAGCATTGTATACATACTCGCTGCGCCGGATACTGAGGAGTTTCACAAATCTTGCATTTGCTTCCAAAGAGTGCAAGTCCCCTTTTAGAATCCCTCCAAAGAGCCACTGGCGATGGTTTTTCAAGAGGTGGACGGGTCGGTGGTTCCACAGGAATGATATTACGCCACCGTAAATACTTTTGGTAACTAATCTCTTGTTTTGATTGTAATTGAGCCTGTACATCTATTCTTTCTCTTATCCTTTCCATTTCTTCTGTGATCCTAAAGATATATACATCACATCCATCCCCGTAGCTCGCAAAAAGTATTCTATCTCCCACTTTTGCCTGCTTAAACGTAGCGACCAACATCATCGGCCCAAGAGCCGTACCCGTGTTTCCTACCAAATCATATAGAGAATCCTGAAGTTGCCTTGCAGGGTCGAAACCTAAATCACGACTTAAATGGATGAGGGATTTTGGATTAGGAGAATAAAAAACTACTTTTGAAAAATCCTTTGGTGTCAAATGATATTTTTTAAGGGCCATCGAGACAGCTTCGGTAAGTATGTTAATATATCCTTTTTCCCTGACGAATCGATCTTCAGCTGATAGAACAAAAACATTGCTCTGTGTTCTCCAAGTATCAATGAATTCGTTGAAGATACAATGACTACCTTCAATGGCAGCAAAAACACCAGTATCACCTATTAACAAAGAGGCCGCTCCATCGCCAAAGTCGATCTCACTGCTACCTTGTGGAGCTCCTAAGCGCATGTCAGCTATACATACCAATATATTTTTTGCAGAATTACTATTTATAGCATCAACAGCAGCCCTCATTGCACATGTACTTCCCCTTAAAGACCCAGAGAAGTCTGCTGTAAATATGTCCCTACGTAAATCAAGAGCAGCCGCTATGATAGCCGCAGACTGTTTTTCTCTATAGGGGAAAGTAGTTGAAGCAAAGTATAATCCATCGATACTTTCATCATCCATATCAATTTTGCAATATATACCTGCATTCACAGCCATTGTTATGCTATCTTCATCGTAATTAGCAACTGCTTTTTCCCCCTTTAATAAAGATTTACCCCAAGATTTGGTTATTTCAGATCGATTTAAGCGCGAAAAGGGTATATAAACACTGCATGATTTTATGCCTACCATTGCATCATTCTCTATCTATATTGTTTTTTATAGAACCAACCCAAAAATTCAAATCAAAATGAATTTCTATTCGCCATCCAGCGAGGTCTTTATCCATCAAACCAGTAAACTCCTTTCGTTAATTTAAAAGGATAAACACCTTTGATAGCACTTTATTTAAAGATCCCCCTGTTTCTTTAAAATGCTACCAGGAATGTCCATATTCTATCATTTGCTATGTCCCATTGTTAACTATTTCAAAGCAAACCCAAATCGGCCAAAAGGTTTTATAAGAGTGTCACACTTTCTTTTTCCAAAAAACACAATTAATTGAATCCAGTAGCTTAATCAATGTACAGGCAGGATTGAAATTTGTTAAGTAAAGATTGATATAAAGATAGCATTAACACTTTAACCAGGATTATGGATTGTGAATCATATATGTCCGCAAACTTATAGAGGACCGCAAAAGTAATGCAACGGAACCCCAGCGTTCTAGCCTGTGTTTGTGGCCTTTTTGTGGTGGCCGTTTGTTGCATTACTTATGTTGCTTTCTATAATTAAACTTCTCAATGGCGTCAATTTATTTTCTAAAGCCCCTCAAACTAATTTTTTCCCCTCGAGCCAATAATACCTGTTTCCCTGTCTTTAATATCTTGGCCAATTCTGCAGTGCCTGAACCTACTTTTCTAGCCATCTTCATTCCAAAAAGATCCCTTTTTACCAGATGGTGGTCATCCGGATTCTCCTTATCCAAAACATTCTCCCCCTGAAGACTTGTAAAACCAATCGCTCCAAAGGCAGAGTCCAAACCGACAGTAACAGGATAAACCTGAAAGAGGAGCATTGCTTGCACCATACTTAATAGACAGGTCTCACCACCGCTGTTTCTCATCCAAATAACTGCTAATGCTCCTCCAGCTTTTCCAGCCATTCTCATACGATAATATAGACCATGTCCAATAGCCCGCATACGATCAAGAAAGCTCGCCATCTGACCACTCATCCTCGTAATATAAACTGGAGTAGCGAAAAGATAACCATCTGCTTCCAACATCTTTGGATAAATTTCATAAAGATCATCCTTGAGTGAGCAAAAATCACCTTCCTTCTGTTTTAAAGCACAGTAATTACAATGGATGCAACCCAAATATTTCCTACCAGCTAAATTAAACAATTCGGTTTCAACGTCCGGAATTTCTCTTGCTGCTTTTAAGGCTTCTTCCAAAAAAAGCTGAGTATTGCTATTCTTTACTGGACTTCCACAAATCCCTAATATTTTTATTGCCATGTTTAAACCTCCTTATATAGAAAGCTTTTAGTAAAGATCAAAACAACTTAGCTAATTTACATGGACCTTATCTCGATGATATTTGATGTAATGTCTAATTCAATCCGCTATAATCTTGTCCTTCATCGTCCTCACTAAATATCCATCTTCCCAAAACTAACCTCCAAACAACTTCTTCTTTTTCTTCTTTATCTCTGGGAATTCCTCAAATACTTCAATTGCAGAAAAACCTTTTCCGATTCCCACTTCCTGAACTATGCAATACTTGGCAGAAATCTCATGAACACTTAACTGTGATCCAATAGTCCCCCAATCTCCTGATCTTCAACCTTTAGTGCTACGCTACCTCAGGAAATATTTTCTTCCTCTTTAATTCATTTTCTATATTGCGACGCCCACACTCTAAGTATATTCCCATCCAGGTAAACAAATAAAAAGAACTTCCTTTAGTAGTATTGCGCCAAGTCTTTCATAACATCGAAAAGTCCGAGTTCAACCAGCTTCTCTTTTGTCGGAATACCGTTTTCTATATTCCAACCCTTTTCATCATAATAGTCATTTAGCATATTTTCTACATCTTCCTTTGTAATTGTTTTTCTTCCAAAATAATCCATCAATACCAACTCTTCATGCCTGTCAGGCCGTTTTAAAGGGTTAAACCATTGGTTTGGAAAGCGATCATCTTTGCGAGTGAATCCTTGTCTGACATTTAATACTTTACACAAATTATAAGCTCTTTCGGCAGTTTTTAACAGATACTGAGCATTTCTCTCAATTCCTGTATAAGCTGATAAGAGTTCAGTACATGTATTGATATCATAAAGGGCGGAACTCTGCATACGGAAGCAAATGCCAAGCATATTTAAAATAGTGGACCAGTTTTCGTAATGAACATTAAGTCTGGGTAAATTAAAACCATCTGAATGGAATATTTTATTTATTTTATCAGCTGGAACAAAACCCAGATTTGAGATAACTCTACGGAAAAAATCAGGTTTTCGTCCTTTCGCAATTGTCAATCCGCCAACAGGCTGATCATAATTTGGTCTTGGATTTACTATGGAACCAAATGTTTCTAAACCTAAGCTGACGCGGGCGTCTAAATCAGGTTCTGTACCCTTGACCTGACAGGCATATTCAGAACCCTTTCCTACTTTTTCAATTGCGCCTAAAAAGCCCTCTGCTAAGATACCTCCAAATCCCTGCCGATAGGCAGTCTGTTGGATAAGTTCCATGATCACTTCAAAACTTTCTTTCAATTCAAGTCCACCGGCGTCTTCCTTGGTCAAAATGTTTCGTTCATAAAGCTCAATTGCCCAATCCACCATGGCAGAAAATGTACCCCAATCTATCCCTAACCGATTGGCTATATCTCCCAATTTAAAAGCTTTGTCCATCCCTCCGATTGACAAACGGGCACCAAACGACACTGCAGGACCCATAGGTGTTGAAAATGGAGCCTCCAAGCCTTTAAATTCACCGGTTCTAATTTGGATAAAGGCTTTATCTATTGCAAGACAGGCAGTACACCCATACACAGATTTTCTAAATTTCGTTGCATAGGGCTCTGGTCCATATTCATTCAGCATAACCTCTTTAGGCATCGTTTCGTTATAATGCTTGGTTGTAATATATCCTGCGTTTTCCCAAAATGGTAAGATATAAAATAAGGCCAGTTCTTTCCAATTGTCACGATTTGGATCCTCCATACCTCTTATAACCAATTTATCCACAGTCTTCATAAACCTTTGCGTATCCGCTATCCTTATTCCTTTGGTCCCTTTGATAACAATCGCTTTCAGATTCTTCGAACCCATTGTACAGCCCATGGTTCGACCTGCGGTTGTACCTTTATCCAAAAGCATAATGGCAATTTTCACCAGGTTTTCTCCAGCAACCCCGATAGAAGCAACAGAACAGTCTTTCCCATATCGCTCTTTCAAGATATCCACAGTCTCATAGGTATCAGCTTTTCCCCAGAGAACCTCTGCGTCGCAAATCTCTATATCATCATCGATAATCTTCAAGTAAACAGGTACGGATGCCTTCCCCGTGATAATGAGATGATCGTATCCTGCCCACTTAAGCCTAGATCCAAAATGAAGGCTACCTACCCAAGTGGATATCGACTTAGAAGCGGGGCACACACTCGTTATGAATACTTTGGAACAGCTTGGACATAAAGTACCGGTAAATACACCTGGACTAATGATGATTGGATTTTCAGGGGCTAAAGGGTCATCTATCTTCCTCTTCGGGAAATAATCATAAGCAAGCTTTTGGTTGATACCCCAGCCTCCTATAAATTTGTCAACAATTTCTCTATCTATCTCCTTTTTTGTAACCTCTCCAGTGCTCAAATTTATTATTAAAACATTATTAGAATAGCTCTCTTGTTTCATCTGAATAACTCCTAATGGATAGAATTCATAGAATTGAAAATGCCTATATTTCTACTCTACTCGATTGGAGGAACGACGGCACTCTATACGCCTAAATATAGCACCATAAGGACAATATCTGGCACAGATACCGCATGTGTCACACTCCCCATCGAATAGAATTTCATTCACATTTTCAATTATAGGTGTAACCTTTATCTTGGATGCTCTTGGACTGAACATATAACCATGATCATGTCTAAGTGAACAACGGAGCATACAGGTAAGACATCCCACGCATTTCTCAGGGGCCACGATGATTGGCAGGTCGCATCTCAAACAACGTCCAGCTTCTTTAACTGCTATTTCTTCGTCAAAACCGAGTTCAACCGGAGAAAAACCCCTGATACGTTCCTCTAGAGGAAGAGTAGGCATTGCTGCATGGTCACCAATAGGAAAACCCTGTAGTTCTATTTGCAAAATCTCGGTCGAAGTCGGAATAAATGATTTAAAGATATTACCATTCCCACCCAAATGTCTATCAATCGAAGCAGCTGCTTTTTTGCCTGCCGCTATAGCCTCGATCACAGAAGCAGGTCCGGTTACAGCATCTCCTCCTGCAAATACACCAGGCCTCTCTATCGCCAATGTATTGGCCTTTACCAGTATCAACCCATCGTCATTAGTCCATACCCCAAACTCTCCAGATATTATATCCGGCATCTGTCCAATTGCGGAAATAACCATATCTGCTTCAATACTGAAATTAGTACCAGGAATGGGAACTGGGATTCGCCTTCCTTTCTCGTCTACGCCTCTAAGTGTCATATGGATACAATCTACTTTTAACCTTTCGTTGACCTTGCTAATTCTTAATGGTGTGGCCAGGTATTCTATATTAATTCCTTCAAGTAAAGCATGCTCAACTTCCATTGGGTTTACAGGCATCTCTTCACGAGAACGACGGTAAATAATAATAACTTCATTTATCCCTAATCGAAGGACAGAGCGTGCCGTGTCTACTGCGGCATTTCCTCCCCCAATAATGACGACTTTCTTGTTCAATTCCACTTTTTTGCCTTCATTTATGTCCTTGAGAAAAGAAATGCAGTCTACAGCAAAATCTTCCCCCTCAATTTCTAATTTTTTACTCTTCCAGGCTCCAATAGCTAACAAAACAGCGTGGTAACCCTCTTTAAAAAGGTTGTCAAGAGAGTCTATCTTTGTGTCTGTTTTTATTTCAACCCCCATACTTTTAATATAATTAATCTCTTTGGATAGTAAATCCTTGGGCAGCCGATAATCAGGGATACCATAACGCATCATACCGCCTGGTTCAGACTGTGCCTCAAAGACAATAACAACATGTCCTTTTCTGGCGAGATAATAGGCAGCCGTTAAACCAGCTGGTCCCGAACCTATAATAGCTATTGACTTACCTGTACTCTTATAAGGTTGAGACTCTTTGAATATAGCAGTAGGCCCTTCGGATACAAAGCGCTTAAGGGCATTGATAGCAATCGGACCCCCGTCAAGGAGGTTTCCCCTGCATACGCTCTCACATGGATGAAAACAAATCCTTCCGCAAACTGACGGGAAGGGGATAGATTCCCTGATTACAGCCAATGCTTCATTAAAGTCGCGTTTTGCTATTGCACGAATATAACGTGGGACATCTATCCCAGCTGGACAGGTAAGCTTACATGGAGGGTTCTCAATTGGCTCTTTAAAAAACATGATGGTAACCTTCCCCTTTAAATCTCCTCGATTACAAACCTAAATAAGTTTTTCTCAGGAACTCGTTTGCTAACAGTTCTGAAGCTGTTCCTTCAGTAATTACTTTTCCCCGAGACATGACATAGTTCCTAGAAGCTAAATCAAAAGCGAAACTGATATCCTGTTCAACTAAAAGAATGGTGATTCCTAGTTTGTGAACATCGCTTATTCGTTCAAATAAATCTTTTTTTATTAAGGGAGCCAGCCCAACGGAAGGTTCATCAATTAATAAAAGCTTGGCTTGTGACATCAATGCCCGCCCAATAGACAGCATGGTGCGTTCTCCACCGGATAATGTTCCCGATATCTGATTTGCTCTTTTTTTCAAAACCGGAAACAAAGGATAAATAATTCTATCTAAACTTTCCTTGACCGACTTTTTATTTTTAACTAGAAAAGCGCCAACTTCTAAATTTTCTAAAACCGTCAACTCCCGATATGGTCTACCTCTTTCAGGACATAATGTGAGTCCTCTTTTGGGTATCTCGTGAGCAGGTAATCTGGTCATCTCCTCCCCATTAAATATTACACACCCTTCTATAGTGATATTTCCAATCCTTGTTCCTTTGAGGGTATCTTTTTCCCATTTCACAAGGCCAGCTATAGCACGAAGGCAGGTACTCTTCCCAGCACCATTCGGTCCGACAAGGCTAACCAATTCCCCGATATCAACTTGCAAATTCACTTCATTTAATACCATAGCGGTATCATAAAGGACGGTTAAATTTCTTACCTCAAGATACAAGCCGAGGTTCCCCCTTTCCGATGTAAGCTTCTATCACCCTATTATTTTTCACTATTTCCTCAGGTGTGCCCATAGCAATGATTTGTCCAAAATTGAGCACAATAACGCGGTCTACAATTTTCATTAGCTCGGATAATTTATGCTCTATAATGAGCATGGCTGGACCTTCGCTATGTAACCTTCCAAAACGACCTCCTTTATGTAGCCTCCTTAAAGATTTCGCAATGAGCGTTGTTTCGCTTGGACTTAATCCGCCAAAGGGTTCATCGAGGAGAAGAAGCTCAGGTTCGGTGGCGAGTGCTCTGGCTAACTCTAGGCGTTTTAGATCCCCATGAGATAGAACTGAGGCTGGTTCAAGAGCAAGGTCGGCAATTCCGCAAAACTCCAATGCGTCTCGTGCTCTTAATTCTACAGTTTTAACCCAGTCCCCCTTTCTCTTCGCTCTGGGACAAAGGCATGAGACCATAACATTGACAATCACCGGCAAATGTCGAAATGGTTTTACCACCTGAAACGTGGAGGCTATGCCTTTATTGACAATTTCAGAAATTGTTAGCTTGGTGACATCTTCTCCCCTAAATTTCGTTGTCCCGCTGGTAGGCCTAAGTATCCCTGTTATAAGCCTTATAAGGGTCGTTTTCCCAGCTCCATTAGGCCCGATCAAACCAACTATTTCATCTCTGCTTATCTCAAAACTTACCTTATCAATAGCCTTCAACCCCCCGAAGTTTTTAATTAAATTTTCAACTTCCAGAAAAGGGAATTCCATTTTAACCTTCCCCCTCTCTGAGCTCCCTACGCGATACTTTTCCAACATCTGTTTTTGGGATTTCACCAACGAATTCAACGACTCTTGGGATTTTATAGTGGGCTAATTTCCCGTTGCAATATTCTATAATATCCGATTCAGATAATTTCCCCCGGGCATCAGCCTCCAAGACCACCAATGCTTTAACATTCTCACCTACCTTGATATCAGGTACTCCAATAACTCCTACCTCTCTGATTTTTGGGTGCGTTTTTAAAACCTCTTCTACCTCACGAGCAAGAACTTGAAGTCCTTTATATTTTATAATATCCCGTTTTCTATCGTAGATGTAAAAATAACCGTCCTCGTCCATCCTTGCCACATCACCCGTTCGCCACCACCTTACTCCATTGATTAATGCCTCACATTCTCTGGTGGCCCCTGGATTGTTCCAGTACCCTTTCGTCATCTGTGGGCCTCTGACCACAAGTTCTCCCAACTCACCTAAGGGAAGAAACGCATCCTTTTCTAGATCAGCTATTGCCGCCATAATACTAGGCAGGGGGACACCAATCGAGCCAATCTTCACTTTCCCTTGCGGTGTCCCAGTGATGGTTGCTGTTTGTTCCGTTTGACCATAATATTCATGGATTTGAGTTCCTGTTCGAGCCTCCCAGTCCTTAGCAGTGAATTCGTGAAGAGCATCCGCAGAGCTAGCGATAAACTTGAGCTTTTTCCAATTCACTATATTGGTTCTATCATAATCTTTAAGGGACTCATATATGGCTGGAGCGCCTAAAAAGGAAGACGTTTTATATTTGACCATTGCATTTAAAATTTCATCAAGATCAGGGTTTGCAATGATTACTAATGTAAAGCCATGGAATATTGTTCTGACAGGTCCTGTCATCAGGCCTGCCATATGATAAAAAGGCATATAACCCAAGAAAAATTCCTCTCCCTCTTTTAAAAACGGTAAAAAAGCTTGATACTGTATGTCATTAATTATGATATTAAAATGCGTTACCAGAACGCCTTTAGGTGGTCCAGTTGTCCCGCCCGTGTAGGGAAATACGGTAAAGTCTTCTTTTGGATCAATATCAACTTTGGGAGGGGTGGGTGGATATTTTTTGATGAGATCTTGAAATTGATAAAAATTTTCTTGCCTTATCATACTGGGAGAAGGTGACGCCATTTTTTGGTATACCCCTCTAAGGATACTTCTTCCTATTATCTTTTTTGTAGTAGGTAGGAATTCGCCAATATTGGTCAAAATGACATTTTTAAGTTTTAAACCTGTTTTCTCTACGCCCTCATAAAGGATATCTAGGCAAATAATATGTTCGGCACCGCTATCCTGTAGTTGATGTTTTATTTCATTGGAGACATAGACTGGACTAATCAATGTTAAAATCGCTCCCACCTTAAGTGAACCATAAAAGGCTATAATAAATTGTGGACAGTTTAATAATAATAGTGCTACTTTGTCTCCCTTCTTGATTCCAAGATTAGATAATGCGGTTGCAAACCGGTCAACGTACTCCCTTAGCTTCTGATAACTAATTTCATTACCATAAAATATTAAAGCAGTTTTATTTTTCCACTTCTCTGTAGCTTCATTAAAAATTTCATTTATTGATTTCATGGGGTCAGGAATTTTAATCTCTGCTGGAACTTCAGGAGAATAATGCCTAACCCATGGTTTTTCTTCATAAACAGATTTCAAATCCACTTCTATTATCTCCTTTTTTATCATTAAATCATTTCTTTCTTTCCAAATGCAAAGGAGCACGGCATGCTCTGCAGTAGCGTCGAAGAGTTACATTGACTATTTTACATCTTGGACAAATTTGTTCAATTTTATCCCTAATCCAAACGATAAGTCCCTCTGGCATAAACAGGAGAACAAGGATCAGAATGAGGGCAAAGAGAATAAATCGGATTTGTTCCCCCACTTTATTAAGAGATATCATCTCAATAAGTGGATAAAGAATATAAACTCCGGCTACTGCTCCATAAATGGTCGCAATTCCTCCAAATATAGTCCACAGGATGGCTTGAAATGAAACCATAAGTTCTAATGTTGAGGGGCCGGCAATTCTTAAAAAATGAGCATAAAAGCCACCCGCAATCCCAGCAAAGAATCCACTTATAGCAAAAGCCAACATCTTATATTTAGAAGTATCGATTCCACAAGCCCGAGCAGTGATCTCATCTTCACGAATAGCATGAAGAATGACCCCTACCCTAATAATTTTGCTTTGCACATCGGTGAACTTATACATTACAAATACAGAACACAACATAGCGAGAACTAAAATGTAGTAGTCAAGAATTCGGGAACCCGAAAGAGTATCTATGCCATAAATGCCCAACTCACCTCCAGTAAAGTCAGGGAAAAGAAAGATAAGCCCACTGAGGATTATAGGGAAAGAAAGCGTGACCAGACTCAGGTAAAAACCCCTTAAACGCAAAGCAGGTATTCCAGCAATCAAACCCATTATAACCGCGACAATAGCCCCAGCGGGAATGGTTGCCCAGGGTGGCAGACCAACACGTAAGTTGAGCAGGCCAGCCGTATAAGCAGCAACTCCAAAGCATAGAGCATGCCCGAGATTTACCTGACCTGTAAACCCTGCTAATATGTCCCAGCTAGCTGCATAGATAGCAAATATCGCACTGAGGATGAAAATTCGGATTATAAAGGATTCCATCATGATAAGGGGAAATAGGAATAAGAAGATAATAAAAACAAACGCAATTAATCGACCAGGGATGGCCACTATTTCATTGAGAAATTCCCGATATATCCTAAGAATATAATAAGTCATTATAATCTCTCTTCCTCAAAAACTACGCCAAATAAGCCTTCAGGCCTTATCAATAGCACACCAACCATGACACTAAGTGAGATCGCCCCCTTCAGAAACGATCCCCCGGGAATAAGACAAGTAACGGTAGCCTCAGCAAACCCAAGAATAAAAGCTGCGAAAACGCTTCCCTTAAGACTTCCCAAGCCGCCAAGTACAACGGCCGCTAAAACTATTATAAGCGGAGTCAGCCACATAAGGGGGCTAACCAAAAATATGGATCCTATTATCACGGCTGCAATCCCAGCAAGTATGCCCGATATACCCATTGTTATCATACATATTTGACTCACATTTATTCCTGAGAGGTTAGCTATTTCCCTATCTTGAGCAACTGCCCTCAACGCAATCCCGAACTTGGTTTTTGTTAAAAGAAACCATACCCCGCTGAGAGTAAGTATGCTGGCTGCAATAGCAAAAATATTCTGATACGCAACCCTGATCCCTACGATTTCCATAAAGCCAGAAACAAAAGGAGGGATTCTGCGGAAGTGCCCACTAAATATTAATAGCAAGACTTCTTGAATAAGAATTCCTATTGCTACAGAGACAATAATTACAGCCGTTTCGTGCTCTTTTATCCGATCAAAACATAACTTATAACAGACCATTGCCAGAATAGATGTTACAATGATAGCCAAAATGGCAGATAATAGAAGAGGGAGACCGAGAATCATCGTTGCAATATATGCAAGAAAAGCAGCGATCATATAAAAAGCCGTATGAGCTAAGTTAAGTATTTTTGCAACTCCGAAAACAAGGGAAAAACCAATGGCGAGTAGGGAATACATCCCCCCGAACAGCAACCCGTTGATAATGAGAGCTTCGACCATAATAATTCCCTCATTTAATGATATTTTGTCTTAATTGGTGGGGTAAGCTTACGCATAGAAGCTTACCCCCAGACTTATTTCTTTTTTTTCCAATAGGTTATCATCCAAGGCGGTAGATTATAATCCACGGTGCCTTCATATTTAATTCCAACCCATTCTTTGTCCCCCAAAGCAGCCCGGCCGTCAGGCCAGACAGTTACAAGTTTCCCATCCCGCCATTGGAGACCAAGCATAGTCGTATATCCTGGTCCTGTTTTTAGATCATGAGGCCACTTGTGATCTCGAGGATAAAATGCCATTATACCCGAGGCTCCGCGGTATTCGATCTTTTCCAGTTCACGGATCACCGCTTCAACTTCAAGGGTTTTAGATCTTTGAATAGCCTCTTTCAAAAGATACACAGCATCATATGTAGCTGCGTTGGATAATGGGTACTCTCCTGCCCTTGCTATAAATTTATTAAAAAAGGGAACAGTTTTATCCGTTATTTTAACTCCACCAAATGTACCCCATATTGATACATAGTCACACATTCCACCGGTTGCTTGCAAATGGGCTAACGCATTTGCTTCGGCATTGTATCCTACAGGAGCGGCTGGAATCCTTAGTTCACCCCACTGCTTGTTGAAGATGGCCCCCGAGGGACCACTGAGAAAGGTTAAAATTAGGTGAGCGTCGGCAGCTTTTATCGCTGTCAGTTCACTGGTTAAATCATTAGCCATTGGCGATGTTCTCCAAACCCCGGCTATTTCCATCCCCATTTTAGGGAGCATATCTTGAGCAAATGTAACGATAGGATCTGCTACCACAATCTTATCCAACACCAAGGCAACCCTTGGCTTCGTAATCCCAAGTTCTGCTTTCATTTTATCTCCAGCCATCTCCAGTAGGAATAGGTTGACCTGAGTAAAATAAACAGCAACTGGGCTTAAGGCTCGAAAAAAATATTTGTATCTATCATAGTTCTTCGCCAATCTTTCCGTTACTCCAGGAGAGCCTGAGCCTCCCAAAAAGATCCTCTTATGATCTGCTGCCACGTCCTGCATGGCTAGTACTGCCTCAGTTCTGAAGCCACCTGTGATAAAATGTACTTTATCGACCTTTATGATTCTTTCCATACTACTAACCGCATCGGTTAGATTTTGCATTTCATTAGAATCAGTCTTTAATAGCTCTATCTCATGCTTCTCCCTCCCAACCATTACACCACCGGCTGCGTTTATCTCTTCAGCTGCAAGGAGAGCTCCCCACCAATGATTTTGTCCCGCCACAAACTTCATCGGTCCTATAACTCCAATTTTGATTTTTGGACTTGCAAAGGCAGTCGGGGCCACCATTAAAATTATTAGAAACACCACCAAACTGTAAAACCCATAATTTTTTCTTTTGTACATAGCTACCATAATAGTTCCTCCCTTCTTCTAAGATTTTTTACAGAAAAGAAAAGGCATTTCCGTTAATCCGATCCACCATTTAAAATTTGGCATTGTCCCAAAGTTACGTGATACCCCCCAAGAAAGGGGTTGAACCCGGAAAAAGAATCGGGCTATCTTCTGTGGTAGTGTCACAGAAACCACAAGGAGGAATAGCCCGATGGACGAACTTGAAATTAGGCTCGTCCTGAGATTTAGTGTGCCAAAGGACGGGCTTACAGTCAATGGAATTCTTCAGGGGTTGAAAGAACAGAGTCCATTGATTCTCACAACCCTGCTGGAGATGATCTTCAAGGCATTGGAAGAGCGTACGGTCCGTAGGTTGCGCCAGGAACATCCAGGCCGTTACGCTGGCAATGGACATCAGCCCAATGCCAGGAAGTTGATCACCCACTTCGGAGCGTTTCGCTATCGCATGATCCAGATGATCGATATCCAAACAGGAAAGACCATTGTCCCACTGGCTAAAGAGTTGGGGTTGGAACCCTACAAGCAGTATCAGGCCGGGGCATTGGAATCGGGCATGGGTTTGGCCATCCACCTCTCTTACCGTCAAGCAAGCAGTGAAGTCATTCGGATCAGAGGTCAGGGGCCGGGTAAGAGTACCCTGTATCGGTGGTTCGGGCAACTGTCTCAAACCCATGGGCAATGGCCTGAGATGAAAGAGATCCCCTATCGGTTTCTCATGGTAGATGGGACCAAGGTTCATCTGCAGGGCCCAGGAGGGATAGACCTCGGACAGAGCGAGATGCGCTGGGCTTTGGCTTCTCAAGGCCCAGGATCTTCTTTCGAGCCTGTCGGTTTCTGGATCGGCAAGGGTTGGGCTGCCATCCGCCAAGACCTGGAGAAGCGGTTGGCTTACGAAAAGATCGAGGTTCTTTTCTCTGATGGGGGTCCTGGGATTGAAGAGAATCTGTTGACCAAAGGAATGAGCCAACAGAGATGTCTCTGGCATGGGAAACGAGACTTTCCCTTTATCCTGTACCACGATGGTCTCAAAAAGACCGAACAAGCGCCCTTTAAGGCATTGTTTGGCCAAATCCCAGCCTTTTGCCTGACCAAGGAGCGATTGGAACAGATTGACCCAGCGGACTACCAAACCATTGACGCGTTGGCCCAAAATACTCGAAAGGGGTTTGAACAACTGCTGGCAGCATTGGATTCGAAAAAATATCCTACGGCCAAGGCCTATCTCACGAACCTTCACCAACACACGATGACCTTTCTGGATTACTGGTTAAAGACCAAGCAATGGTTACCCTTGAATACCAATGCGATCGAGTCCGCTTTTAGCCGAGTGACGAATCGCATCAAGAAAATTGGCAAGCGTTGGAGTGACCGAGGGCTCCTTCGTTGGCTGATGCTTGCCATGAGAAAGATCTTTAAACCTGAACTGTGGACCCAACTCTGGGACCAATATCTTAAGATCAACCGGAAAATGGAGCTTGTGATGTTTAAGGCGGAGTACACTTGGTTATAACTCCATCACGTAACTTTGGGACAAAGTCTAAAATTTCTAAATCACTCTTTCTTATTCTTACAAATCCTTTTATAGAATTGAGCACCTAATAGCCTGATATAAGGAATCATAACTAAATCAAGACATTACCTTTTCCCTTTAGTCCTAAAAATGAACGCGCCTCGTCTGGGGTGGCAGGTTCTTTTCCGAGTATCCGGGTCAATTGAACTGCGACTTCCACTTGTTGGGCATTACTCTCCGCGAGTTTATCTTTGCTTAATTTGAGACTATCTTCCAGCCCTACCCGCACGTGTCCACCCATTCCAAGGGCTACTGCTGCCATACGAAATTGTGCAGGAAATCCAGCACCGATAACTGACCATGTATAATCGTTGCCAAAGAGATGGTTGGCTCGGTTATTTAAATGCACAAGATCTTCAACCGTAGAGGCAATACCCCCTAAAATCCCAGTGACAAATTGCATATGAAGAGGTTTTTTTAGGAAACCCTCTCTCAACAGATAATGAGTGTTATATAATTGGCCTACATCGTATATTTCTAATTCGGGTTTGACTTCATTTTCCTCCATAAACCGGCAAAGGGCCTCGAGGTCAGCAAAATTATTTTGAAAAGTAAAACTCCGAAAGCTCTCCATCCATGTTTTTTCCCATTCAAAACGATAGTCTTCAGTCTTGTAACGTTTGGCCAGGGGATGGATCGAAAAATTCATAGAACCCATGTTAAATGAAGCCATTTCAGGTTTAAAAAGAGAAATAATCTTAGTCCGTTCTTCAAAACTCATGCCCCGGCCGCCACCCGTAGTTATACATACAACTAAATCAGTTTGGTGAATTATTCGTTGAAGAATGGTAGTATAGAGCTTTGGATCAGAGCTGGGAAACCCTTCAATAGGGTCCCTGGCATGAATATGAACCACCGCGGCACCAGCTCTCCAACAACGTATGGCTTCTTCAGCTATAGCTTCGGGAGTAAAAGGCAAGTATGGGCTTTGAGTAGGTATATGAACAGCCCCTGTTAGAGCAGCTGTAATAATTACTTTCTCCACAGTGTATCTCCTAATTCAAAGGATTTATCAAACTTTATCTATGATTTTATTTAAATACCTTTATAAACGGGTCGCTTTTTCTCTAAAAAAGATGATGCCCCTTCCTTTTGATCCTGGGTGCCACACAAAAATTCAAGGGCATCTACTTCTAAAGTTAGACCTTGAGTAAGTGACATTTCCATCCCTCGTTGAACTGCTTGTTTTGCCTTTCGTAAAGAGAGAGGAGCGTTTTGGAGAATTTCTTGAGCAAGATTCCGGGCAGCTGGAATCAATTCCGTTTTTGAGACCACTTCTTCCACAAGGCCAATTTCTAAGGCCTTTTTAGCATTAATTGTTCGCCCTGTGTAGATCATTAATCCCGCATAACCGGTGCCAATCAAGCGGGGTAAACGCTGCGTACCGCCAGCTCCAGGCATTATACCCAATTTGACCTCAGGTAGTCCAAAACATGCATCATCTGAAGCCAGCCTTAGATCGCAAGCCAAAGCAAGTTCGGTTCCGCCTCCCAAAGCCGTTCCATTGATAGCTCCAATAATGATTTGAGGGACCTGAGCAATTTTTCCAAACACTCTTTGGACATGTATTGTTGATTGGCGACCTTTTGCCGGATCTAAGAATGGAAAATCTTTAATATCGGCGCCGGCAACAAATGCTTTATCACCAGCCCCCGTAATAATAACTACGTGACAATCTTCTTTGACTTCCAGTATATCCAAAAAGGACATCATCTCATTCAGCATTTCTCGACAAAGCACATTAACAGGAGGATTGGAAATGGTTACCTCAATCCATTTCCCCGAATCGACGATATTCAAATAATGATAATTTTTGAACAATTCTTGATTTCCTTTTCCAATTGTCATTGGACTTGCCTCCTGTGAGTTGGTATATGCCAATTACCTCCTTCTAATAAATTGAGGGGGCTTTTATCGGTTCAAAATATAAAATATCCTGTATTCTCCCGATCTTAACTTTAGCAAAAACTGCCTTGACACGATCTCCTGCCCTGACTGGCACGCCAGGCTGGGATTGAATTATATGTGAGAAAAGATTGTCAGCTCCGTCTAGTTGAATGTACCCATATACATAAGGAACAGGCCTTTTCTCCCCTATATCAGGATCTATAAAAGGGTAATTTACCAAAGTAAGTGCCTGGACAACACCTGTGGTGCCTAATTCGATAAGTTCCCCCATCGTCACAAAACAGGGTCCACAAACCAATCTGGGAGGAACATAGACCTTATGGCACTTAGGGCATTTGATTCCCAATAGAACCTCACGCTCCATTATTTCGTGAAAAAACTTACTCCCATCTAAACCAATCGACCACCGATAAGGCATATGAGAGACTTCTTCAAAAGCAAGAAGTGAATGGTCCTTTTCCCAAGCTCGAGTTTCCATAATCCCTCCTACGGCTTATCAGCCCCTATAATTAATACATCTGACCAGAAGCACCCTCCAAAACCCGTAGCCAAGGCTAAACGAGCACCTGCGACCTGTCGTTTCTCAGCCTTCCCCATGATTTGTAGCGCTGCTTCACCCACTCGCAACAGACCTGTCGCTCCGATACAATTGGTGGATAAGACCCCACCCGATGGATTCACCGGTAAAATCCCACTCATATCCGTTTTCCCATCCCAAAGTAACCTTGGAGCCTCGCCAGGACCGCAGAAACCAATGGATTCCATCCATTTCAGGCCAGCAAAGGAATAAGGTAAATAGAGTTCACAGACATCGAGCTCTTTAAAGGGTTCCCGAATTCCTGCAATCTTGAAAGCTTCTTTGGATGCGGATTCTAGGGAAACAAGCCGATTATAATCAATGTCCCCAAACCATGTGGTATCATGCCGAACTGAAACGGCGTGAATCCAAGCAGGTTGAGGGCATATTTTTCTCGCCTTCTCTTCAGAACTGAAGATAACGGCTGCAGCACCGTCAGAGCGAGGACATATATCTAACAGTTTGATGGGTTCGGTGAGCATCGGGGAACCCATCACATCCTCGATGCTTACAGCCTTACGAAGATGTGCATAAGGATTATTCACAGCATTTGAGCGGTCTCGCACAGTAACTCTAGCAGCATCCCTCTCAGTTATACCGTATGTTTTCATATATGCAGACGCCTCGACCGCCAGACTTGAAATAGCTCCAGAATAAGAAAACCGGTCCCATATTGGATCGGAACATGTGATGATGGCTCCGGTCGTATCGGATTCTGAATTTTTTTCCCATCCTATTGCAATAACGTTCTCAAAAAGACCTGATGCGACATGATAATAAGCAGCTATGGCTACAGTAGCACCTGTGGTACCACCAGTTGTAACTTTAAAAACCGGCTTTAAGAATGCTCCCAATCCCTCAACACTCCAAGTGTCTACATAATTGATCCCTTCAAAATGATCCATATTACCTATAACCATGGCATCAATATCATCCAGTGATAATTCAGCATTTTCTAAAGCCCTTGCTACAGCCTCTTGAATCAACTCCAACCCATTGACATCCCACCGCCGCGCTGCATGATGGGTTTGTCCAAATCCTGTGATCGCAACTTTTCTTCCCACAAAAATTCCCTCCTAATTTTCTCCCAAGATCCAGACACAATGCGATTGCCCGCAGGGCCCATTAATACCATGGGCGAGACCAATTCTGGCTCTTTCAATCTGATGGGCTCCGGCGGTTCCCCGGATTTGAAGTACAACTTCAATCATTCTGACCAGACCTGCAACCAAAACTGCGTGGGCTGAGAGGACTCCACCAGAGGAGTTTACTGGCAAATAACCCCTCATCTCAGTCACACCCTTCCTGATTAGTTTACCTCCTCCACCTGCCCCACAGATACCCAATCCCTCTAGCCAAAGAGGTTCCATATAAGAGAAAGCATCATAAATTTCAAAAAAATCGATTTGTTCCTGAGGATTGGTCAATCCTGCCATGTTATAGGCTCGTTTAGCAGCTTGGGTCAAAGCCTGTGGGTCAGATAAATCTCGATCACCCAGATAGTGCAGTTCTGCCGCATATCCCACCCCTTTCAACCAAACAGGTTTCTGCTTGGATTCAGAAACCCGGCCTTCTTCTGCTAGTATGATCGCGCAGGCACCATCGGAGATCGGAGAACAATCTAACAATTTTAACGGATCGGCCACGAGCCTTGAGGCCAGGACCTGATCTATGGTTAGATCCATGGGTAACTGGGCCAATGGATTGTACCGGGCATTCCCATGATTCTTAACAGAAACCAGAGCCCAATCCTCAATATTGGCTCCTCGACTGTCTATATAAGCTTGTGCCTGTAACGCAGCAGAGCTAATGGCATCTAACCCCAAGGGACGGTAATATAGCGGATCGAACATCGCATTGGTAATTAAAGGAAGAGACCCCTCTGAACTTTTTGAATGGGCTACCACAAGGGTGGTACCAAAAGATCCCGACCAAATACGCATCGCACCATAAACAGCACCAAAGGTGCCATCACCTTCCACTGTAGAGACATTTTTCCCATATGCACCACATGCATCCATTACTGCCATGCTGGATATGGTTCGCCCGTCCCAAAAGTCATTGGAGACTGTGATGACATTATCAATCTGGTCGATCGTCATGCCCGCATCTTCTAAAGCACCTGTGGTCACCTCATAGATGAGGTCAGCATAATTTCGGTTGACAATGCGCCGTTCAAAACGGGTCTGAGCCACCCCAACGACAGCTACTTTTTTCATTGGGTCTGTCCTCCTACTGGAGTAAAATACGCAATATCGAAAATATTTCCTTTTCTATTAGCTTTTAAAACTGGTTTTACCTTCATTCCCTGCTTTATACTTACCAGGTCTGTACCCGACACAAAATGAACAATAGCACGATCCGCCCCATCTAATTTGATCAGCGCATAAGCAAAAGGGGGCTCCATAGGCTGAGCAGCATGTTCATACCGTACGATCGTGAAGTGCTGTAAGGTTCCATAAGGCCCCACCTCCAACCAATTAGCGTCTTCAATGATAATGAAACAAACGGGGCAGCGCAGCCTTGGGGGTACCCAAACTACCCCACATTTTGGGCAACGAGCGGCCATAATGCGGCCGTTATCTCGCAACTCAATAAAAAATCGGCTTCCCACTCGACCTACAGTCCAAGAATAAGGTAAATGGATACCGCCTTCATAGGTTAAAGGTTCCGTTTTATCTCGCCATTCAACCATAATTAGTGTCCCCTTTTTGCCCTTTAATTCCGAAATGATTACGAAAACAGGCTGAAATTTGATCCTTCCCTCATATTTTAGGGCTAATAATAGAATTCAAAATGAGGTCAATAATGTAATTATTGACCTCTTCATTTTTATACTTCTTTCTAAAATTCCATCCTCTCAAAGGCTCAATGGATAGTAAGTAAACTATAATATTTGCCAATAAAAAAGGATCCTTAATTTTAAAAACCTTCTTCTTAATCCCGTTCCTCAGAATTTTTTCAAAACCTTCGATAACACCGCTTTCTTTCTTCAAGGTTATTCCCAGATAATCCTTGGGGAGCAATTTACTCTCTGTGTACATTAATAGTATGATTTCTCTGGTCTCATATACCAATTCTAGCATCTTTTTGATGGCAGTCCTCAATTGTTTAATAGGATCATCTATTTCCAAAACTCCCTCATCCCTTAGGCGATTGATCCATTGGGCGTGCCAAACATCAACAACCAAATAGAGAATATCTTCTTTTTTTCTTATGTAGTCATATAAATTTCCAATTGTAAGACCTGTAGCATTTGCTATTTCTCGAACGCTCGTCTGGAAAAACCCTTTTTTGACAAACAATTTTGAGGCAGACAGGGCTATCTGTAAGCGTTTCTCCCGAACAAGTTCAATATTTTTAATCTGAGTTTCTACTTGTTTGTCAGGCTTCATTTTTATGTTTAGCGAGCGCTCAATAACAATCTGTTTAGTATATTACATGTCTGGAAAATTTTGTCAAGAAAAAAATCACTTTGGAAAAAAATAATTTATAACCTACTGACTTTATTTTATAAATTTATTAAATTAGTTCTTAAAAATATCTTCAAAGAAATGGTGATTGATGAGTGAACATTTCTAAATATGACAATACCTTTTGCACCGGCTGTTCTATCTATATGAATCCTTTACTCGTAATGCTGGCCTCCATGTGGAGAAGAGGAAAGAAATCGGCTGGGTTTGAATTCTTGACTGGGAGAGTGACGCAATCGCACGGAGGTTATGACAAGACCTTCCTCCTGGGTCAATGTATGATTAAGGCAAATCGCTCTAACCCAAGCATTCGAATTTCCATCCCTATACGAGGATGTCCTCCTGCCATGGGAAATCTAATAAAAGCTCTTAAAGATAATGGGGTCGAGATTGATCCTGAGTACTATCTCCGGTACCGCAAACATCTCATGGAGAGGTACAAATCGAAGCCCCCATTTGATCCAAAGGATCTTTTTAAATAAGGAGGATTTAGAATGGAAGTAAAAAGAGTGGGTATAGTGGGCATGGGAACGATGGGCAGTCAAATTGGTATTGTTTGTGCGAGAGGAGGTTTTCAAACCATGATGGTAGATGTCTCAAAAGAGGTTATAGAAAAAGGATTGAGTCACATCCGATACTTTTTGAATAACCAGGTTAAAAAGGGGAAAATAAGTCAAAAAGATGCAGAGAGAACCTGTTCTCTCATCAGGACAGATACAGATTTAAAACAGGTCCTGTCAGATGTAGACCTTGTTATTGAAGCCGTTTTTGAAGATGTTGATGTAAAGAAAGAGGTATTCAAAAAATTGGATGCCATCTGTCCTCAACAAACCATTCTGGCCAGCAACACATCCACCCTAAGTATTGGCGAATTGGCTGCGGCTACTGGACGACCAGAAAAGTGTATCGGAACACATTTTTTGATTCCGGCGGCATTGACGCCCTTGGTGGAATTGGTGCGTGGTTTAGAGACTTCGGAGGATACCC
>Ga0315284_10002340_pt1 | contig 27163 bp, 25 predicted proteins | sample YL17G09_16_MG_FD_203696 | JGI IMG/M metagenome (GOLD analysis project Ga0315284, IMG submission 203696) | Sediment microbial communities from Yellowstone Lake, YNP, Wyoming, USA - YL17G09_16 | ecosystem: Environmental > Aquatic > Freshwater > Lake > Sediment | place: USA: Wyoming | collected...
CTGACCGGATCAAGCGCTCGCAAGCTCAAGCGGGCGGGCATTAATTTGTTAGCTGGCCGGGCATTTGTCTATCATCTGTTTCCGCTGACTCACCTTGAGATCGGTAAGGACTTTGATCTGAATGAAGCCCTCCAATGGGGTACGCTCCCTAAAGTCACTTTGCTCGACGGCAAACGGGAGAAAACGTTATTTCTGCGAGCCTATTCCAATACCTATCTAAAAGAAGAGATCTGGGCCGAGCACCTAGTCGATAAGCTCGAGCCCTTTCGCAGATTTCTGCCAATTTGTGCGCAAATGTCAGGGGAAATCTTGAACTATTCGACCATTGCCCGCGACGTCGGCGTCCATGACAAGACCATTAAGACTTATTATCAGATCCTTGAAGATACACTGGTAGGCTTCTTTTTGGAGCCGTTTCATCATAGCCTCCGCAAGCGCCAGAAAAAGTCGCCTAAATTTTTTCTCTTTGATACCGGTATTACCCGATCACTACAGGGCAACCTCAGCGTTGAGCTGGTTAAAGGTAGTTTTGACTATGGCAAAGCCTTCGAGCAGTGGCTCATCGGCGAGTTCCACCGACTGTCTTCATACCAGGAAGACGACGCAAAATTTTCATACCTCGACACCGGCAACGCCGAAATCGACTTAATTATCGAACGCCCTGGCGCCCGCACAGCGTTGATTGAAATCAAATCGCGCTCGCGAACGACCCTTGCCGATGCAAAGCATCTGATAGGACTTCGGCAGGATTTTGCCTCGGCCGACTGCTTTGTCTTATCCCAGGATAAGGTCCAGCGGGTTGAGGACGGGGTGTACTTTCTCCCCTGGGATGAAGGTATGATGCGCCTTGGCTTTACCGGTGCCTGCTAAGGCGGGCACTAGCTAACCGCTGGGTTGCTGCTAGAGATGTCATATTTGGACTTTGGCATGCCAAATATTATATAATTTGTCTGTGTATGGTCCAAATTTCATCATATACAGCTAACCAGCTGTTATTAGGAAGTAACTTGAACTACATTCCGCGGGCATTGGACCTGGCAAACGCCACCCAAAAGAAATCCATTTTCCTATTTGGACCCCGCCAGACAGGAAAATCCTCTTTAATAACGAATACTTTTGACCTGAGCCCGAATACCACCTTCAATTTGCTCGATAGCGCCCTCTACTTGGCTTTAAGCGCCAATCCCTCTCTGATGCGCCAGCGTCTGGCGGCAGCTGACATCCGCAACGGCCTCGTCATCATTGATGAGGTGCAAAAGCTTCCGGTTCTACTCGACGAGGCGCATCTCCTTATAGAACAGTACGGACTGCGCTTTCTTATGACAGGTTCAAATGCACGCAAACTTCGTCATGGCGGCGTGAATCTTTTGGGCGGGCGCGCGCGCGAGATTTATCTTCATCCGCTAACGTATGGCGAATTAGGCGAGCAACACTTTAGCCTCATTCGCGCATTAAACCGGGGACTGATTCCGTCGGTCTACTTTTCTGACGATCCTCGGGCCGACTTGCGCTCATATGCTGGAACCTACTTGGATCTTGAGATCGCATCGGAGGCGAAAATTCGTAATATTTCTGCGTTTTCAAGGTTTTTGCAGGTCGCAGCCACGTCCAATGGCCAGATCATCAATCAAACGACGATCGCCAGTGACGCCAAAGTGCCGCGCAAAACGGTCAACGACTATTTTGAGATTCTCGTCGATACATTGGTCGGGTCTTATCTACCAGCCTGGACCAAGTCGGTTAAACGCAAGGCCTTCGAGACGGCAAAGTTCTATTTCTTTGACACCGGTATCGCCCGCGCTTTACGCGAGGCCACTCCGATTAAGGAAAAATCACCAGATTTTGGTGAGGCATTCGAACAGTATATCTTTCACGAGCTAAAGACCTATATCGATTATCGGTGCCCTGGAACGCCGCTGGCATACTGGCGTACTACATCAGGTTTTGAAGTCGATTTCATCTTGGGCGACGAAGTAGCGATCGAAGTAAAAGCTAAGCAGGACGTGGGCGGACGAGACTTGAAGGGCCTTTTGGCGCTTGCGGCAGAACAAAAACTGAGGCGCTACCTTGTAGTATCCCTGGAGGACCAGGCCCGTAGAGTTGGTGAAGTTGAAATTTTGCCATGGCGGCAGTTTCTTGGATTGTTATGGGATGGTGCATTGCTATCCCAGCAAGAAGCGATCTGACTTGCTTATGCTTTGTTTCTCCCAAAAACCAACCAACGCATCGATCAGAAAGAGCATCGAGATTGATGACAAAAACACTGTTAAAATGGAATACTGCCAATAGTTGGGAAAGAGGTGGGTATGAGCAGCTTGTTTAGAGGTATCAGCGTGTGTATGCCAACCTACAAGGGCATCGATATCGTGGCGCCTACCTTCGCGAGCATTTTAGCCCAAGACTATCCTGATTTCGAAATCATAGTTTGCAATGACTCCGTAAGTGATCATCAGCAAATGGCGCAGCTTTTGCAAAATATTGGCGACGCACGCATCAAATTCTATCCCAATGATCGTAACCTCGGCTATCCTCATAACCTGAGGCGGTGCGTAAGTCTGGCAAGCAATGAATTAATATTCCTAATGGGGCAAGACGACCTCATCCTCGGCAAGGACGTCTTTTCTCGAATAGTAGATATCTACAATAAAAACTCCAATATCGGGGTCATAACCAGGCCCTACTACTGGTTCTTCGATAAGGAAAACCTACCCAATAGGAAGTCCGACCGTTGCGATAGGACTATCATTTCGGTCAAGGATGAACTTCCATATATCCAAGCGATTTTTCAGACCGTGGGTCAACTATCAGGTTTGGTCTACCGAAAGAGCCTCATAACACACCAATTTAACGAAAATGTATTTACCGCCCATATCTATCCATTTTTGTCTGTAATGAAGACCCATGACTGCTATTTCTGGGAAAAAGATATGATTGCCGTGCGTACAGCAACCAGTCAAACCCGGTTTTTGTCGTCGATCTATAGACCGTCACCCACGAAGACCTGGATGGAGATGTTTTGCGCTGTATTTCCCGAGCCGGAATTTAGGGGAATCCGCGACTTTGGTATTGATCTGCTTGGTAGAAACTATGTTGGACTAGCGCAAATTAAGAACTACGGGCATTACCAAGATCTGCTCGTCGATATTCTATACCTGATTAAGTATCGTCCGATAAACTTGCTGTCGCCGTTGTTTTGGTTTTTTGTGATAGGTTCGATCATAGTCCCGCGAAATATTCTTCGCAAGGCCGTCGATGTATACAAAAGTCGGGTGAACCGACTCATTGTTCAATAGGTGTAGCGCACTGGAGGTTAAGTTATGCCTATAGTTAGCGTTATTGTGACCACTAAAAATGAAGAAGCTAACCTGCCGCGATGTCTGGGTAGTGTACAGGCGCAGACCTATGCGGATATTGAGATCATCGTAGTCGATAATGCATCCACCGATCAGACAAAGGCCTTAGCCAGGAAATATACCCCTCATGTCTATGATTGCGGGCCTGAGCGTAGTGCCCAGCGTAACTTTGGCGTGGCAAAAAGCCATGGTGTGTACATCCTTTATTTGGATGCGGATATGGCGCTGGAGCCGACCGCCGTGGCGGAATGTGTTGTCATGATGACTAAAGATGCTGCTCTGTTCGGCCTGTATATTCCCGAGCGCATAGTGGGTGAAGGATTTTGGATAAAAGTCCGCGATTTTGAACGAAGCTTCTACGATGGCACGGTCATTGATGCAGTGCGATTCGTAGATCGTCGTGTTTACTTGGAGATTGGCGGATTCGATAGCACCCTTTTTGGCGGTGAGGACTGGGATTTCGATAAGCGGTTGCGGCAACTCGGGGCGACTGCCGTGATTAAGTCGAAAGTCTTTCACGATGAGGGGCGATTTAGTCTAGAGCGCTACCTGAAGAAAAAAGCCTATTATGCGGGTAGCCTTGATGCCTATGCTGAAAAATGGCCGACAAATGATCCTGACGTACGTCGGCAAATTGGTGGATTTTACCGATTTTTTGCGGTTTTCTTTGAGAATGGTAAGAGTCTGCGCCTGCTGTCGCATCCAATTCTAGCGCTCGCGATGTATTGGCTGAGATTTCGCGTCGGAATTGCCTACTTGCGCCGCTCTCGTAATCCTTCTACTTGAAGGCAGCGATGCTGACTTCTCGTTCTCTATGAGCAACCATGTCCCAGCTGAATTTTATGGAAATGCTATTTAGGAGTTGCTTGCGGGCGCCTTCGGGATTGATTTGACTGGCGGCGGCAATAATCCTCTCGGCAAATGCCTGTATATCAAAGCGCGGTGCCAAAAACATAGCATCTGCTACTGTCGAGTGATAAATCGGCAGATCATAGGCGACCACCGCGAGTCCGCTTGCTAGTCCTTCGATGGGCGCTATGCCAAAACCTTCTTCATGACTGGGGCAGAGGAACACCCTTGCTGATTTAACCAGAGACCATAGGCTACCCGAATCAAGGTATCCAAGTAGTTGTATTGCGTCCTCGGATCCTCCATGGGCGGCTGCGATAGCAGCGCGCAGTTCTTTTACAACATCCGTATCGCTGGTCCCGCCGATGATGGCTAGGCGAGCCTCCGGCCATACCTTGCGTACCTCTGTCCAAATCTGGGGGAGGTCGAATATGCCTTTGGACCGATGCAACCGCCCGACACAGACAGCGTCAAACCTCGCAGGACCCGGCGCAATGGCTACGGACGATATGAGATCCCAGTCAATTCCGGCCACGTTGTAGTGCAGGATTTGATGCTTAAATCCACATATCTTTAGTTTGTTTAGTAGATCAACATCTAACGTAATTACTGCATCAGCGAAGTGCCGAATCAGCCAGTGACTGACCTTTTGAGCGAGAAATGGGACGGGCCTGTTGGCTGGGATGAGATGGTATATTTTCTGGATCCACACCACTCTGTGCCGAAAATACCTTATCTTTAGCCATAGAGGAGGTAACATGTCAGGAAAGAAGTCTGATGATGCGTAGAGGATGGCACCACTTTCGATCGAAGGATGCCGCCAAAAGGCGACCAAGGTCCGTCGGATGTAGGTTGCGATCAGCGACTTAATCCGAGGTTCTTTGGAAGTGATCCAAAAAATGCATCGCCTAAGACCCAGTTTACCGAGGAAATCTCGGCCATTTGCTGATGTAATGACATGCACAGCATCGCCTTGCCAGCGTTTTAGAATTTCTCCAAAGACTTGATCGCCGCCGCTTGATCCTGCGGTATAGGAATTGAGATAGCCTACAACCTGCCTAGGCAGGCTCGGATCATGTAACGTTGGTTGCATTGGAACCCAAAATAGCCTCGATAAATATGGAATTTTGGCTAGAAGCATCACCAAGATCTAAATCTGCACATTTTGGTCACTTTTAACGATCGTCATCATATGTTCGCTTGCCAATGGCCACGGCGGGATTCCCGCCAATAATCGTGTCGCGGGAAAATGATTTCGTAACAACCGCATTTGCACCTACGATGCAATTTTCTCCTAAGGTGACGCCCTTAAGAATGAATGATTGAGACCCAACGAAGCAGCCATCGCCAATAACTATGGGCAGTGGCTTAGTCAGTCCCGCAGACAGCACGTCATGCGTCCTAAAATTATGGTCGTGATCAAGAATAGTTGTTCTGAACGAAAAAAGGCAGCGCTTGCCAATTGAAATTTCACCGACACTACTGATCATGCAATCTCGTCCGATACTTGTGCCGTCGTCAATATTGATCTTGCCGTGCTGACCGCACTGAATCCATGCCCTGCGGCCTATGAGTACGTCCCTGCCTATTACTAAGCCTGATAGTTTGACAAAGAGTAGATCATATCCTGGACCTAAAAATGAGCCGCGACCAATTTTGGCGCCTTTAAAAATTGCGGGGAGTTTCAGAAAGAATCCGGCAACCTTTATCAAAAACATTTTCTACGACTCCAAATCTAAACGCAATTAAGAATAGAATTGGTACCTAGAGCATGAGATAGAACAAATAAATTTGATTTAGTCCACGCTATCTATAAAATTATGAAAATATCGCAGGATATTGTGTATTTTATTTGATTGTTCTATGATGATCTTTGTGTTGGTTTCCTTAAACCCGGGTCCAGAAAGATTCGGGCTACTGGCGAACCGGCAGGGAGCGCGATATTTTTATAGAGTATCATGAAGTGACCGGCTATGTCAGGGTTCTAGGGTAGGTTGGTCGATGCTTGTCGGATGACAAATTCAAAGAAACCTTGATATTTCCGCTTTTTTTCCTGCCTCGATTCGTAGGTTGGATTCGGGCGTCATCGCTCGGTGTCGGGTACGTCGGTGTGGACTAATCGAAATCGCTTCGCTCCTCTTTCTTGGCGAATATTTAATATCAGCACATCATCAAAAATTTTCTTAATAAAAGAACAAAAAAACATATTATGGTTTAGTTCATTTTTGTTGTTTTTGTTTGGAGCATTGGGTGGTGGGCTAAATTATTCAGTGCAGGTCGTCGCTGCAAATGCGCTAGCTCTCGAAGACTACGGTAGGATGAATAGTTGGTTGGCGAACACCCTGATTTTTTTGTCAATTGGGGGATTGTTGCAGGTATCGGCTATTTTTTTTCCTCTGAGCAAGGTGACTTTAGCTAGAGCAAGTATGCTTTTGCTGATTCTGTCGATACTGACGGGATTGTTTCTGATCTCTTCAGTTACGAATGAGCGGTTAACCCCCTGGGGCTGGACTTTTGCATCTCTGCCACTAGCGCTGGGCTCAGGTTGGATAGCCGGGCAATTGCAGCTGCGACTAGGATTTATTGGAATTGGATTATCAGGGCTGACTGGTGCAGCCACGAAATTCGGGATTGCTAGCCTGCCGATGGTCTCTGAAAGTGGGCTCATCCGATTTTACTTAGCATTTACCTTAAGCCAAGCCTTTGCGGCAATGGTACTTTCATTCTTCGGTATATGGGCACAGGACCTCGGTGAATACGACACTAGTGCGTCTGATCAGGCAAGACCAAAAATGATATGCGCCGTTATATTGACGCTTGCAGGCTCGCTGCTACCGCAAATCGACCTTATCAGCCTGCGTAACACGCAGTCTGCGGCAATCCTTGGTGTCTATGCGCGGGCCACACTATTCGCAAAGGCGACTTGGTTTGGGGCTTCAACTGTTCTGCAAATCACGTTGCCATTGCGGGTGCTTGCTCATAACTCTGGGCGTCGGTCATCCATATATATCAAAGTTATTGAGGGTCTTGTTTTTGGATTCGGTTTTGCCATTGCCTTCCTATCATTTTGGCTTGGTCCTATCGTGGCGCATCGATTTCTTGGGTTCGAATTGGTAGACTACCGCCTTTGGATTTTGTTGAGTTGCCTAAATTCTATTGCATTGTTTACGATTCTCCGGAATATTCAGGCGCATTGTTCGCGACTTGATTGGGTACGGGGTGGAATCGTGGCAATTATGGTGATGGCGCCTATGGGTTGTGCCAGTTTGGTAGACGTAATTGACGTTTCGTCATATTTGTGGATTTCTCTTTTCTACTATTGTTCTATCTTGGTCGTGCATAACTCTGTGGCGAAACGCTCCTTGTAGTTAATTTCCGGCGCAATCAAAGGTCCCGCGCCCACGCGCTTAAATCCTCTTTGTTCTAAGATGGTCGCTTGAAGTTAGCTATGAGGAGGCACGCGCCTACGTAGTCTTAGACTCGACGCGTTGCCATAGTCAGTCGTCCGTGGAGCGAGAAGCACCGAAAAGCTTGCCGGCGATGAGCCCGAGGCGTAGCGAAGCTATTTCGGCGTTATGGCCATTAGGTCACAGTAAACACAGCGGTAAGGATATCAGAGCCCGTGCATGTCATGTGCCGGGCCTTTAAATACTGCCTGCGAGCGAATAGCCATTGACGCCTCATTTGCTTTAGCCACGTTAACCGGCAATCAGTTATTAACGATAGTCGATTCATCAAGCCAGGCTGCTGGAGCACATCGCCGTTTGCGGATAGGAGTGGCGCACCAAAATGCCGATTTTTGTCCGTGTTACCAGACTTTCGCGTCAAAAACTCAACTTCCATATTTGCCCGGTCGGCTAAAAACCTCATTGAAGCAGCAGAGAACCACCACAAATGTACCGGGGGCAAATCTGTAGTCCAGATATCGTCATTCAAAAACGCATCTTTATTCGGGGTCGTGATGAGGATTCGGCCACCCGGTTTAAGCAGTTGCCGAGCCTGAAGCAAAAACTTTAATGGATCGACCACGTGTTCGATAAGCTCGAGTGCAATAATTAATTCATACTTGGCCTTATCTTCCGCTACTTGCTCTAGGCTGAGAGTGCGGTAGAAGTTGCCATATCTTCGGCGCGCACTCTCCACTGCCTGTTCAGAAATATCAATGCCTTGGGCCTGATAGCCTTCTCGATTTAGGGCGAAGGTTAGATAGCCGTAGCCAGATCCTACCTCGAGAATATGTTGAGGCTTCGCTGGAAGCATACGTAAAAAATTCGCCACATATTCATATACTGGTTCGCGCTCGCTTAGCCATGACAGCGGATGGTCTTGATTTACGATATTGGTCGCATACTCTAGATATCGATTGTAGCCGATTAATTTCGATGAATTTGCATAAATTTGATTGTATATATCCGCATCCACTTCTAATGGATTAGCAAATGAGGAATCGCAAATGCCACAATTATATAGATCAAAATTCAATCCAGCACGAAACCCCTGAATCCCTTTTATCAGGGGTCTAGCATAATGGCCACAAATCGTACAGTTAACCATACCCATCTATACCGACTCCCGTTGGTAAATTCCGCGGAATGAACAAATCTGAACTATATTTAGTTCATCCATTAAGGCACCTATCTCAATATGATGGGTGGTCTGATTTAAATTGTCTCATGACATATGAATCTTTAGATAGTGCCTGGAACGAAAGAGCCAGACTATATCCAGATCGGTTTAGGATATGAGAAGATCTTGTCGCTGGTTCTCTGATATTATGTGATCTCTTGCGGCTTAATAAATAATCCCAGGCGCTGAAGTTTATTTAGAGCCACAGATTATCTAAAGTCTTTGGCGCCTAGTAATCAAACCCTTTGCTAAATAGTAACTAAAGGTGATCATGATGGCGACATTGACAAATGGCAGAATAATTATCCGGAAATCTCGGACGCGCCGAAAAACTTCTAAGGTTATGGCGAAGCTGTAGACTACTATAATAGGAATGGCGACCATATTTATTCTATCAATAAAGCATCCGATAACCAGTAGTGGTCGCGTCAAAATTCGCAGCAATTCCCTAGCAGGGATCGACGCGTAGTGGTGAGAAATAAAGGCCCCTTGAGCCTCGGCTAGCTGATTTTCCTTGCGTATATAGCGATAGATATGGAAATTATGATCCAGCTCATGTAAGTGGGCCACAATCAATGGTATGTCGACGATTGTTCCGACTTTCTGGAGACGAACCAATACATCGCCATCTTCACCAGCTGTACGATATGTCGATTCATCAAAACATCCGATGCCGCGTAGGGCCTGAAGTGAAAAGCAGCAAAAACGTCCATTTCGGCCGGATTCTGCCCGGCCCACGTGCCGGGCGAATAGACATTTTTGCCAAAACCCATAGGTCCACCAGGTATCCCAGGGCGTTTCTTGGAGCGCGCAACTGAGGACTATGGTCTTATTTTCGATAAAGGGCCGTACCAACTGCTTCACGCCATCGCTTTGCGTTATGACGACATCCGCCTGCAGCGTGATAAGTAGATCGGAATTCGATAAGCGTGCCGCATCGTTATAAGCCGCAGCCAAGCCACGATTCACTTTTCGCTTTATGTATGTCGTTGGATTTGCGGAATCTTCCATAAATTTTGCAATGATTTGATCGCATGGATTAGCATGTGGATCATCATCGATGATTATAATTGACTCTATAGGGTAATCCTGTTTATTTAAGCTGGCCAGTGCTGCGGGAAGTGTCGAATGTGATCGAAAAACAGGTACGACTACGGAAACTCGGAGAGGGCTGCTGAGATTTTCTTCGGCCATAGTATCGGCACCCTGGGCGATGAATAGATCACATTAGGAAACATGGTCAAAATGCTCTCGACTATCATAATATAGTACGTTGATCAGCGACGATCACATATTTATTAAGGTATCGACAGAGAGCTGCCTACAGTTAATCATGATCTGTCAATTATACATGAATTTGCTGATTTTTGTTCGATTGTATCCATTGACGCACAAGGCTGTGCGATGCAATTGCGAGGAGCATTAATTGATAGCAATGAAACTCACGCCTTTGAACTAGCCATCGATTCACTTCGCCTCTACACGCGCAAAAATGGCCAGATAGACGGCCAGGCTCCTAAGATAGGCAAATTCAATCAGAGTGATGTCTAAGCGTCGAAGCGACGTCCGATTAAAGTGGGGAATGACCTGAAAAGGCCTGATGTCGATGTCATTGAAGCCATGCTTGCGGAGCATTCGAGTTATTTGCGGCACGGTGACGTTTAAAGTGCCTTTTTCCACCTCCCAGGCAAAGTCTCCCTTCATGATTTTATAAAGGGTAGGAGCAAGGTACCGCCAAACCGTACCGTAGAGACCCGTGCCGTTGGGCTCAGGACTAAAAAAGATTCGTCCCGACGGCGCTAAACAACGTTTCATCAGACCAAACGTCCTGTCGGGGTCGGATAAATGATGGATTATGCCACTGCCACAAATTACGTCATAGGTGTTAGGCGATGTAGCGAGGTACTCGTTAATGTCACCTTCAACAAGCTGCAATTTCCCGTTATCGATTAAGTGGCTAAACTCTGTACGCATAATTGCAAGGCCATGCGGTGAAATGTCGAGACCGGTGACGGATGCACCCCTGGCCAGGAGGCGACGAGTAAATATTCCGCTCCCGCAGCCTAGCTCAAGGACCCTATCACTCGTGCCCACTCGACTTCGGTCGATGACATTATCAAGGAAGTAATCCTTAAAGGTTAAGTCATCTTCGCGTCTGGGCTTTTGGGAAGAAAAATATCGGTCGTAATATGATTTTTGCTTGTCAATTTCCAACACTATCCCACCCCTTTAAAATGAAGACGCAGACCTGGTTGGTCAATTTTATCATTTCCTAGGTTGGACCTAGCAATCAAATATGATCTAAATCATCAGGGGGCCTTGGATCCCAATAAGTTTTCTTTTCGAAGATGTTCGCGAATTGCTTCCCTGTCGACTTGTACCAACCCTCGGCCAATGTAACTAGGATCAACAATTGGGTGAAAGAACCGAGGATCTTCGGTATCCGGAATGCCCCAATCTGTAAGCCAGTCCCGGCCAAATTCGGCAATATAGTCCAGTTGAAAATCTAAGATCGCCTGATATCCCGCCTTTCGCTGTCTATATTCCCAGAGTTGCGGCGTCATTAATTCACCGAAATCGAGCGCGTAGAACTGCGAATAGAATTTGACGCCCCCAGCCTGGTAAAGGCCGACGCGACTATTGGAAGGAGCGTGTTCCGAGAGCCATAGACCGGTATGGTAATCCAAGGTGTAGAAGTACCTGCTGATGATATTTCGGGCTTGAGCATGCCACGACAGATCACTCAAAAATAGCGCGCCTATTGCAGTCAATCCTATAAAAAAAGCGGATCGAGCTACTAGCAGGTTAAATTTACTCACTATATATCGATATAGACTGCCTAAGCCGACTGCCATCGCAAGAATCGTGACAGAATGTTCTAACGTGAGATAGCGCTGCCATTCCGCAACGCCGGGATGTTTTAATTTTAGAAAAGTTACCTGTACAATGGCTGTGGCAAATGGCAACCAAAGCTTTTTTGGTGACCAGGCGAATACTAGGAGGCTCAAGCCAAAAACCGGCACATACTGCCTGATGGTCTCCCAAAGACTCATCTGCACAAATGAGGCAACCATCCGTTCATAATAATGATCATAGGTTGAAAGAAATAGCAGTGTTTTAAAAAATGGCCAGTTATCTCCCAACACTAGCCCATGCGTTTTTTTAACGATCACCGTGTTCGGAAAGGGTGTGCCATTTTGGAAAAAGCAAAAGATAATCCATGGACTAATCACTGCTAAACAAACTAGACCATCGATTATTGCGCGGCGCCATTGCCTGTTTATAGCGTAAACGACTAGCATGGCTGGCAAAGCAAATACACCGTCTGGACGACAAAGGTAGGCCACTCCAAGCAATGCGCCGCCAATGCCGGGCCGGGTCCAAAATTGAAAACCGTAAGCAAGAAGCATAATTGTGGCCGCAAAGGTCACGGATTCAAGCCCAATTAATGACAGATAGAGCATACGACCGTTAACTACGAAAAGGAGAGCAAAAATTATCGCGACGAGATTACCAAAGAGTCTCCTACAGAAGTCTGTGCCTACCACCAGCAGCAAAAAATGGGACGCCAGACCCACGGCGACACCGGTCCAATACCAATCGCGAATAAAAAGATAAAAAAAGCTGCAAAGTAGCACAAAGAGAGGTGATGTAAGTCCCGCTGAAGGCTCTCCTGTGTTATAAGCCAGCTTTCCGGATTCAAAAAATTGTCGGGAGAACTGCAATGATATGTATGCATCATCTTGCGGAAAAAATCTGACGTCGGTCTGAAAGAAGCACCAATAGGCCCACATTAAGAGCACAGAAACCACGACGGCAGCTGCCCACATCGCGCGGCTGCTATCCGATTCAAAAATTGGTTCGCCAACCTTCAGATGACCCATGGTCATCTTATTTACACTCTTTGAAACCTGGGAATCAGACATAGTCGCCTGGCCTTATTTTGTTTGACACGCTACATGATTTGATTCTAATTTTAAATTAGGCTCGGCCGGACCTGTTAATGGCCAATAATCGGGACGGAAGCGGGAGCTAGGCTTTATTGGGGTAATCAGAAATAGAATTCTTCCTAGGACTTTTTGATTTTATCGAAGTTATATTTCTTTGTCGAATGACCTTCAACTTGATGAATATAACTATATGAGCGAAAAAGTGAAAGGTATGGGGGTGTTAGATACCAAGTGCTGGCAGCGCCGAGTCCTGAGTCTTCCAGCACCTAACTTACTGACAATACATACGACCACTTCCGTGGTCGCCCTTGCTATAGCTACTCCTTGCCTCCTTAATACTACTGAATTGAACTATCACCCATCAGCTGACACCCATACCGGAATCGCCGCATTCGCACTAGACACTAAGGGCCCGTCAGGAAATAACTTGCACATTTGGGCGCCAGCTGACGGCCGTCTGCGGCCGATTTCAAAGCGAAAAATCCTCGAAATACCCGAGGTATTCCTCCGGTTTTTCGCGTTGAAATCGACCACAGCCAACCATCATCTGACACCCAACTGTGCAAGTTATTTCCTGACGGGCCCTAACGACCTGAATCCATTTTCTTCCTCGCTATAATTAGCGAAGTTGATACCAGCTTAAAGCCAGGCACATACCACGGTAGTATTACATTTAACTTTTTGTGGAAACGCCACAACATGGGCAAAAATGTCATGGGTCTAATCACGATTATGTCAAACCCAGCCAACTCCAGCAGTCTCCTCCAATTGAGCGGATGTAGCACTGAAAGGTGGGTGCTATCGCAGATAATATTCTTTTTAAATGGAAAGGGGGATGTTGCGACCAAATAGCCACCTTCTTCGAGAAGATTGTTAATAATTTTGAGAGATTCTAACGGCGCCGGTAAATGTTCAAGCACCTCGAATGAGAAAACCGTCCGATATTTTCTTGTTGCAAAATCTTCCGTCCCTAAACGAAAAAGATCCGCATTTTCAAACCTATATCCTAAATGACCAAACTGCTGGTTGGCAAAGTTTGCAGCCTCTTTGTCAAGCTCGATGCCGGTATAATCTTTTATAGCCAATTCCGACAACAAATGTGCAAGGCGACCTAAACCAGAGCCAACCTCAAAAATGGCCCCATTCGTTAACACTGATGGCTCGATATATTTCATAATTAGTTGGAGTTGATTGTAAACGAATGCACTATCTGCTATGACCCAGTCCTTGGTATATTCGGACTTCACATGGTTTTTGAAGTAGCCATCATACGTTGGCATTGAGATGGGCCCCTCCCAAATTCGACTAGCGTTTGATCAGAAAAATATCTGAATTTTAGCGCGCTAGATTGGACTCAGTACCAGTAGTTTGCGATGCTATGGACATATTTTCTGCTGCCTCCATTTTTTATGAGCTCTTATTGAAAGATGGCCCTGCCGAGTTAGATCTTTAGATGTTTAAATATCCGTTCCGGGATTATCAAAATAATCAGCATGATCATCCGCCAAAATCCAGGTATATAGGCCACGTCACGGCTTTTTTCGATCGCATGTTCGATGGATATAGCAATGCTCGCTGGGGTCGCCCATAGCCGGCCCTTTTTTAAATCGCGTGTCATCGGCGTATCGACAAAGCCCAGCTTAAGGTCAATGACCGCGACATTCACGCCAGCTAGACGGTTCCTCAGTCCACTCAGGAAGATCGACAGCGCTCCTTTTGCGGTCCCATAAATATAATTTGATGCCCTGCCACGATCTCCCGCGACGGAAGTGATTACAGCAATGGTGCCGTGGCCTGACTGGCTAAACTCCGTAGCGACATGGGTAAGTATTGAGATGGGACTTAATAGGTTAGTGTTGATGATGGCCATGGTCTGATCGACGGAACCTTGCGCCAATTCCTGCTGTCCAAGCAGGCCGTGGGCTATCAGGACTGTATCAAGTCCCGCCATCTCCTGTTTAGCATCCTCGATTAGACCTTTATGTAGCTCTCGAATGTCTAGATCAGCGCATTGCGTATAAATTTCGGCCTTGGTCCTCACCCGTAAATCTGCGGCAATCGCTGCCAGCTTGACTGGATCACGGCCCACTAGGTACATGATGTGGCCGTGCTGCGCAAACCTGCGGGCAACTGCCTGTGCAATGGCCGAATTTGCCCCAAAAATGAGAATTTTTCGCATTATGACTCCATCACTCGGCGCCAGAAACTGGAAGAAAACATAGGATCAATAAAGGCCGCAAAATTCTGCCAGTTTGGATAGAAGGCCTTAAAGGACTGACTGCTCATACGAGCATCCTTTGCTGGATATACGGCTCCATGACAGGCACGAGTAATGTCGTCTAGGCGTTCGAAAAGGTGCAGCACCTCGCGACCGGAATTCGGGAAATCAAGTGCCAAGGTCACACCCGGGCGTGGAAATGACATGAGGCCCAACGATGGAATATTGCCGAAGGTCTTTAGCACCGCTAGGAATGAGCCCAGTCCTGATTTTGCGATTGCCGTTAGGATTTCTTTTATAACGTCGTTGCCTGCTGTATAGGGGACGACACATTGATATTGGTAGAATCCCCGTGCGCCATAAATTCGGTTCCAATGGTGAATGCCATCTAAGGGATAGAAAAATGGTTCGTAGTGTACGATCGATTTTGCCGTTTTTTTGCGTTGCCGGTGGAAGTATGCAAAATTGAATGCCTTAACGGTTAGGCGGTTAAGCGCCCAAGATGGGAAGTCTATAGGAATGGTTCTCGGCTTGGACTCTTTGCTGGGATATTGATGGAACTGAGAGCTGGCATGATTGCCGCGAATAAAGTGCCCACGTCCGAGGCTCGCTCCGCGAGCGAGGCAATCAATCCATGAGACGGTGTAGCGAAAATTCGCGCTAGATTCCTGCGACAGAGCAAAAAATTCCGCTAAATTTCCGAACTTGATCACCTCTTGCTCGATCAGCTGGTTGTCTATAGGTGTAAGTTGGAATTCCGCCCAGGTGATAAGACCGGTGAGGCCAAGGCCGCCTATAGTCGCGTAAAACCAGTCGGCGTTCTGAGTTGGCGAGCAGATCCGCCGCGATCCGTCTGACCTTAGCAGCTCGAAGCGCCGGATCGCATGCCCGAAGGTACCATCTATATGGTGATTTTTCCCGTGGACATCATTGGCAAGTGCGCCTCCGACGGTGACGAATTTGGTTCCGGGCGTAACCGGCAAAAACCAGCCTTTTGGTGCCGTTAGGTACAGAATATCCGAAAAGTTCGTGCCTGCTTCGCATTGAATGATGCCGCTGGCTGTATCAAAGCTCAAGAATCGATCCAGACTTGACGTAGTCAGGACTGTCTGCCCTTCGTTTAAACAGCTGTCGCCATAGCTGCGACCTAGGCCAAATGGTAACACTGAGTCATGGTTATGCGAAGGCGATGGTAGAGCATGCGCACGCCAGCTTACTGGTATGGAATTTTGGCGTGGCTTGTGTATTCTTCCCCAGCTTTGCATGGTGAGCATTGATCCTTGAAATCAGATTGCCGCTGCAAAAATTACTGCACATACTAAAAGCACCATCCACCCCATGCGGTCGGTGAGTGAAAATATCACGGGGTCGTCATGAACCTCCCCACGAAAGGTCAGAAGCCACAGACGGGAGGACCAGTAAAGTAGGACCGGTGTTATCAGCCACAGTCTATCTGGATATGCATAAAGGTGCGCGACATCATGGCTGTTTAGATACAGCACTAATATCAGGGCTGCAATCAGCGAGCTGGCAATGCCGATGACAAAAATGGGTAATTTATCCGCTATAACATAGCCTCGGCCGCGAATCGTCTGTTGATCTTTGTTTTGCTGTAGCTCGGTATATCTTTTTACTAAGGCTAGCCCGAAAAAGAAGAATATCGACATGGACAAAAGCCAGGGTGATACCGGTATTTTTGTGGCTGCGCCTCCGGCAATGATTCGAATGGTATAGAAACTAGCTAGGAGTATTGTGTCAATAATGACCACCTCCTTGAGTTTCCATGAATAGAGAATATTGAGTAGATAGTAGATGGCCAAAAGCTCGTGGACATCTGCGGGCAGTGTACGGCTACATAGGAGGCCAGCTACGATCAGCGCTGGCAGAAGAATCAAGCCCCAACTTATTGGTAGGTCGCCTGACGCAAAGGGACGGCGACGTTTCCTGGCATGGACTCGGTCGGATTCGACATCTAGCAAATCGTTCATGACATAGACGGATGATGCAAAAAAGGAGAAGGATAGCGCAGCCATCAAGGCGCAGCGCCATTGGCTGAATTCGAAGAAGTGATGGGCAGCTAAAAGAGGTACAAAAATCAGACAGTTCTTTATCCACTGAATGACCCGCATTTGCTTGATGATTACGGCGGTGAGGCTGCATCTGTCACGAATAATATCATAGGTCACTGGGAGTTTTTTTAGTGACCTAACCGTCTTAAAAGATGGATTTACAACGATGGCCTGTTCGCATTCGCGCCATACTTCAAGGTCAGAGCTTGAGTCGGCGATGTAGGTGAATGAGTCGTTACCTATTCTTTTCTTGATTGCTAAGAGCTTTGACCTGCCCTTGATGTTGTCATGGCAGTTCGATGCTATGGCCTCTTCGGTAAGTCCTAGGTGCTTGCTGATCGATGCTACGACCCTTTCATTTGAGGCTGAGGCTAAAATGATTCGTTGATTCTCTGATTGAGATTGATGGATGATTTTGAGCACGGACTCTCTGTATGGTAAGAGCTCCGGCTGAATCGTTACTAAGTCGGTCATTTTGTGCTTAAGATGTGCGGCACCGCGCATAAGCCAGAATGGCATAGCAAATGCATACAGGGGCTTGGTTTTCAGTATTTTTAGTGTTTGTTCAAACAGGATGTCGGATCGAATCAGGGTGTCGTCAACGTCGACTATTAATACGGCTGGTTTTTGACTCGTTTTGAAAACGGTCATAGAAGAACTCTTTTTGTTTCAGTATTTTAGATTTGGGTTTTTTGCGAAATATGATTGGTGCCTATAGAATAACTGATTATTAGAAATAAATCAATTTTATGTAGTCATTGGCTAAGAAGCGGATGGCACTTGGCGTGAAAGTAGGTGATGGATTCCTGGGTGCGTTGTTTCTGGCCGGATTATTTGCTAAAATCGGATATGGTTGCCTATAGATTTAAAGCCGCGGGGTGGGGCTTGAGACAAGCGTATTTTTGGGTAACTGCCTTAGGTCTCGCGATTATTGCCCTGCATTTTCACGGCTTGCTTGCCTCGTCTTTGAATGATGTCGTATGGGGGATATCGATTTCTCTTGATCCGCTCGGCGACGTCTACCTCTTTCATAGACTGCTGACGCAAGTAGGTAACGGCTGTATAGGTCATAATAGTCTAGCTAGTTTTCCGTTTGGTGAGATGGATGTCTTTAGTATTAATTGGCTGTTTACTCCGTCTTTTATTGTAGCCATTCTCTTGGTGTTTCTGACAGGCAAGGTGGTGCTGTCCTTCAATGGCGCAATTATGATTATGTTTTTGCTAAATCTTTTGATTTCCTATACAGCATTCATGGCTTTGTTTAAGGACCGCTGGCTGGCCCTGGTCCCTGCAGTGCTAATGACTTTTAGCTCTTATTCTTACGCCCACTCCTGGGCGCACCTAGGCATGCTGCCGCTATTCTACTTTCCTTGGTTTCTTGTCGCATTCATCCGCTTGTTAGAGTCAGAAAGAATCTACTATGCGCTCGGTGCCGCTTTGGCGGCTGCGCTGGCGCTATATAGTTCGCCTTACTATGCTTATTTTATAGCCTGGATGGCCATTGCAATCTTGGCTGGGCACCTAATCACAGACTTTAAGCGGTACGTCAGCCGTCGTCTAGTAGTGGCCTACGGTGTTGCTGTGGCGTTTTGTTTTGCGCTCATCTGGCCGTATATCTACTGGAATTTGGTTAAGGATTTCGGCTGGATTTGGGGCGGGGCTCCATCGGATATCAGCTATAGTAACAAACTGGTTCATATATTGAGTTTTTCGGCGCGACCATCCGACTATATTTTGCCGAATGTTCACAATTTTCTATACGGTCACTATTTCAGCTCTATGGTCAGCGATCCTATGCCTATGCGTGGCGCGTGGTCTGACGAACTGCCAATATATGTAGGCGCTTTGCCAGCCATAGGTATGATCACGATTATCGTTGCCATTTTTATTCCGCGGATGCGGCGACGACTCTTCGCTCATCGTCCGCCAGTAATCATATCTCTGCTATTGATCATGGTCGTCTCCTTTTTGATTAGCCTGCCTTACCAACTAAATATATTTGGCTTCGACGTTCCTATGCCAAATGCGCTATTCAGGCATTTGGTTCCTTTTCGTTCATATTCCCGCTTTGGCATTGTGTTTCTGATGGCTCTAGCGACTTTGATCGCGCAGGTGATCGACGGCAAAAAATGGCGGCGGATCGCCGTCGCGGCTTTGATTTGTGCCTGCGTCTTTGAAAGCATGCCTGAAACGAAGCTATTTAACGTGTCACCTGAGATGCCATATATCAAATTTTTGCGGCAACGTCCCGAACGGGTAATCATGCGGTTTGAGGCGAATAACGGTCGATTTTTGGATTTTGAGCGGATTCTAACCGGTAAGATGGCGATTAATGGTGGTGTCAATAACGCTTTCGGACTGACTGATATGGTGCTTGGTGAGCGGTGGCCACAATTGAATTTTGGGCACCTCGGCCAGCTGGGCGTCGAGCTGCTGGTTGTTAATGGAAAAATGCAGCCTAGTCCGCAGAGCCTGCCCTATCTCTCGAGGATTTATGATTCAGATGTAGAGCAGATTGAGATATGGAAGGTGGCACCTGGGCATGATCCGCGAATATCTAGCCTGCTTCAGCCATACCAGGCTGCTCGGCAAAGTTCGCCTTGCTATGTCACGTCAAAGGAAGAAGCGACGTTTGTGATGCAGCAGCTTTTGGCAATGATTCGGGGGTGAGGGCTTCTCGGATTCGCAAATGTTGGTTTAGATTGTTAAAATTGCTGGAGCCGGCAATTTCTGTAACAACATGCCGCGGTCTAGATCCAGTGGTTACGGGTCTCTGGCCGTGGGAACGCTTTGTTGCAGCGATTGAACGAACTATGAAGTGATTGAACCGCCTCGCTGGCGGGAAGTAGGCTCGGCATAGATCACTACGCCGCGCCGCTGGTCAGAAGGAAGAGGGGGCGTGTTTGGGCCAAAGCAATGGTAATTTGGCAACGGTGGCGGTCATGGCGGCGGTTTGGTGGTCAACTATTCTACCAAATGCAGCCTCACCAAAAAAGGCGGGCTACCGTTTTAACCATTAGTAATAATAGAGATTCTAGTTTATGATGGTCGGGTGTTGGCGCTCCCCAAGTAAAAATTTGTGGCAGCCGAGGAGTGGGTATGGCGACGAACGCGAAGCGAATTAAAAAGGTCCGGGATCAAGACCTAGATGGACTCATTGTCTCGAATCCAAAGGTGATGGTCGGTAAGCCCGTCGTGAAGGGCACTCGCATAACCGTTGAGCTCATCCTCGAAAAGCTCGCGGCGGGGCAATCGATAGAACAAATTCTCGACGATCATCCGACGCTGAGCCGTGAAAGTATCAGGGCCGCAATTTCATTCGCTGCGAAAACACTTCGTTCTGACGTCATCTATCCAGTTCAGTAAGGAACAAGGTGAAGGTCAATGTCTGTTTTGAGATGGTCAATCATAGGGTCATTCATGGGCGGTCCAGATAACTTTGCTGCTTGGCATGATTATGCTGAGAAATTTATTTTCGCGATCGCTATTTTCTGTAGGCAGCCGGCCGCGGATTAGTTGCTGCCAAAGGGGCGGGCGCCGATTAGTGGGGCGGCCGAGTAGAGCTGATTTCCCGCCCTTTCGGCCGGCTATCCGCTAGCCCACGGCCCATTTCCGGCGTATGCTTGGAGCTTAAGTCTAGGCTAAGGAGTCTCACATGTTGCTGATGGGTATCCCTTCCATTACCGAGTTGATGATCATATTCGGCGTCGTCTTCCTCCTATTTGGAGCGAAGAAGCTGCCGGAGCTCGGCGGGGCTATTGGTGAAAGTATTAAAAATTTTAAAAAGGGTATTAAGGATAACGAAGGCGATGGCGACGCTAAAAAGGTGGAACAAGCCCGTCTTGAAGCTCAGCAGGTCCCAGGTGTGCAGCAGGCGACCAAGGTCGAAGCGGTCGTGGAGCCGCCGAAAAATTGACTGAGGGCATCGTCGCCACCCTCTCCACACACTAGCCAGCGATGTTGCCGATGCTTGACCCTAGTGGACTATACGCCCGGAAGCTGCTGCTAGTCACCGGAAAGGGAGGCATCGGCAAGACCTTGGTGGCAGCTGCTTTAGGGCAGCGGGCCGCGGCCATGGGCATGCGCACGCTGCTGGTGGAGAGCGCGGCCTGCGATCAGATCGCCCCGCTGTTTGGCAGCCCGGGCACCGAACACGTGGAGCGCAGCGTGGGGCCCAACCTCACCTGTATCAACCTGCACCCGCCGGATAATTTCCGCGCCTATGTCAGCAAATACCTCGGGCAGCCTCGCCTCTACGAGACGGTGTTTAACCATAAGGTTGTCAATAGCTTCATCAACACTATTCCTGGGCTGGCCGAGGTGATGCTGTTGGGTAGGCTGTTTTACCATGCCGAATTAGAAAAAGGTGGGGTCTACGATCTCATTGTTTTTGACTCCTTTGCCTCTGGTCATTTTTTGAGCCTGATGACGACTCCCCAGGCGGTGATCGACACCGGCATTGGCGGGCCCTTGGTGGCCGAGACGACCCGAGTCCAGTCTTTCCTGGCCGACGCCAGTAAGACCGGTATCGTCTATGTCGCGGCTCCGGCGGCGCTGGTGATCAGTGAGACCTTGGATGTGCTGCCGCAGCTACTCGCCAAATCCCCAGCCAAGGTGGCACAAGTGGTGCTCAATCGAGTACCGGGCCGGCCGAGCGCTGGCCTGGCAGGGTCCGCCGCTGCAGTCTACTTGCAGCAACGCTTTGCGGCTGCGGCGGCGGCTGAAGAGACCCTAGCACGGGGCCTAGCTGAGCTGGGGCTGCCCTATGCGACTTTAGCGGACCTCGGCTTCATCGATGAGCCAATGGCGCCGGACTTTGCCACCACTTTATTTGGCCTTTGAGGAATATATGATGGCTGCGCCTGGGTCGCTTTTGTCCATACTCAAGTCGACCCGAGTGGTGGTGGTGCTGGGCGCTGGTGGCGTGGGTAAGACCACGTCCTCGATCGTCATGGCGCTGCTTGGGGCGCGGATGGGGCGCAAGGTGGCGTTGTTGAGTATCGATCCCGCCAAGCGGCTGGCCGCGGCTTTAGGCATTCCACTTGGTAATCAGCTGCGGCGCATAGCGCTGCCTGCCGACTGGGGCGTGGTCGCGGGCGGCAGCGTTGATGCGGCGATGCTCGATCAGAAGGCGGTGTTTGATGCCATGGTGCAACGACATGCGCCTGGCGATGCGGCCGCAGCGAAGATCCTCGCTCATCCAGTCTATAAGGCGGTCTCAAGTCATTTGGGTGGTCCGCTTGAATATATGGCGCTGGCCAAGCTGCAGGAGCTGGTCGACGATCATCGTTACGATATGATTGTGCTCGACACACCCCCCGATACCCAGGCTTTGGACTTTCTGGCTAGGCCAAACCTGCTGGCCGGCTTTACCGACCACAAGGTGATGACCTGGCTCATTAAGCCATTCCTTATGGCCAGCCGCTTTGGTTTAGGCAAGCTGCTATCGGCGAGCGAAAAGCTGATGGGTGGTATCGCTAAGGTCACCGGCATGCAGGCGCTGCAATCCTTTGCTGAGTTCTTGGTGCTGATGCAGGATGTCATCGCTGGCTTTAACAAATCCGGCGAGCGGATTGTCGCCATGTTGCATCAAGAGGACACCCGGTTCTTGTTGGTCAGCGTCCCAAGTGCTGCTGCGGTGCGTTCGGGGATCAGCTTGCTGGCGCAGCTAGAGGCTGAGGGCTATAGTGCCGAGCTCCTGCTTTTTAATAAGTGCCTGCCGACCAAGGTTGCCTTCGAGTTGGAGCAGCCAGACCATGCTACTACCCCTGAACTCGCCTTGCTTAAAAAACGTGCAAACGGCGAGGCTCGTTTAATTGCCAAGCTGACTGCTGCTGCTGCCGCAGGCGAGGCGCCGCCGTATCTGCTGCGCCTGGCCGAAGAGGAACTAGAGATTGGTAATCTCGAAGCAATCCGGACATTGGTCGATAAAATCGCCGAGCAGTAGCCATGGCATGCATCTGGCTTTTAGCATAAACTGACAAATCATGCGGCCCAGGCTAAACTTGATTGGAGTGTATCTTGCTTCCGACAGCCGCCATGTTTGCATCTCTTTGCCCCCGATCCATCAGCCCTGAGGCTATACTTTATGAGCGAAGTCGTGTCAGCTAAAGCGCTGCCAGCGGTCGTCTCAGCCGTGGAATGGCTGGGTGGTCGGCTCATGGACTTCTATGCTTCACTAGTGAATTTCCTGCATTTCCTCCGCCAAGTCGCGACGTGGGCGGTGCGTCCTCCCTACCGCATCAGCCTGCTTTTTTCGCACATGGAATTCATCGGCAATCAGTCGCTCAATATCGTCATCGGCGCTGGCATCGCCGTTGGTGCCGTGTTTGGATTGCAAATCGGCGCCATCTTCGTGGTGTTTCGCGCTGAAAGCATGATGGGGGCTGCGACCGGCAAGGCCTTGTGCCAAGAGTTAGCGCCCTTGATCACGGCTATCTTGATTACCGGCAGAGCTGGGGCGGCGATGACCGCAGAGCTTGCGACGATGAAGGTCAACGAGCAGGTCGACGCTATGGAAGCCATGGCGACCGATCCGATTAGCTACCTGGTGGTGCCGCGGGTGCTGGCGTCTATGCTGATCATGCCGCTGTTGTGTTCGGTGTTTATTTTTACTGGCGTGCTTGGTTCGTATCTCGCGGGCACCTTGCTATTTCATGTGGACGAGGGCTTGTTCGTCCAAAAGATCACCACATTGGTGAAGAGCAAGGATATCTGGCGCGGCCTGTCCAAGGCTCTGGTATTTGCCGGGATCATGGCTTTGATCTGCTGCCGCTATGGCCTGCGCGCTTCTGGCGGGGCCAAAGGTGTCGGCATCGCCACGACCAATGCCGTGGTGGTAACGCTGTTGTCGATGTTGGCTGTGGATGTAATGATGACCTATATTCAAGTTATGTGGTGAGCATGGACGTTGTCGAATTTAAGGGCATAAGCAAAACCTTTGGTCGGCACCGCGTGCTGGATAACCTCGACCTGCATATTCCTCAGGGCAAAATCACCTTTATCCTAGGCAAATCGGGTGAAGGCAAGTCGGTGACCATCAAGCACATCATGGGGCTGCTCCGTCCAGACCAAGGTCAAATCATCGTCGACGGTGAGGATATTGTCGACAAGTCTAAGGAGGAATTGCGACAATACCGCAAAAAGTTTGGCATGCTGTTCCAACACGCGGCCCTCTTCGATAGTATGACGGTTGGAGAAAATGTGTTGTTTCCATTGGCCGAACACCATCGCACCAGCCTACCGCAGATGCTGATGCGTGTAGAGGAGGTGTTGGCGCAGGTCGGCCTGCCGAATATCCAGCACAAATACCCTACCGAGCTATCGACCGGAGAAAAGAAGCGCGTCGGGCTCGCTAGGGCTTTGGCCACGAAGCCGCATATCATCCTTTATGATGAGCCGACGACCGGTATGGACCCCTTGGTGTCCGAGATGATCGATGGGCTGATTGTGCAACTCAGCCAGGAAGAGGAAAACCTAACCTCAATCGTCATTTCCCATGACCTTAAGGCGGCCTTGCAGACGGCCGAGCATATCGTGTTCCTCTATCAGGGACGAGTGGCGTTGGCCGGGACGCCGGCGGATTTTCGCGCATCTAAGGACCCGGTGGTGCGGCAGTTTTTTTCCGGTCGGGTAGAAGGGCCAATGGAGTTTTTATGAGCAAACCTCAATGTATCGCCGGCGGCGCCGATAACTATGCTATGAAGCCCATTATTTCTAGAAAGCGGGTTTGACCATGCTTAAGTCCTTTGGGACCGAGTTCAAAGTTGGTCTTTTTGCCATCGTCGCCATGGTCGCGCTGAGCTATATGTTTTTTGTCCTGAGCCCCGAGGTCTTTGAGCGCAAGAAATATAAGCAATATTATACGGTCCTGGAGAATGCCGCCGGCATCGTCACCAAAACCCAGGTGAAAACGTCTGGTATCACCATTGGCCGAGTTGCTGACGTCTCGCTCATCGACGGCCGCACGCGGATTGCATTGAATATCGAGCACAGCGTCGCCATTCCAGAAGGATCTCGGTTAGAAGTCCGCAGCGTCGGGCTGCTCGGTGATAAGCATCTGGAGATCGTGCGGCCACGTGACTTTCACAGCGAGATACCGCTGGGTGGACTCATTCCCCAGAACACCGAGGGTACAGACATAGAAAGCCTTATCGGTATGGTCGGCGGCATCGCCAAGGACATCAAAAAGGTCACGACCAGCCTGTCCAACGTGCTTGGCAACTCCGAGGGAGAGCAAAGCATGCGTGCAATTATAAGTAACATTCGCGCCTTAACCAACGATCTTAAAGATACCTCGGCGACCTTGAAAAGCGTGATCGGAGATCGTAGTGACGACTTCAATGATGTCGTCAGCAACGTCCGCGATGGTGTCCGTGATCTGCGGACAGCGGCAGCCAATATTAAGGACGTTGCCAGTAAGGAAAATAAAGAAAAAATTGACCGGATTTTGGCGCAGTTTGACAACTCTATGGGCGACGTGCGCGGCCTGACTAAGAACATCAACTTGATTTCTGAGAAGATTGAGAAGGGCGAGGGCACGGTCGGCAAACTAATCAACGACGATACGGCGATCACCGAGCTAGAGGGAGCCATCAAAGATATCCGCAAGGTCCTAGCTCCAGCCACCAAGCTTGAGGTCGCTATCGACGTGCATGGTGAATACCGTCGTGACCGATCCTCTCAGTACTATATGAACCTGCTGTTTAAGACCCGGCCGGATCGTTACTACCTCATGGGTCTTACCGATACGACCTACGAGACCGATGAGGAAACGGTTACTACCGACACCAGCAAAAATACCCCGACTAGCACCCATACGGTTTATCGTGACCGCCGGAAAAAGGCGATTCGCTTCAATGCGCAGGTGGCTAAACGGTGGTATTGGGCTGCGGTTCGTGCCGGCTTATTCGAAACGACCGGTGGTGTTGCGGTGGACACGTACTTCTGGAGTGACCGCATCAGATTGACGGCCGAGGCCTTTGAGTTTGATACGAAGAGCAAAGAAGTGCGTCGCAACGGTCACCTAAAAGCCTACGGCAGCGTGTTGTTTTATAACCACATCTACGCCATGATGGGCGTCGACGACTTTACCAAGACCGACCCGATTACCAACAAGGCCCGCCGTCCGAGCGAGGGCTTGTTTTTTGGTGCCGGACTGGCGTTTAACGACGATGATTTAAAAGCTATGTTTGGGACTGCCGTATTGTTTGCACGCTAGATGCTGGACTGGTTAAAGACGACCGTCAAAGCGCCGGGCTATCTGGAGAAATTCTAGGGTGAAATGGTCGCCACGTCGCATGGGGCCGACACCCGCTGGCGTGCCGGTGAAGATCAGGTCGCCCGGGACCAAGCGATTGGCTTGGGCGATGTGCGTGAGCAGGGTTGGTATAGGATGTAGCATCAATGCGCTATCGCCTTGCTGGCGCAGCATGCCGTTGACGCTGAAGGCAAAAGTAATGCTACTAAGGTCGGGGAACTCGCTTGGAACGACGAACTCGCTCAGCAGTCCGGCGCCAGCAAAGCTTTTCGCAGCAGCCCAAGGCAGGCCCTTGGCTTTAAGCTCAGTTTGAATGTCGCGGCGGGTCAAGTCGAGGCCGAGGCCGAGGCCTTGTACATTGCCCCAGCCGGCTGCGCCGGAGCGGGGCACTGCCTTGCCGATGAGTAGGACTAGCTCGGCTTCATGGTGAAAGGTCTCATGCTCATAGGCTAGGTCGCCGCTGTGCAGGGCGCGGAGAGAGGTGACCGTTTTGAGAAAAACGATCGGCTCAGTAGGCGTGGTGTTGCCTAGCTCGAGGATATGGGCCGCGTAGTTACGGCCGATGCAGTAGACGTTGGTGGCCGGCACCGGCTGCGCTAAGCCGCTGACTTGGATGCAGTATAGGGCATTTTGTTGGTTCATGATGCTAGGGATAGCATGAAACGGGGTGCTGTTCCATCGGTAGAGTCAGGTAAGGAAGTCCCTTATTTTATTAATACTATAATAGTTAGTTGACTTATTTTAAGATATTCTATATATTCTAAAAATCCTCACTTAGCGAGAGGATCCTCCCAGTGTCCAGTGACCCGCTGCTTCTCCAATCGGTTCCCCCCATCCCC
>Ga0315284_10002341_pt1 | contig 27149 bp, 25 predicted proteins | sample YL17G09_16_MG_FD_203696 | JGI IMG/M metagenome (GOLD analysis project Ga0315284, IMG submission 203696) | Sediment microbial communities from Yellowstone Lake, YNP, Wyoming, USA - YL17G09_16 | ecosystem: Environmental > Aquatic > Freshwater > Lake > Sediment | place: USA: Wyoming | collected...
ACTTCTTCTTCATGGTAGGCCTCCTTGCCAGGGTTATGCCTATCCCATCGGCAAAGAGACCCAACGTCATTCATCATTTGACGGCTGACGGAGCACTAGTCAATGGTGCTTTTCAAGGAGTACGTTGTGCCAAGGCATGCCACTAGGCGCTCCCGTCTATGAGCGTGGCCTCTGCGCGAAGTGATTTCCGCAATTCCGGGGGCGCAACACCCATTTCTTGAGCCAAGGGGCGTCAAATCAAGGTTCCAGATTCCAAGTTCCAAGTTTCAGGTTCCAGGCATTGCCACGGCGCAGCCCCTGCGCCTCCGGCGCGTACTCCGTACTTCGTACTTCGTACTCAGGCACTCAGGAACTCAGGCACGCAGGCACCGCCCCCTGTGTCCGCCTGTCGCTAGACCGCAAAACCCTTCTCTGCCCACGCCAGCCGATCTATACTTTAATTGTTATCGCCGAACCTCGATATGAGCCGAATTTGGCGCGCAAAACCTGCCACGTACCCCCCATTTTCGTGGTCAAAAACGGGCATCGGGCGTGCGGCGCGCGCAAGAGCGCGCAATTCTGCGCTTGCCCATCTTAACATTTTCGCCCCAAAACGGCATTGGCGCCATCGAAAACCACGATAACGCCGATTCAAAAAAAACAGAGGCGGCGCAAAATTGGCCCAAATTTCAGTTTTTGAAAAGGCGACTATCTTAAAGTGTATGAAAGGCAGAGTGACGAAGTGACCCCTCGACTTCGCTCGGGGCAGGCTCCGTGGCGTAGTGACGTAGCAAACGGCAACGGCGAACAGCGCCGCTCCCCGCTGGGTCGCGGCTAAACACGCCAGTGGTGCGCAGCAGGCCTGGAACTTGGAACCTGGAACCCTTCTGGCCCGTCTTGTTTTCCGCCTCGCCGCCTGCTAGGATTCAGGGGCCATGAACGACGACGCCGACAGCCCGTTTCGGCCGATTCCCGAGATCCTGGATGAACTCCGGGCCGGCCGCCTCATCGTCCTTGTGGACGACGAGCAGCGCGAGAACGAGGGCGACCTGGTCTGCGCCGCCGAGAAGGTTACGCCCGAGATGGTCAACTTCATGGCCCGCGAGGGGCGGGGCCTCATCTGCCTGCCGATGGCCGACGACCTGATCAACCGGCTTGCCCTGCCCCAGCAGACCGCCGACAACACCGCCCCGTTCGGCACGGCGTTCACCGTGTCGGTTGATGCCGCGAGCGGCGTCACGACGGGCATCAGCGCCGCCGACCGTGCCCGGACGGTCCAGGTGGCCATCGCCGACGGGGCCGGGCCGGGCGACCTGGTGCGGCCGGGGCACGTCTTCCCGATCCGGGCGCGGAAAGGCGGCGTCCTGGTGCGGGCGGGCCAGACCGAGGGCGCGGTGGACCTGGCGCGGATGGCGGGCCTGAAGCCCGCGGGCGTCATCTGCGAGATCATGAAGGCCGACGGCACCATGGCCCGCGTGCCCGACCTGGTCGAGTTTTGCCGCAAGCACGCCCTGAAGATGTGCACGGTGGCCCAGATCATCGAGTTTCGCCACACGAAGGAGCGGCTGGTCAAGCGGGTCGCCCAGGCGAAACTCTCGACGCCCTATGCCACGTTCGACCTGTACGTGTTCGAGAGCGTGGTGGACCCCGTGCCACATGTCGCCCTGACGCTCGGGGGGATCGGCGCGGCGGGGCCCGACGGGGCGGCGGCGGTGCAGGATGAGCCGGTCCTTGCGCGGATCCACTCGGAATGCCTGACGGGCGACGTCTTCGGCAGCCTGATGTGCGACTGCGGGCAGCAACTCCGGACGGCGATGGCCCGGATCGCCGAGGCCGGCCGCGGGGTCATCATCTACATGCGGCAGGAGGGGCGGGGAATCGGCCTCACGAACAAGGTGCGGGCGTATCACCTCCAGCAGGAGCACGGCCTGGACACGGTCGAGGCGAACGAGGCCCTGGGGTTCAAGCCGGACCTGCGGGAATACGGGATCGGGGCTCAGATCCTGTTTGAACTGGGGGTGCGGAAGGTGCGGCTGATGACGAACAACCCGCGGAAGATCGTCGCCCTGAAGGGGTACGAGATCCAGATTGTCGAGCGGGTGCCGCTGGTGTGCGAGCCGAACGAACTCAACGCCCGGTACCTCGACACGAAACGCCGGAAACTGGGGCACCTGCTGGATGAGTAGCCCTTGATCGAGATTCAGCCAGGCCTGGCAATGACCGCCTGTGGAGAGCAGTGATGGTTTCCTCTTATGAGCCAAGCCGTTTGCCCGGATACAGCAAGGAAGAAATCCTGGCGGAGATCAAGCGGGTGGCATCATCAGAGTTCGCCGGGGTAGCACCAAGGCCAACAGAGTTCCGCAATTCATCAGCAAGGGTTAACTATGTGACCGTTCTTGACCGTTTTGGAACCTGGGCCGAAGCAATGAAACAGGCCGGACTCGCTTATTCAGGCGGTGCCGTGAGCAAGACCGAAATAGAGGCCGACCTCAAGCAGGCTTTGGCAGCCAATAACGGCTTTTGCTTCACCCAAGATTTCTATAGAAAGACCGGGGGAAGATGTCACCCCAAAACCATATTACGTCTGTTCTGCTGCAACGGATGGGAATATCTGATGCGGCATATCCTTGGTGCAAAATCGGCGCCACCGATTGTAAAACCTCCTAAGGTCAAGGCACCCAAAGGCGTATTTGCCCCATTGAGCGAAGATCAGTTGTTTGGCGAAATGCGCCGCGTTTGGGATTCAATTGGCAGACAACCTACTTTTGCCGAATTCGCCAAGCTGAGCAAAATCAGGAGAAGTGTCTACTGCAGAGTTTTCGGCAAATGGCCAAGCGCCATCCTAAGGTTCTGCACCAGCTCAGGATATCGGCCCTCGTCGAATTGCAGGCAACATGCCAATCCGGCCGACATTCTTGAGGACGTGCGCAAGTGGTTAAGCCGCAATCCCAAGGCAACTTTGTTGCACAAGACGTACCTTGAAACTGGCGGTCTCTATTCCAAAAAAACCATTCGGCACCACTTCAAGGGCTGGATCCAGACCCTCCAACATTTGGGCATGAGTCAGAACCGGGCCAAACAACGACATTCAGATGAAGAGCTTTTCTTAGAGATCCAGCGGGCATGGGAAATGCTGGGCCGACAGCCAAACTGCTCCGATATGCAACGTATCGGTTCAAGGGTATCGGCGGTCACAATTGCCACGCGGTTTGACGGGTGGACCAAGGCAATCCACGCATTTTGTGCCGACCGGAAAAAAAGTGACGAGAGCGATGCAGGCTCCTCGATTTTGCCAGCAGAACCCCAGGAGAAGGCGGTAACACCGTTAAAAAAGGCGAATAGCGAGATTGGTGCTGAAGCACCAGTCGGGACCCCGGCTGCGCGAAGAAGGACGCCTCGCGCCCCAGCGTTGAGGCTACGTTTCCAGGTTTTCATCCGAGATAATTCCACGTGCAAAATATGCGGCAGGGGTCCGCAGACTCACCCGGGATTGTCTCTTGAGCCCGATCACATTATTCCGTATTCAAAAGGTGGCGAGACGGTTCTGGAGAACCTTCAGTTGCTTTGCCGGGACTGCAACGCGGGCAAGTCAGATAGCATCCTACCAAACACGGGCGTCCACCAAGAGCAACAAGGTCCTGTCTAACTCAGCACTTCCTCGACAGCCTTTGGGCTGAGGAGGCGGCGGAGTCCTCGAGCACGCCGAACCCCGTGCCCTCTGCCGCTCAAGCGTGTCCGCGGTTCTGCGGCGGCGGGCGAAGCCGAACACTGCCGAATCCCACAATGGCGAGGCGCCCAGGGAGACCCTCTAGCACGTCCGGTTGGCGAAGCACGGAGTCCAAGAGGTCCAGAATCACAGAGGCCGTCGCATTGCGAGGGAGATGGAGCACCAGGATCCCGGCATACCGGTCCGCAGGGTAGTTACGCACGTCGGCAAAACCGAAGTCGCCGGTGACAAGACAAAGGCCGTTCGCTTGCGCATACTCTGCAACCCGCTGGTCGCCGGCCCCGCCAAGGCCGATGTCACGAACATCCTCCGCCTCATGGCCGTATTGACGAAGCAGGCCGACCGTCCGGCGGGGAAGATCGGCATCCACGAGGAACTTCATGGCGTTCGCCCTCGGGGCTCAGGACGACCTCTTACGCGGGCAGGGCGTGATGCTCTTCCTGTTCGATGATCTGGTTGGCGAACTCCAGGGCCGCACGAACGTCCTCGGCCGCAACCCCGTACTCCTGCTGAATCTCCTCGACGGTCATCCCTCCGGCCAGACCGCCGACGATACGCGTAACGGGAACCCGTGTCCCCCGAATGACGGGCTTCCCATGCTGAATCCCAGGGTCTATCACAATCCTGTCGTTCATGACTTGCCCTCACGGACTGGGTCCCCATGACCTTGATTCATGGAATGATACACTCGCACCGCGACGAAGGCAACAACATCCGAAGCAGCCCTGACGAAGCCGGACCGGCGACCGGTCAACTCAGGACTTCCTCGACGGCCTTTGGGCTGAGGAGGCGGCGGAGTTTGTTGAGGGCGCGGCCCTCGATCTGTCGGATGCGTTCCTTGGTCACGCCGAAGTGTGCGCCCACTTCTTCGAGGGTCTGCGGGCCGCGCTGGTCGCCCAGGCCGAACCGCCGCATGACGATCTCGCGTTCGCGCCCTTCGAGTTGGTCGAGGACGCGTTCGATGGACTGGCGGACGGTGACGTCGGGCTCGCGATAGGGTTCCTCGCCCTCGAACCTCAGGTCCTTGCTCATTTCGAGGAGTTCGTCGCGGCCGGTCTGGAACCGTTCGAGGCGTTTGCCCTGCTGGGGCACGCTTCGGGCGAAGTTCTTCATGATGGCCCAGGAAGCGTAGGTCGAGAACTTGAAGCCACGCATGTAGTCGAACTTGTCGACGGCGCGCATGAGGCTCATGTTGCCGTCGGAGATGAGTTCGAAGAAGTTCGTGTGCAGGCCGACGTGGCGCTTGGCGATGTTGACGACGAGGCGGAGGTTGGCCTGGATGATGCGGTTCTTGACGCGGTTGGCCTCGTCGAGGAGTTTCTCGATTTCCTCGATCTCGGCGACCTTCGGGGCGCCGCGGCGATTGAGGCGGTCTCGGGACGTCGCCGCCTTGTACTTCAGGTAGTTATAGCGGCGGAAGAGCGACTGCTCCTCCTCCTTCGACAGGAGCGGCGTCTTATAGAGGCTCTTCAGGTAGACGGGCAGGCCCTTCGGCGGCGACGGTTGCTTCTTCGCCTCATGGCCTTCGAGGGCGGCGTTGGCCATCTGGTCGCCGAGAATCCGCTCGTCGGCGCCGGCCCGCTCGAACTCCGGGCTCAGCATGTACTCGATCGGTTCCTCAAGGAGTTCCTGCGACCGTTTCTCGGTGATGATGCGATAGATGCTCGAGCGGGTGCGGCAGAAGCGCTTCGCGAGGGCGTGGACGCTCACGCCGCGCGTGTACGCCTGGTAGATCAGGCGGCGGTCACGGTCCTGAAGGGGTTCGCCGGCATCCGGAAAGAGTTTCTGGTCGGGATGCGTCCGGTCGTATTCCTTGATGACCTGTCGGACGGTTTCGACGGCGCGGCCGAGTTTGCGCGATACCCGTTTTGAGACCTCGAAGAGGCAGCAGTGGCAGAACAGGCTGAGGCGCCGGGCCCGCCTGACGATTTCTCGGCGCTCCTCCGGGGCGAGGCGGCTAAATTCGGCCCCGGCCTTCACCTGTTCGGAGTTCCGCGCCGCGAACCGATCGAGGCTCGACTGAAGGAAACCGACCCGCGTCCGACCGTCCGGCCAGGCGAATCGCCGCGACACCAGGCCCGCCTGTCGCCACCGCTGGATCGTCTTGTGGGAGACGTCAAAGTGCGTGGCGGCCTCGGCGATCGAGAGCACCTTCTCGCCGACCTCGCCCACCGGCATGGCCAGGCTGCCTGAAACCTGTTCGACCAGCCGCACCAGGTCGGCCTTGACGGTCTTGCCTGAGAGATTCCTGCCGAGGTCAACCTTCGGCCGGTAGCCGGTGATTTGAAAGCAAATAAACTCGTAAGGGTAGGCCTTGTCGTCATCCAGCAAACACACGAGCCGCTCGGCGCGGTTGACCTGCTGGAGCCGAACCTTTGCCGGCGCATAGGTCAATTGCCTGGCCAGGTCGGCCATCTCGGGATGATGGAACTTGGCCATGGTCAACACCACCTTGCTCCCCGCATTGTTATGATACAACACGAGTAGCCGGCGGTCAACGCAAAACCTCGGAATTCCCGCGCCCCAGGTGTCCTTCATATCCCGCGTCCACCCGCCGGCCACCTGGAGCCATGTAACCAGGCCGCGCGACAACTGTCGACACAGCAGAACCCGAATGGCAGCCCGGAAAGCGGCGTTGGCGGCGGACATGGGCGCAAAGACCCGCCTGAGCGGAAATACACGCGAAGGACGGCACCCGGGCAGGGGGCCGCCAGCCATCGAAGCCTGCGTTACTGGGCTTGCGCAGGCAGACGCGCGGAGGCCGACTAAGCGGGTTAGCCGGTTGACGCGCTGCCCTGCTGGTTGCGCGGCCGAGTGCGCGGTCCGGACAGACTACGGGCGAATGAATCACCTCGAACAGGCTCTCAGGCGGTGCGCTCGAGATGGCGTTCCAGCACACCGACGGCGGTGTTCATGCTGCTGAGGCGTTTGGCGGGCGTCTTTTCGAGGCACCTCATGACAAGGTTGGCCACTTCGTCAGGCAGGTCCGGCACCCGCCTCTCGATGGGGACGGGGTGCACATTGAGGATCTTGTTGAGCGTCTGATGGTGTTCCGGGCTCTCGAACGGCCAGTGCCCGCTCAGCAGTTCATAGGCGACGACCCCCCAGGCAAAAATGTCGATCTTGTGGTCGCAGGGCTCTCGCCTGAGCAGTTCGGGGGCGAGGATCTCAACCGTTCCCATGCGGCTATGGGGCACAGGAAGGTCCGTCAGGGGCGTGGCCAGGCCAAAATCAATCAGTTTCACCTGGTTGTCGTTGGTGATCAGAAGGTTCTTGGAGCAGAAATCATGGTGGACGAAGCGCCTGGCATGCACGTGTGCCAGCGCGGCTGCGGCTTGGCGAAGCAGCGCCCGCCTCTGCCCGTCGAGCCGCTTGCTGGATGCGCCGAGCAGGCCTGAAAGGCTTTGGCCCTCCAGGTACTCCAGAACAAGGTACGGAACATCACCCAGATTCCCGTGGGCAATACACTTGACAATGTTCGGATGGTCGAAGGAGGAGGTGATCTGTCCTTCGGTGAAGTCCCGGTAGAGCGCCTCAACCTTGCGGACGGCCTTCGCGGCCTCCGGCTTGTAGACCTTGACGGCTACGATCTCGCCGGTCTGGCGGTTTCGCGCCTTGAAGATCGTGGACATGCTGCCCTCGCGGATGACGCCGAGGGCGACGTGGCCGGGCAGTTCGACCACCCCCGACCGGCCCAGTTTGCGGAGCAACCTTCTCAGCATGGTCTAGTCTCCGCGATAGGACCTTGCTCCAAAACTGCAGATGTGCGGGTCCAACCACTCGTTCGCGCGTCACGGAAGACCGTGTGCGCGATTATACGGAAAGCCTCGGGGTGTGCCAACAAAAAAAAACGCCGCCCGGGCGGAAGGGTGTGGCCCTGAGAAAAACAGGAACGCTTGCGGGGCTGCGGCTGAACGGACGGCGGGCGGGGTCACGGCTGAGCGGGTTAGCGCCCCGCGAAACAGTCGATCAGGGCCGTGATCTCGCTCCGCAGGTCTTTGCGGTGCACCACCCGGTCAACGAAGCCGTGCTCGAGCATGAACTCGGCGGTCTGGAACCCCTCGGGGAGTTCCTGCTTGATGGTCTGGTAGATGACCCTTGGTCCGGTGAAGCCGATCATGGCGCCCGGCTCGGCGAGGATGACGTCGCCGAGGGAGGCGAAACTGGCGGCCACACCGGCCGTCGTCGGGTTGGTCATGACGCTGATGTAGAGGCCGCCGGCGTCGTCGAGCCGCCCCAGGGCCGCGCTCGTCTTCACCATCTGGGCCAGGCTGAGGATCCCTTCCATCATGCGGGCGCCGCCTGAGGCGCTGCAGATGACGAGGGGGATCTGGAGTTCAGCGGCCTTCTCGGCGGCGCCGGCCACCTTCTCGCCGACGACCGAGCCCATGGAGCCCATGATGAAGTTCGAGTCGAGGGCTCCCAGGACGACCGGCCGGCCGCGGATGTAGGCCCGGCCGACGACGGCGGCGTCGTATAGGTTGGTCTGGCGCTGGGCGTCGGCAAGGCGCTCGATGTAACTCTTGCGGTCCACGAACGAGAGCGGGTCGGGCGACATGAGATTGGCGAAGTATTCCTCGAAACTGTCGCTGTCGGCAAGCATGGCGATCCGCTGCCTGGCGCCGACCTTGAAGTGGTAACCGCACTGCGGGCAGACGTGCAGGTTCTCCTCGACGCTCTTGCGGTAGATCATCTCCTCGCAGCCCGGGCATCGGAGCCACAGGCCTTCCGGGATGTCCTTCTTTTTGCTCAGACCGTTGATGGCCATTGGTTGTTAGTACCTCGGAGTACGGAGTACAAAGAAACGGCAGGGGCGCGTTTGCGCCACAGTGCCACAAGGCCTTTCCGGTGGCCAAGTACTCAGGTACTCCGTACATCGTACTTCGTACTTCCTCAACCGCCCATCGCCCGTTTCGCCTCGGCGCGCAGGTCGGCGATGGCGCGGGCGTAGTCGCCGTCGGGCGCCCCGAAGACGGCCGTGCCCGCCACGATGGTGTCGGCGCCGGCCTCGACCGCCGCCGCGACGGTGTCGGCATAGATCCCGCCGTCCACCTCGAGCCGCTGCTCGGGGCGGAGCCAGGAGCGGATGGCCCGGATCTTCGGCAGGACCTCCGGGATGAACTTCTGGCCCCCGAACCCCGCGAAAACGCTCATCACCAGGACCAGGTCCACGTACGGGACCGCGGGCTCCAGGAGTTCAGCCGGTGCGTCGGGATTGACCGTGACGCCGGCCTGGCACCCGAGGCCGCGGATCCGTTCGGCCATGGCCTCGGGTTCCGCGACGACCTCGGCGTGAAACGTCAGGTTGTCGGCCCCCGCCTCGGCGAAGGCCTGGATGTAGCGGGCCGGCTCGGAGATCATCAGGTGAACGTCAATCAGGAGGTCCGTGACCGAGCGGATCTTCTCGACGACCACCGGGCCGATGGTGATGTTGGGCACGAAGTGGCCGTCCATGACGTCCAGGTGCAGCAGGTCGGCCCCGCCCTGCTCGACGCGGGCGATCTCGTCGGCCAAGTGGGCGAAGTCGGAGGCCAGGACGCTCGGGGCGATCGCAGGTCGCGGCAGGTTGGCGAGACGTCGCATCGCGTATGGCCTCCGAAAAAGCGCGGTCGCCAAGGCGACCGGCGAAACGTTTCGCCGCCGCGCTTGCGCGGCGCGTGTGGTTCGCAAAGCGCCGGCGCACGGCCCGACCTCAGGCATCGTCGAGAATTTCGATGGTCTCGAAGGGCTTGCCTTCGAGGAACTCGAGGCTCGCCCCGCCGCCGGTCGAGATGTGGGTCATCCGGTCGGCGAGGCCGAACTTCTCGACCGCCGCCGCCGTGTCGCCGCCGCCCACAATCACCGTGCCGCGCTCGGACACCTGCGCCAGGGCTTCGCAGATCGCCTTGCTGCCGACGGCGAACGGCGCCATCTCGAAGTAGCCGAGCGGGCCGTTCCAGACAACGGTTTTCGCGTCGGAAACCTTCTCCACGTAGAGCGCCGTCGTGTCGGGCCCGATGTCCAGGCCGATCCAGCCGTCCTCGATGTCGGGGCCCTGAACGTCGGTCTCGGCATCGGCCGCGAGTTGGTCCGCCACCAGGTGATCCTCCGGAAGGAGGACTTCGACGCCGGAGGCCCCGATTTTCGCGAGGAGCGCCTTCGCCTTGGCGATCATGTCGGTCTTGGAGCCGTCCTTGTTTTCCGTCTCGCGTTCGACCTTGCTCTTGCCGACCCCCTGGCCGCGCGCCACCATGAAGACGTACGCCATGGCGCCGCCGATGAGGAGGCGATCGACCTTCTTGAGGAGGTTCTCGATGACGCCGATCTTGTCGGAGACCTTCGCGCCGCCCAGGACCGCGACGAACGGCCGCGCGGGATCCTCGAGGGCCTTGCCCAGGAACTTCAATTCCTTCTGCATCAGAAAGCCGATGGCCCGTGTGCCCTTGGGCATCCGCGCCGGGACGCCGTAGGTCGAGGCGTGCTTGCGGTGGGCCGACCCGAAGGCGTCGTTGACGTAGAGGTCGGCCAGTCGGGCGAGGGCCGCGGCAAACTCCGGGTCGTTCTTCTCCTCGCCCTTGTGGAAACGGAGGTTCTCAAGCACCAGGACCCGGCCCGGCTTCAAGGCGGCTGCCATCTTCTCGGCCTCGGGTCCGATGCAGTCGGGGGCGAACTGGACGTCGCTCCCGAGGAGTTCGGCCAGGCGGTCGGCGGCAGGCCGGAGGCTCAGTTTCGGGTCGGGCCCGCCTTTGGGCCGGCCGAGGTGGCTCATCAGGATGACCCGGGCGCCGGCGTCCAGGGCACACTTGATCGTCGGCATGGCCGTGCGGATGCGGCGGTCGTCGGTGATCGAGAGGCCCGCGTCCATGGGGATGTTGAAATCAACCCGCACCAGGACGCGTTTGCCCTTCATGTTGAGCCGGTCGAGGGTTTTCTTGGCCATGGCGGATCTCCTGGCGGCGGCCCTGCCGCCGCAGAGCAATCGGGGGCGAGTCGCGCGACCCGCCCCCGGTGTGTTTCGTGCAGACGGCCTCAGATAGCGGCCAGTTTCTTCGCCAGGTCGGCCATCCGGTTCGAGAAGCCCCACTCGTTGTCGTACCACGAGCAGACCTTGACGAACGTCGGATCGAGAACCAGGGTCTGCGTCCCGTCGAAGAGGCTGGAGACCGTGGTCCCGACGACGTCGGAGGAGACGATGGGGTCGTCGGTGTACCCGAGGATGCCCTTGAGGGCGCCCTCGGAGGCCTTCTTCATAGCGGCGTTGATGGCCTCGACCGAGGCAGGCTTTTCGAGTTCGACCGTCAGGTCCACGATCGAGCCGACCGGCGTCGGCACGCGCAGGGCGTACCCGTTGAGTTTGCCCTTGAGGGCCGGGATGACCTTGCCGACGGCCTTGGCGGCGCCGGTCGTCGTCGGGATGATGTTGATCGCCGCAGCGCGGGCGCGGTGCGGGTCCTTGTGGATCATGTCGAGGATCCGCTGGTCGTTCGTGTAGGCGTGGCAGGTGGTCATCAGGCCGCGCTTGATGCCGAACGTCTCCTGGAGCACCTTGGCCACGGGGGCCAGACAATTCGTCGTGCAGGAGGCGTTCGAGACGATCTTGTGCTCGGGCTTGAGGTCCTTGTCGTTGACGCCGATGACGATGATGGCGTCGAGTTCGTCCTTCGGCGGGGCCGAGAGGATGACCTTCCTGGCGCCGGCGGTGATGTGCTTCGAGCAATCGGCCTTGTTGGTAAACACGCCCGTGCATTCCAGGGCCACGTCCACCTTGAGTTTCCCCCACGGCAGTTTGGCAGGGTCCTTCTCGGCCGTGACGGGGATGTGCTTGCCGTCCACGACCAGGTCGTTGCCGTCGGCCTTGACGTCACCGGGGAACCGCCGATAGATGCTGTCGTACTTCAGCAGGTAGGCGAGGGTCTTGGCGTCGGTCAGATCGTTGATGCCGACGATGTTGAACTCGCCCTTGCGGGCCCACATGGCGCGGAACACCAAACGCCCGATCCGCCCGAAACCGTTGATGCCAAGGTTAATCGCCATCTTCAGAGTCTCCTTCCGATGCTGAGGGTGTCACCGGGTCCGATGGAAACACCGCCCGCCAAGGCCCGCACGGACCGGGCGGCTGTTTTGACGCCATGCGAACTCTTCTTATAGTCGCGCCTCGCGCAGCCTGTCAAGCCCTTTTCGCGGCGGCAATGCCCCGTCCCCCGCTCCTTGCTTGACGCCGGCCCCAAAATGCGCCATAGTAGTGAAATGGAGCGTGCGGCGTCCCAGGCTGAGAGGCCCGGCATCCTAATCATGAACGAGGCCGGCACCAGGGCGATTCTCGTAAAGCAGCGCGGTTCGGCGATGGCCGACCTCCTGGAGCAGAGCCTCGGCGCCGCGGGCGTCCGCATCATGGCGGTCGAGACGGCCTACGAGGCGATCGTCGAGGCCGAACGCTCCGCCGCCCCCTACCGCTACATCATCCTCGGGGTGGACCATTTCGGGCGTGAGGAGTTCCGTCTGATCCCCGTGGTCCGCCGCGAGTGGCCCCAGGCGACGCTCGTCGCCTACCATTCGCCGGGCTTTGAGTACAAGGGGGCCCTGGCCGACCTCGTCGGGGCCGACCTGGTCCTGGCAGGCCTGGACGGAATCTCGGTGCTCCTCGAAGACCTTGGCCAAAAATCGCCCCCGGCCGCACCCGTGCCTGAGCCTGAAGCCGAAGCCTCAACGCCCGGGGATGAGCGCAGCGAATCCCCGGGGCCGCCGCCCCCCGCGCCGCACAAAGTTGCGCCTGCGCCTGGTCAAGCCCTAACGCCCGGGGATGAGCGCAGCGAATCCCCGGGGCAACGCAGCGAATCCCCGGGGCGCGAATCCCCGGGGCAACCGCCCCCTGCCCGGGTCGAACTCTCCGCGGAGGAACTTCGGCTCCTCCTGGCCGAGGAGGACGAACCGTGACCAGCCGCGCTGTGCACGCCGAACACGCCGACCGCGTCCTCCTCGTCTGCCGCGACGCCTCTTGCCGCGCACCCCTCGAACGGGCCCTCGGACCGCTGCGGGTCGAGACGTCGGCGGCGGAGGCGATTCTTTGTGCAGCGCGGCACGCGCCGCGAGCGGTGGTCCTGGCAGCGTCGGACTTTGCCGGCCGCGAGCGGCACCTCCTTTCGGCCCTGAGGCGCGCCCAGCCCGCGGTGCCCGTCTACATTCTGGCTTCCGCCCAGGACGAGCCGCTCGCCCGCGACCTCGTGGCGGAAGGCGCCGCCGGCTACGCCGTCGCACCCGGTGACGTCGGCCGCCTGCGAGAGATGATCTTTCCAGAAGCGGCAAAGGCCGCACGCCTGCCCGTCGAGGCCGAGGCTCTCCTGGCGTCGCGCGGCACCGCGGGCGGAGGCGTGTCGGGCAATGGCGCAATGTTCGATGCGGCCTGCGCACTGGCAGGCCTGGCGTCACTCGGGCCGGACGAAATCCTGGAGAAGGGCGCCCGGGCCATCCTCAAGGCGGCCGGGGCCGAGCGGGCCAGCGCCTTCGTCTGCACCAACGGCTCCGACCGTCTGGACCTCAAGCACAGCGTCGGCGACATTGACGAGCCGTACGATGCCGAGCGGTCCGCCGCCGAGCAGGCGGCCCAGACCGGCGAGACGGTGACGAGCGAGGCGGGTGACAGCCCGCGCGGCCGGTGGCTCCTGTGCGTCCCGGTCAAGAGCGGCACGAAAACGCTGGCCGCCCTGTGCTTTTCGAGCGGTCGCCGCGCTGACCCCGGCGCCATCGAATCGCTCGCCCGGGCGCTGGCACACCTGGTAGACGCCGCCCGCCAGCGCAGCCGCTAGCCGGCGGGCTTGGCCCGCCGCGTTCCGCGGCTGAGAGTACCTTTCAGGAGGGGGGCCATGGCCCGCGACCTGCCTGTCGGCAACGGCAACCTGCTGGTCACGTTCGACCGGTCGTATCAGTTGCGCGACCTCTATTTTCCGCACGTCGGCCAGGAGAACCACAACGAGGGGGCGACCTGCCGCTTCGGCGTCTGGACCGAGGGCCGCTTCGAATGGATGGGCCCCGAGTGGGAGATTGACCTTCAGTACGAGCCCGAGACGCTCGTCACCCGCGTCCTCTGCCGCCACAAGGCCCTTGAACTCGAACTCGCATCCGCCGACTGTGTCGACTTCAACGCCGACGTGTACCTCAGGCGCCTTGAGGTGCGGAACCTCGCGGCCCGGGCTCGCCAGGTCCGCCTCTTCTTCTGCCACGACTTCAACATCTACGGCACCAAGGTCGGCGACACCGCCTTCTACGACCCCGAGACCCAGGGCGTCATCCACTACAAGGCCCGGCGGTACCTCCTGACGAACTGCTGCGACGCCGCCGGGTGCGGCACGCAACAGTTCACCTGCGGCGAGAAGGAGGTCCACGGCCTCGAGGGGACCTGGCGCGATGCCGAGGACGGCGAGTTGGCCGGCAACACGATCGCCGAGGGGACCGTGGATTCGACCATCGGCATCTTCGTCAACCTCGAGCCCAGGGGCAAGGCGACCGTCTACTACTGGATCGCCACCGGCCGAGTCTACCACGAAGTCAGCCAACTCAACCAGTTTGTCCGGTCGAGGACGCCCGACCACCTGATCCAGCGGACCGCCGATTACTGGCGGCTCTGGACCAACAAGGAAGAGTTCGACCTGGAACCGCTGCCGGAGGAGGCCGTCTGGCTCTTCAAACGGAGCCAACTGATCCTCAGGACACAGATTGACAACGGCGGCGCCATCCTCGCGGCCAATGACAGCGACATGATCCGCGTCAACCGCGACACGTACTCCTACTGCTGGCCGAGGGATGGCGCCCTGGCGGCCTATGCCCTTATCAAGGCCGGCCACAGCGGCGTCTCGCGCCGGTTCTTCGACTTCTGCGGCAACGTCATCCACAAGGACGGCTACTTCCTCCACAAGTACAATCCTGACGGGTCGCTCGCCTCGTCCTGGCACGCCTGGGTCACCGATCACGTGCCGCGCCTCCCCATCCAGGAGGACGAGACCGCCCTCGTCGTCTGGGCCTTCTGGCGCCACTTCGAGAAGTTCCGCGACATCGAGTTCATCGGCAAGCACTACCGGCCGACGATCCTGAGCGCGGCGGACTTCCTTGCGCGGCACGTGGACGAAGAGACGGGGCTGCCGCTTGAGTCGCACGACCTTTGGGAGGAGCGGTGGGGGGTCCACACGTGGACCGTGGCGACGGTCATCGCGGCCCTTCGGGCGGCGTCGCGGTTCGCCGACTCCTTCGGCGAGGGCGGCATTGCCGCGCGCTACGCCAAGGCCGCCGAGCGGATGACCGGCGCGTTCCTCTCGCACTTCTGGGACCCGCACGAGCGGCGGTTCGCCCGGTCGGCCGTGCGCACCCCCGACGGCTACCGCCTCGACATGACCGTGGACGCCAGCCTCGCGGGCCTCGTCCTGTTCGACATCCTCGACCCGCACGACCCGCGGGCCGAGACGACGATGGCGGCGATCCGCGACCGCCTGACCGTCGAGACGCCGGTACGAGGCATCGCGCGATACCAGGGCGACGCCTGGCACCGGGTCGTCGAGGACGCCGAGCGCGTCCCCGGGAACCCGTGGTTCGTTTGCAGCCTGTGGATGATGCGGTGCGACATCGCCCACGCCGCGACCGTCGGGGAATTGGACAAGGCGCTCGGGTGGCTGCGGTGGGTCTGCAAGTGGGCCCTGCCGTCGGGCGTCCTGGCCGAGCAACTCCACCCCGAGACCGGCGAGCCGCTGGGCGTATCGCCCCTCTCGTGGAGCCACGCCGAACTGGTCGCCGCCGTCGTCGAGTACCTTGAAAAACGCGTCTACCTCCTCGAACAGGCCGGCCAGGTGTATCACCTGCACCAACCGGGCCGCCACGCGGAACGCTACGCGACCAGCCACCTGTGGGAAAAGCAGCCGTCGCCCGGCACCCCGGCCGCGCCTCCTGCGCCCGACGACGCTGCCGACGCGTAGCCTCAAAACAACACTTCACCGCAGAGATCGCCGAGACCGCGGAGACAGACTTTAACGTGGGCCTTCGACTCGCCCCACAGCATGAAAATAGGCGACCGCGAATGGCCTCGATTGCCCCGTTTCGCCGGCGGGCTCGCCCGCCGCGCTCGACAAACGGCGCACGCTGCAAGCCTGTACAAGTCCCGCCCGAGGGGTATAATCCCGAACCGGCCGCCGGCGGAATGAAGAGGCGCTTCGCGATGGAAGCAGACGAATCCAAGTACGTCACCCGGTCGGGCCTGAAACTCGAGCACGCCCTGAACGCGTTCGGCATCGCCCTCGCCGGCATGACCTGCGCTGACCTCGGGAGCCACGTCGGCGGGTTCGTGGACTGCCTGCTGGCCCACGGCGCCGCCAAGGTCTACTCGATTGACACGTCCTACGGAACGCTGGCGTGGAAACTGCGGAAGGACCCGCGGGTCGTCGTCCTGGAACGGACGAACGCCATGCACGTCGAACTGCCCGAGGCCGTGGCCCTGGTGACGATCGACGTCGGCTGGACGCCGCAGCGGCACATCCTGGGGCCGGCCATGCAGTTGCTTGCGCCCGGCGGGCGGATCATCTCGCTCGTCAAGCCGCAATACGAGGCCGGCGAAAATGAGCGCCGCTCGGGCGTCGTCCCGGAAGAGAACCTCGGGCCGGTCCTGGCGCGGGTGCGGATGGACGTCGAGAGCGCGGGCCTCGCGATCCTGGGCGAGACGCGGTCGCCCCTTCGCGGCGGAGGCGGCAATGCCGAGTTCCTCTTCCTCCTCGCGCCGGCGCCGACATAGCGTCGTTTCGCCGCCGCGCTCGCGCGGCGCGCGTTGTTCGTCAATCGCGGCGGGCAAGTTTACCCGCCTTGGGAGGGCCCGCCGGCGAAACGCCGCCGGGGTTACGGGCCGACGGCCGGCTCGTCAAGCAGGTTCTCGATCCACTGGGCGAGGACCTCTTCGTGGCCTGGGGCGTACCCGACGAAATGTTTCCTGGCGATGCCCTGCCGGTCCACCAGGACCATCGTCGGAAACCCTTCGAACCCGCCGGGAATCTGGTCCATCAGGTCTTTCGGCCCGATGGCCAGCGTGTAGGGAATCTTGAACTCTCCGGCGAAGGTGCGAACGGTTTCCTTCACCTGGGCGACGTTCTCCGTCCGCTCGTACGCCAGCCCCACCACTTCGAATCCCCGTTCGCGGAACCGCTCGAACAGGCTCACGAGCGCTGGGACCGACCGGCGGCACGGCGGGCACCACGTGCCGAACATATCCACCAGGACGACCTTGCCGTGATAGTCGGCAAGGGAGACCTCGCCGCCGCTCACGCCCTCGGCGCTGAAGGCGATCTTGAACGACGCGCCCGGCGCCGGCGCGGGCGACGGAGGAGTTGCGACCCCGCCGTCTCCGCTACAGCCGCAGGCCCCGATCGCCGCGATGGCCCAAAGACCCAGAGACAGCCGCCATCGATTGTTCATGGGGTTCGCTCCGCTGGAGTGCCGCCGTCTGTTTTCGCCACCTTGAACACGCAGAAATCGCCGCACATCGAGCAGACGTCGCCATGCTCGGGCCGACGCGCCTGGCGAAGCCTTCGGGCCTGCTCCGGGTCGATCGCCTCGGCCAGTTGCCGGTCCCAGTCCTGCCGGCTCCTCGCCAGGCTGATCCGCCGGTCCCACTCGAGCGCCTCCGGCCGGCCCCGCGCCACATCAGCCGCATGCGCCGCAATCCGTGCGGCAATCACGCCCGTGCGGACATCTTCCGGGCGCGGCAGGCCGAGGTGCTCGGTCGGGGTGACGTAGCACAGGAAATCGGCGCCGGCCATGGCCGCCACGGCCCCGCCGATCGCGCTGGTGATGTGGTCGTAGCCCGGGGCGACGTCCGTCACGATCGGCCCGAGGACGTAGAACGGGAGGCCCTGGGTCAGTTCCTTCTGGAGTCGGACCTGGGCCTCGACCTGGTCGAGCGGCACGTGACCGGGGCCTTCGATGATTACCTGGACGCCCGCATCGAGGGCGCGGCGGGCAAGTTCGGCCAGGACCAGGAGTTCCTCGACCTGTGGCCCGTCCATGGCGTCGGCGGTCGCCCCCGGGCGAAGGCCGTCGCCCAGGCTGAGCGTCACGTCGAACTCCCGCGCGATGTCCACGACCTCGTCGAACCGTTCGAGCAGCGGGTTCTCCTGGCCGTGGCGGCGCATCCAGTGGGCCAGGAACATCCCGCCGCGGCTCACGATGCCGCAGACGCGCCGGCCGAGCGCCGCCGACTCCACGATCCGCCGCGCCACTCCGCAGTGGACCGTCACGAAGTCCACGCCGTCCTCGGCGTGGCGGCGGACGCTGGCGAGCATGTCGTCGGCGGTCATGGCGGCAACGTCGCCGTGGGCGCGCGCCGCCCGGGCGGCCGCCTCGTAGATCGGCACCGTGCCGACGGCCACGTCGCACGCGCCCATGATGGCCGCGCGGATGGCCGGAATGTCGCCGCCGGTCGAGAGGTCCATGACGGCATCGGCACCGGCGTCGACGGCGGCCCGGAGTTTCTCGAGTTCGACCTTCAGGTCCGCGTAATCGGGGCTCGTACCGAGGTTCGCGTTGACTTTGACGCGCAGGCCTTCGCCGACGCCAAGGACGCGGCTCGCGCGGCGGCGCGTGTTATGGGGGATGGCAATGCGGCCGGCAGCGACGCGCCGGCGGACGAGTTCGGCCTGGAGGCCCTCGTCGGCCGCGAGGCGGCGCATCGCCTCTGTGACCCGCCCTGCCCTGGCTTCCTCAAGTTGCGTCATGCTCCCTCAGGCTCCAATTCTTCTTCGGTCCAGTCTGGTCGCCCGGGCGGCGCGTTCGGCGGCGCTGACGGTCGGACGGTCCGCCGCGATCTCGGGCCGGCTTCGGCGGCCGCGGTCGCTCGGGCGTCGGCCCGGCGGCATTGCCAGGATGCTTGCCCTTGAATGCCGGCCTCTCGAACGGAGAGGCTGCGGCCAGTTTCTTCAGGTATTCTATCTCCTCGTGGTCCAGCGGTCGAGAGCGCCCGACTCCGAGGCCACGGAGGCTGATCCGGCCGACGCGCGTCCGCACGAGTTCGCGGACCGGGTGCCGCAGGCTCGCGAGCACGCGGCGGATCTGCCGGTTCCGCCCCTCGCGAAGCGTGATCTCCAGGAGCGACCTGGCGGCCCCCTTCTTCAGAATGCGGACGTGCGCCGCCCGGGCCTTGCCTTCGGCCAGGTAGACGCCCTTGAGGAGTTTGTAGACGTCGGCGGGGGTAGCGCGGCCGGAGACGGTCGCCAGGTACGTTTTCGGAACACCGTGGCTGGGGTGTGCCAGGAGGTTGGCGAATTCGCCGTCGTTGGTCAGGAGGAGGAGGCCTTTGGAGTCGGCGTCGAGCCGACCGACCGGAAAGAGCCGCGCCTTGCTCCCGCCCATGAGGTCAACGGCCCTGGGCCGGCCGGCCGGGTCGAAGTTCGTACAGACGACGCCCTTGGGCTTGTTGAGGATCCAGTACTCGGGCCGCTCGGCCCGAAGGCGCCGGCCGTCCACGCGGACGTCCTGCGTCTGAGGGTCGGCCTTAGTGCCGGGCGCCGTGACAACCTGGCCGTCTACGGTGACGCGGCCGTCGGCGATCAACTCCTCGGACGCCCGCCGCGAGGCGACGCCGGCACGGGCCAGGATTTTTTGCAGCCGTTCGAGAGCCATTGTTGGGTCCGATTTTGAATTCTCGATTTTGGATTTTGGATTGGACACAGGCCGCCGGCGCCTGCACGCGGCCACAAATCGAAAATCAAAAATCCAAAATCGAAAATACTGCTTTACCGTGTTGGCGCTTTGCCGGGGGGCGCCGCAACCAGGACGGTCAGTCCTTGCGGCGACTCGAAGGCGTACTCCCCCGCGTCGGCGGGCACGAGCACTGTGTCGCCGCGCACCATGTCGAGGTCGCCCCCGCCCGTCGCCAGCCGCGCCGAGCCTTCGAGCACAACAAGCGCCGCGAACGTGCCGCCCGTCTCTGCGGCCCACGGCCGGCGGTCGAGGCGGATGCGGCTCAGGCTGAACGCGTGGCAATCGACAAGGTGCTCGATGACCAGGCCCGTCTCGTCGGCAGTCTTGCCGCGCCCACCCGACGGCGCAAGGTCACCTTCGAAGTTCGTCACCTCCAGGGCCTGCTTCACGTGCAGGGTCCGGGGCTTCCCGTCCAGGCCGACGCGGTTCCAGTCGTACACGCGGTACGTTACGTCGGAGTTCTGCTGGACCTCTGCCAGGACGACGCCGGGGCCGATCGCATGGAGCGTCCCGGCGGGCACCCAGATAAGGTCGCCGCGCTTGACCTCGCGGCGGACGAGAAACTGCTCGACGCTCCCGTTCTTGACGGCTGCGGCAAACTCCTGGCGGGTGGTGCCCGGTCGCGTTCCGTGGATCACCCACGCCCCGGGGTCGGCGTGTACGATGGTCCAGCACACGGTCTTGCCCTTCTCGCCGGGCGCGTGCTCGGCAGCATAGGCATCATCGGGATGGACCTGGACGCTCAGCCGGTCGGAGGCGTCGATGAACTTGATGAGCAGGCCGAACCGCTTAGTCCAGCCGCTTCGCGCCAGGCGCGGCCCGACGACCGCCTCGGCGTGCTCCTCGAGGACTTTCCTGAGACTCCACCCGGCAAGCGGCCCGCCGGCCACGGTGCTGGTGCCGTGGGGATGGTCTGCGAGTTCCCAGGATTCGCCGGTTTTCTGGTCGGGAGGGGTGTCTTTGCCGAGCAGTTCGGCCAGCCGCCGGCCGCCCCAGACCTTTTCCTTGAGGATGGGCTGCATCTTCAAAGGTTGCACCGATCTTGCCCCTTCGCGAGAGGTCTCACAGGATAAATCTTGTGCATCTTACCAGACGAGGCCCCCGGCCGCACGCTTTTTCGCCGAACCAGCGCAGAGGGGGCAAATCCTTTGACGAGCGGCGACCGGCAGGTCGCCGTAATGTCGTGCCAGGCCGGCACGTGCATGGGGCGCGAAACGTCAGTCCATCAGGTGCTTGTCGGAGAGGCCGATTTCGTGGGCGATGTCTCGGAACTCGGCCTTCGAGATGTCTTCCAGCCGCTTGCCGCGGTCCTGAATCTTTTCATTCAACTTGACGGCCTTTTCCTGCATGGTTTCGTGGGTTTCCTGGCTGCCGCCGAAGAGGTGGAAGTTTTCCCCGTGCGTGATGCGGACGTGGCCGTCGTCATTGTCGAAACCGAGGCCGAGCAGCCAAGCCTTCTTTTTCTTTCTCGGGTTGGGCTTTTTCATGGCGTTCAGGCCTGTTGCATCATGCACACTTCCTTCACCCTATTTTTATCGGCGAATTCCTGCGGCGTCAAGCACCGGTTGCGGCGCAGCGCCCCGGACTGCGTTGCCGGGTGTCGCCACGGCGTAGCCGGGCTATGCCCGGGCGAAGCCGGGGGTCTCGCCCGTCATCGGCCACAAAACCCTTGTCCGCCCGCCGGGGCCGCTCTAAAATGCGGGCCGCTCGTTCCGGCACCTTTTAGGCGGAATAAGGCCATGCCCTACGAAGTGACCGTGAAAGGCCATTTCAGCGCGGCCCACAACCTGCGCGAATACAAGGGCGAGTGCGAGCAACTCCACGGCCACAACTGGAACGTGGACCTCGTCATTGCAGGCGACGAACTCAACCGCGAGGGTATGCTCATCGACTTCAAGGCGGTCAAGCAGATCCTCGGCGAGGTCACCGGCCGGTTCGACCACCGCTACCTGAACGATGTTCCGCCTTTCGACCTCCTGAATCCGTCGTGCGAGAACCTCGCGCGTGTTGTGGCCGAGGCGGTGGCCGCACGCTTGCCGCGCGGCATGCGAGTCTCCGCCGTCACGGCATGGGAATCGGATCGATGCGCGGTGACCTATCGGCCGCCCGCCCCCGAGAAGGAGGCCTGATCGTGAGCCCGGCACAAGGACCGCGAAAGGTCACGCTGCACCTGGCCCTGGACTTCCTGGACCTGGAACGGGCCCTGCGCGTCGCACACCTGGCCGTGCCACAGGGCGTCGACTGGGTCGAGGCCGGGACGCCGCTCATCAAGAGCGAGGGCCTCAATGCCGTGCGGCGGCTGCGGGAAGAGTTCCCCGGCAAGAAGATCGTGGCCGACCTAAAGACGGCCGACGCCGGGCGGGTCGAGATGGAGGCTGCCGCCAAGGCGGGCGCCGATTATGCCACCGTCCTCGGGACCGCCAGCGAATCAACCATCCGCGAGTGCATCGAGGTCGGCCGCAACTTCGGCCTCGGCATCGGCGTAGACCTCTTGGGCGTCCAGGAACCCGAGCCACTTGCGGCTCGCCTCGCCGAGTGGGGCATCGCTTTTCTCGGGGTCCACTGCCCGATCGACGTCCAGATGACGGGCGGCGGCCCGTTCGACCTCCTCAAGCGCCTGGCGGGGGCCGTGGACGTGCCGCTGGCCGCGGCCGGGGGCCTGAACTCTGAGACCGCGCCGGAGGCCGCCGCCGCCGGGGCCTCGATCGTGGTGGTCGGCGGGGCCATCATCAAGGCCGAGGATCCCGCCCGCGCGACCGCCGACATCCGCAGGGCCATTGACTCCGGCAAGGCCGTTCCGACGCAACTCTTTCGCCGCGCAGGCGCCGAGGGCATCCGCGAGGTCCTCTCGCGGGTCTCAACGGCGAACCTAAGCGACGGCGCCCACCGCCGGCCGTGCCTCGCGGGCCTGCTCCAGATTACCCCGCGCGCCAAACTCGTCGGCCCGGTCCTCACGGTCCGGACGGCCCCGGGCGACTACGCCAAGACGGTTGAGGCAATCGACCTGGCGGAACCGGGCCAGGTCATCGCCATTGATGCGGGCGGCGTCGGGCCCGCCGTCTGGGGCGAACTCGCCTCCGAAAGCGCGGTCCAGAAGGGCCTGGCGGGCGTTGTCATCGACGGCGGCATCCGCGACACCGACGAAATCCGGCGCCTCGGCTTCGCCGCCCACGCCCGCGTCGTGTGCAGCCACGCGGGCTACCCGAAAGGCCTCGGCGAGATCGGGGGGCCCGTCCGCCTGGCGGGGGTCGAGGTCCTGCCGGGCGACTGGCTCGTCGGCGACGCCGATGGCGTCATGCTCGTTGCGAAGGCCGCCGCCGTCGAGATGGCCAACCGCGCCCAGGACGTCCTGGAAACCGAGAACCGGATGCGGGCCGAAATCCGCGAGGGCCGGACCCTCGGCCAAGTCGCTTACCTTCAAAAATGGGAAAAACGCACGTGAGTATCAACGCCCCGGCACGGCGCTGCCGGGGGGCCAACGCCCCGCCACGGCGCTGGCGAGGGCACTGGCGGGCAAGTTTACCCGCCGTGGCAAGCCGCCAGTGGCACCCAGCGCGCCAAAGTATGAAAGCCCAACCATGCTGATCATCGGCGAACGCATCAACGCAACGCGAAAGTCCGTCGGGCGGGCGCTGGCCGAGCGAAGCGCGCCGCTCATCCAGGACGAGGCCCGCCGCCAGGCCGAGGCGGGCGCCGATGTCATCGACGTCAACGCGGCCCTCTCGCCCGAGACCGAGAAGGACCTCATGGTCTGGGCCGTCGAGACCGTCCGCGAGGTCACCGACAAGCCCATCGCCGTGGACACGGCCAGCCCCGAGGTCGCGCGGGCGGGCCTGGAGCGGCTCCCAAAAGGGACGGCCTTCCTGAACTCGGCGACCGGCGAGACGGGCCGCCTCGGCCCGATGGCGGCGCTGGCGGCCGAGTTCGAGGCGCGCCTGGTCGCCCTCGCCATGGACGACCGCGGCATGCCCGAGTCCGTCGAGGACCGATGGCGGGCGCTCGACGCCATCTTTGCCGCAACCGACTCGCTCGGCATCGGGCGGGAACGCATCCTCGTGGACCCGCTCCTCCGGCCGGTCTCGACCAACCCGGAGCAGGTGGGCCAGTGCCTGGAAGCGATCCGCCAGATCCGTTGCCGCGCAGGAGGCGCCGGCAGCGTCGTCGGCCTCTCAAACATTTCGTTCGGGCTGCCAAGCCGGCGGCATCTGAACCGGACGTTCCTGGCGATGGCTATCGGGGCGGGCCTGACGGCGGCGATCCTCGACCCGCTGGAAGAGGGCCTGGCGGCGACGGCCCTGGCGGGGGCGTGCCTCCGGGGCGAGGACGAGTTCTGCATGAACTACATCGCCGCCCAGCGCCGGGGGCGGCTGTAGGGCGGGCGGCAGAGTTGACTTGGCCCCGGGGCAGCCTTATGATAGCCTGGCACCGGCGGCCGACTGGGGCAAGCGGCCGCGCGGCAGGCGTTTGACCGCGGGAGGAAGACCGCCGTGTTCTGCCAGAAGTGCAAAAAGCAGATGGCGACCGTCCACGTGACGGAGATCGTCAAGAACCAGAAGATCGAGAAGCACCTCTGCGAAGACTGCGCCCGCGAAGAAGGCATCGCGATCAAGGCCCAGATCAACCTCCAGGACGTCCTTCAGGGGATGCTCCAGGCCCACCAGACGGCCAGCGAAGAGGCGAACCTGGTGTGCCCGGACTGCGGCATCACGTACGCCGAGTTCCGCCAGCAGGGCCGCCTGGGATGCCCGCACGACTACGAGGTCTTCCACGAGCCGCTCGCCGAGGTCTTCCAGAAGGTGCACGGGGCCGCCGAACACACCGGCAAGATGCCGAAGCGAGCCGGGGCCGGCCTGAAGGGCCAGCGGGAACTGATGCAATTGAGGCGCGGGCTCCAAGAGGCCGTCGAGAACGAGAAATACGAGGAAGCCGCCCGCCTCAGGGACCTGATCCGGGAGAAGGAAGCCGCGGGTGACGCTTAACGGCCTGATCCGATCGCCCTGCCAGTGGCTTCGGCCGGACGGTCCCGAGAGTGAGATCGTCCTTTCGACGCGGGTCCGCCTGGCCCGGAACGTCGTCGGGCGGCCGTTCCTGACGCGCCTCAGGCCCGAGGAACAGGCCGAACTGGAGACCCAACTCCGCGAGGTCATCTTCAAGGCGGTCGACGGCCTCGAGTGGCACCAACTCGAAGAGATGCCCGAGATCGACCGCCGGTGCCTGGTCGAGAGACACCTCATCAGCCGCGAACTCGCCGCCGGCGAAGGCCCGCGCGGCGTGGCGATCGACCCCACCCAGCGGGTCGCCATCATGGTTTGCGAGGAGGACCACCTGCGCCTCCAGGTCATCGAGTCCGGCCTCCAGCCCGTCGAAGCGTGGGAAGAGGCCGACAAGATCGACAACCTCATCGAGAAACACCTCGCGTACACCTTCTCGCCGACCCTCGGCTACCTGACAGCCTGCCCGACCAACGTCGGCACCGGCATGCGCGCCAGTGTCATGCTGCACCTGCCGGGGCTGGTTCTGACGCGCCAGATCGAGAAGGTCTTCCGGGCGGCGGCGCGGCTGCGACTGACGGTGCGCGGCCTGTACGGCGAGGGGACCCAGGCCACCGGCGATATCTACCAGATCAGCAACCAGGCGACCCTCGGCCGCAGCGAAAGCGAAATCCTCAAGAGCCTCGAGGCGGTCATCCCCCAGGTCATCGATTACGAGAAGGAAGCCCGCCGCGCGCTCCTGGCCGACAGCCCGATTATCCTGGACGACCGCATCTTCCGGGCCTGGGGCGTCCTCTCGTGCGCCCGGACGATCTCCAGCGAAGAGACGCTGACCCTGCTGTCGGCGGTCCGTCTGGGCGTCCACCTGGGCCGCCTGCCCGGGGTTGACATCGCGACGGTCAACGAACTGTTCCTGATGACCCGCCCGGGCCACATCCAGAAGATGCGCGGCAAGGAACTCGATGAGCCCGAGCGCGACGCGGCCCGGGCCGACTACATCCGACAGCGCCTGGGGGCCAAGTAACCATGCCCGAACTTCCCCTCGGAGCCATTATCGCGATGGACTTCGAGAAGTGGGACATCGGAGAAGAGATCGCCCTCTTGCACCACGCCCGCATCGACCGCGTGCAGGTCTACCGGAACGTCCTTCAGAACGTCACGGCCGAACGTATCCGGGCGATTCTCGACCCCGAGGGCATCACCATCGACAGCCTCCACGCCTACATCGATCTGGAGATGTTCGAGGGGCCGTCGTTCGACCTCTCGGCGGTCGATCCGCGCGTCCACAAGATCGCCATCGAGAGGGCCAGGAGCGAGGCCCGCTACGCCATGGACCTCGGGTGCCGCGACGTCATCGTCCATCCGGTCGGACCCGGCGAGACGGCCCGCGACGCGTTCCGCGAGGGAGGCCTGGCCGCGAGCGCGGAATTCCTCGCCCGGATCGGCGAAAAGGCCGGCATCCGGTTCCTCATCGAGAACATGCCGCCGCCGATGTTCGGCTCCGACGCCCGCGTCCTGAGGCGTATCGTCGAGGAGGTCTCAAGCCCGCACCTCGGCCTCGCCTACGACGTCGGCCATGCCACCATCGCCGGCGACCCGCTGGGGACCCTCCGGGCCATGGGGCCCAGGCTCTGGGGCGTCCACCTCCACGACAACGACGGGACCGAAGACGGGCACTACCTGCCCGGGATGGGCGTCGTCCCGTTCCCGGCGGTCGCGCGAGGCCTGGCCGAGGTCGGCTTTGCCGGGACGTTCATGCTCGAGGTTTACCGCGACACGAAGGACGTCTGGCGGGACCTCACGCCCGAGCGGCTCGAGTACATCCATTACCTGAGGCGCCTGGCCTCGGGCCTCAATCCGAAACCCCCGAAGCCCGCCCCCCGCTGATAAAACAACAACATTTCACCGCAGAGATCGCAGAGAACGCAGAGACAAAAGCAAGCAATTCTGTAACTCCGTGACTCCGTAACTTTATTACTATAATACTTATCTTTTTTTTCTCTGCGACCTCTGCGATCTCTGCGGTGAGATTTGTTTTTGTCATCGGTCGCGGCCCTTCCCCGAGTCGGCAATCTCCACCAGCGCCTCCGGGTACGGCTCGAGGAACGTCTGGGCAAGCAGGTTTTCCTTCCCGAAGCGGACGGCCCAGGACTTGAGGAGCGCTACCGGCACGCCAAGCGGCACTTTCGCCCGCCGATAGGCCTCAAGCGTCTCGATGAACTGGGCCTTCTCGGCCGACGCCAGGCCCTCGCTGACGTGCCCGAGCGCGTGCAGGAGGACGTTCAGGTTCGCCTTGTACCGAGCGGGCCGGGCGAGCGAGCGGCCGAGGCCCTCGCCGTAGATGGCCCAGACCTCGGCTTCGGCGAGGCGCTCGTGGTTCGCGACAACCCGCCCGAGCTGGCGCGTCTCGCGCTCGTCGTAGGCCATGAGGAGCCACTTGTTCTTCGAGTGAAAGTCCACGAGCGCAGCCATGCCGCCGCCGCGGCGCACCTCGCGAAACGCAGCGAGCGCGAAGAGTTTCATCAGAAAATGGTCGCGCAGGACAAAGTTATTGAGCCGGCCCTCATCCTCGACCGCCAGGCCGCCGAACCGCTCCAGGACCGCGCCGCCGAAGAAGCCCCGCCCCTTCCCCGAGACCTGGGCATCGGCGGCGGCGCTCGCGTAGACCTTTACGTCCTTGATGCCGCATGAGGGCGAGCGGCTCTTCAGAATGAAACCGTCCACGTCGCCCAGGCGCCCGAGGAAATCCG
>Ga0315284_10002342_pt1 | contig 27148 bp, 19 predicted proteins | sample YL17G09_16_MG_FD_203696 | JGI IMG/M metagenome (GOLD analysis project Ga0315284, IMG submission 203696) | Sediment microbial communities from Yellowstone Lake, YNP, Wyoming, USA - YL17G09_16 | ecosystem: Environmental > Aquatic > Freshwater > Lake > Sediment | place: USA: Wyoming | collected...
TGGTCCGGTAGGGCCGGATGGACCAGAAGGACCTGTCGGTCCGCTTGGCCCCGTCGGTCCTGTTTGACCCGCAGACCCGCTTGGCCCCGTCGGACCGGTAGGTCCAGAAGGTCCTGTTGCGCCAGTTGATCCTGTCGGACCCGTTTCTCCGGATGCACCGGTTTCTCCCGTAGCTCCAGCTTCACCTGTTGCACCAGTTGAACCTGTCGGGCCTGTTTGACCCGTTGCTCCAAGAACTGATCCAACATTGCCTCCCTGTGGTGTCGGGTGGGGTTCCAAAATTTGAATACCGGGTTTTTCCTCTTTGGCTTTTGGCGGTCCGATCGGAATAAAATGAGCAATAATATCCGTTGTTCCTATCAAAAGAAGAAGAAGCGCCAAAGCCAACCACAGTTTTGATTTGGAAAATATGTAAGCAAATGTATCTCCTGCAGGCACAGGAATCGGGGCGGTCGTCGGGGGTATGATGATGTCAGAAGGCGGTGCGGGTGGGAAAACAGGAGGAATAGGAGTCATTGGGATCGGCAGTATCGGTGGAATCCCTATTTTTTTCGGAACAGACAAAAGGATTGGAGGCTTCAATAATTTTGGAGAAGAAAGTAGGGGAGCTGATTCTAACAGGCCGGAAATTGTAGGTAATTGGTGTGAAAGACGTGCTTCGCCGGAAGCCAATTTACTATTGATATTCCTGATAGAATCCATGGGATTATGGTCAATCCAGCCCTCTTGTACTGCGAATTGGAAAAAGAGTCTCAAGCCGGAAAGCCGGCGGTTGATCGTGGCTATGGGTGTTTTTGCTCCAGTGAGAGACGATGCGTAGTTTTCTGCGGTAAATTTGGTTAGCTGTTTGCACAGGTCCGTATCTGAAGTTGTGGCCGGAACGTTTTCTTCAGTCCGGATCCAGCTAAAAAATTGAGCGACATCCATCTGATAGTTTTTCTGTGTCTTTTCAGACGTGTGTCTTTCGGTTAAAAATGCGGTAAAACGATCTTTTAGGTTCGATTGAGTATGTTTCCTCGCCTGGATATTTTTTATGGATTCCAAGGGAGATAATTTTATCCATCCTTTTGTAGCTGCGCATTGGAAAAATAACCGGAGTGAAGAAAGTGCGCGGTTGATTGAAGTAAGTGGAATATTGGCCTTCTGCATTGACTGTTTGTACGCTTCGATGTTACCGGCCGTAATGGGGTTGAGTATGCCTTTTGAGGCTAATGTGCTTGTGTTTGCAGCAGGAGCGGTGTGTTCCTTGAGAATCCAAGCGAAAAAATGACGGACATCCATCCGATAGTTCGTTTTTGTTTTTTCCGAAGCGCCTTGACCCTGAAGAAACATGGAGAACTCCTGATCAAAAAGAGCTTGATAATCAAGGACATTAGATAACATTAGACTCTCCATATATCTAGTAAACTATTATAATAAACGCATGTCAAGAGGTCAGTTGAGGCTAATTAGAGGTAGTCTGATGTTGTGGTTAAAAAAGTGAATTTTCCGGATTTAAAGCTAGATGCGGTATATTTCACGGATTAACGCAAATTCAATACCATTGTTGGTATAGTCCATTTTATGTTAACGTTCAACAACTATTGAATGATACAGTGCGAGTACGCAGTAATTTTACGTTTAATCGATGGTAGCGATTTTTCAAAAATGATGGAGTATGAGCAGATTGTCCTAGTACGCCATAGTAAATATAGGACTTATAGTATTTATATATTTTGAGCTTATAATTATTTTTGAATATTTCTGATCTTTTTTACGATTATTTCCATATCACAATAGAACTATGAGATGTTTTTTGAAATTAGCACTTCGGCAGGATCAGTGCTAAGCATGTTTTATCTTGTTCTGACGCGATAATTGCTATTTTTTTTGGCAAAGAGTGCTATGGTTAAAGCGGTTACTATGTATAAAATATCAGGAAATAAACCGGAGATGCATTTTATTATAAGAACGTTGTGACGGGCTAAACTCAATTTTGATGGTTGCATTTTATCCATTTATCGCATGGCATTTTTATAGCTTATAGCGCATGCGGGATTTAGATGATCAGAACGATATATATTGAATGATTCTTGATTTATGCGCGCTTTCGCTCGTAGAAAAAAATAGTAATAAACGGGTCCTGCCACCCATTCTCCCCGTCAAATGTCCTCGCTCCGCCGGAACAAGACGGTGGTTAGGCACGTCTTCCGACCGCATAACAATCTTTTACTGTTCTTTCACGACCCTTCGTAGCAGGATGCGGAGACTCCGGTCATTTGACAGGGTCCCCAACGGGTGTCACCCGTCTCTATTTATTGATAAATCGAAGCGCGCGGGGAGCGTAAAAAATTTTCTTCGGCTTCACTTCCTCTTTGAAATGAAACGCATGGACGGAAGGGGTGGAACTGAAGTCCGAAAAAATTTTATATGCGAACGCAAGCGCGCGTAGGATTAGACGAGGACGTCGGACGGGGAAGAGCGTACGTCAGGACCCATTGTGTCTACATCTTGTGTCCCCAGCGGAACCTACTATAATATATAGCATGGATGATCCCCGGAAAGACCGTTATGACCATCAGAAAATTGAAGCTAAATGGCAAAAGGTGTGGGCTCACACGAAGCTGGACGTGGCTGATATAAAGAGCGCGAAACGGCCCTATTACAACCTCATGATGTTCCCATACCCGTCTGCTGAAGGGCTGCACGTCGGCAACATGTACGCCTTCACAGGCTCGGATATCCATGGCAGGTTCAAGCGGATGCAGGGGTATAGCGTGTTTGAGCCTATCGGACTGGACGGATTTGGAATCCACAGTGAGAATTTTGCCTTAAAAATCGGCCGGCATCCCATGGACTACGCTAAAATTACAGAGAAACACTTTTACGATCAGCTTCACCGGATCGGGGCAATGTTTGACTTCACGCGGACGCTTGAGACCTATGACCCTTCGTATTATCGATGGACGCAGTGGCTGTTTGTCCAGATGTTCAAGCACGGTTTAGCCTACCGAGCAAAAGCACGAGTCAATTTTTGTCCGTCGTGCAAAACAGTATTGGCAGATGAACAGGTTATTGACGAAAAATGTGAACGGTGCGGGAATGAAGTGGAAAAAAGAGCGTTGGAACAGTGGTTCTTTCGGATTACCGCGTATGCGGAAAAATTGCTCGGGAATATTCCGAAGCTAAAATGGTCGGAAAAAATAAAGGTTGCTCAGACCAACTGGATTGGGAAAAAAGCAGGTATTTCCATTACCTACCCGGTTGTGACTGAGGATGGGAAGCAAATAGGGGAGGTATCGTGTTTCACGACCCGGCCGGATACCAACTTCGGCGCGACGTTTGTTGTTCTGGCACCGGAACATGAGTTTGTCGCTTTCCTTTGTCATCCTGAGCGTAGCGAAGGATCCAGCGAACAACGTGAGCGAAAAAAAGGCGCTTTGCTAGATTCTTCTCCCGCCTTTGGCGGGATCAGAATGACAAATCTAAAACAAAAAGAAATTCGTGATTATGTTGCTTCTGCCAGACAAAAGTCCGATCAAGAGCGGATCGCCGAGGGAAAGAAAAAGACCGGAGTGTTTACCGGGTTTTATTGTATCAATCAGTTAAACAATACCAAAATGCCTCTTTATATATCAGACTTTGTCCTTTCCGGATTTGGGACCGGTGTCGTGGTTGGCGTGCCGGGACACGACAAACGGGACTTTCAATTTGCCAAAGCCTTTGATACATTCGACAGCAAGAGCTGCTCAGTATCAACCCTGAGCGGAGTCGAACGGGTTGAGTTGCCCGTAAAACGAGTTGTTGTTGGGAAAGACGGTGATACTTCACCTATTACCAAGGAAGAACAGGTCCAAGAAGGTGAAGGGATGATGGTCAATTCCGGATTTTTAGACGGCATGGATAGCCACGAGGCGTCAGTCAAAATGATGGACTATCTTGAAAAACAAGGCTGGGGGAAACGGACCACAACCTACCATTTGCGTGATTGGCTGATCTCCCGCCAGCGTTACTGGGGGCCGCCGATACCCATGATTTACTGTGAAGCATGTGCAAAAGAGGGGAAGAGTTGGTTTACAAGTGATGAAGGAAAGAAATTAGAAAATAGAGCATTGAAGGTAGGAGTAGAAAATAGAAAATCGAAGATAGAAAAAAATTCTGATCCATCTTCTATCAACCATCTTCCACCCCTATCCTCTATATTCTATCATCTATCTTCAATGGCGGGCTGGTATCCCGTGCCTGAAGATCAGTTGCCGGTGCTTTTGCCCCGGATTGAAGACTATAAGCCCAGTTCAGATGGTATTGCACCACTTAGTAAGCATAAAGAATTCTTTGATACAGTATGTCCATGTTGTGGAAAACACGCTGTGCGGGAAACAGATGTATCTGATACATTTTTTGATAGTTCGTGGTACTTCCTTCGTTATCCATCGTTAAATCATGAAAACCGTTTTGCTGAGGTCGCGAACGAAAATTTAGATTCGTCTTCAGTTGCAGGCGCTTCTTCTCCATCAGTTTCATCCTTAAGAGCAAGTGAAGCCGAACAAAATTTTGTTCGTTCCCCGCAAAACTCTGTTTTTCTCCCTTTTGACCCTGTTATTACAAAAAAATGGCTTCCGGTCAATATGTATACCGGAGGCGCGGAACATTCGGTCCTCCACCTTCTCTATTCGCGCTTTATCACCATGGCGCTTCATGATATGGGTCATCTGGATTTTGACGAACCGTTCATTAATTTTTTTGCTCACGGTTTGGTTATCAAAGACGGCGCAAAGATGAGTAAATCCAAAGGCAATGTCGTCAATCCTGATGAGTACATTCCAAAATATGGTGTGGATGCGATACGGCTTTACCTTATGTTTATGGGTCCGTTTTCAGCAGGCGGTGACTTCCGCGACACCGGCATGGAGGGGATGAGCAAATGGGTGGGCCGCGTGTGGCGGGTTATTCTTCGGTCTGTCATCGCGAGGAGCCCCGCCTTGGCGGGGCGACGAAGCGATCTTTATGATAGAGATTGCTTCGTCCCGCAAAGCGGTACTCGCAATGACAATGGAAAAACATCTCCGGAGGTGATACGTCTTTTGGAAAAAACCATTGCCAAACTGACGGATGACATGGAAAAAAGGAGGTACAATACGGCAGTAGCGACACTCATGGAGCTGACCAACGTCATTGTCGATGAAGGAGGAACACTAGGGGAGGAAGAATTGAAAAAATATATTCTCCTTCTTGCTCCTTTTGCTCCGCACATGAGCGAGGAAGCGTGGAATCGTCTCAATGGCAGTGAAACATACACAGATCCACATGATTCGGTTCATTGCCAACCCTGGCCATCCTATGACCCCAGGCTCGTGGAAGATGAAAATGCCACTATAGTCGTACAAATTAACGGCAAAACAAGGGGGACGCTCGCAATTTCCCAAAAGGACGCGAAAAGTCAGGACGTTGTGGAAACGAAAGTTAAAAGCGAGGAAAAATTTGCGAAATATTTCGGCGGATCCGTAAAAAAAACCATCTTCGTGCCGGGGAGGCTTATCAATTTTGTAGTGTAGAGGAATTATCCCAATCCAGCGCGGTAGAGGCAGGAAAAACGGGCAGTGATAGTTTCCATATATGGTTTTCCCAAATCAGCACAGTTACGACATTGATTTTGTAACAGTTCAGTTACCTGTTTTTCAGAAGGATGAGTTTTTTTTCTATGCTCAAGAAGCTTAAAAAGAAAGTTATTTGACCCTCCACTTAAGCATGAATTACACGCAGTATCTAGACTTTGTGCAAATCCATAATCCACAGAAACAATAGGGAATTGTTCAGACATATAATTCTTTTATGATTTATGATTTTATACCTTCCATCTCCTGTTCCTTTTATTCCTTATTACCTATATTGTCTTTTGTGGAGTATATACTAGGGTGCTACCCTCCGCAAGGTTAGTTTCAGCTTCACAAGGCTAGTTTATCCTGAGCGTAGTCGAAGGAGCCTTGTGAAGCTAAGTTTTTCCCTCTGTTTGTCGGTGTTGATTTTTGACCTCTCATTGGTTTCTGTGGTCTAATAGAAGTATGTCCGATGAAGAAGAGAAGGTGCCTCCGAGAACGTTTTTTGAGCTCTATAAATGGTCGATGGTGTTGGGAGCTGTCAGCATTTTTTTCATTCTTTCTGCTCTGGTTCTCCTTTTCCGGACAACCCAAACGACTGAGCCGATCCGGTTTTCAGGCATTGAATCTTCAGGTTCAGCCCAGCCTCAGAAGATTATGGTAGATATTGAGGGTGCTGTGGTCAAACCCGGTGTCTATCGGCTCGCAAACGGATCGCGGATTGATGACCTTCTTTCTTTGGCCGGAGGCCTTACAGATACTGCAGACACTGTCTGGGTGGGAAAAACGCTCAATAAGGCGGCGCTCCTTCTGGACGGCGGAAAACTGTTTATTCCTACAAAAGGGGAAATTTCATCCCCCCAATCTTCTAATCAGGAATCTGTGGCAGGGGCTGTCAGTTCCGTAAATAGCCTTATTTCCATAAATTCAGCAAGTGCAAAAGAGCTGGATACGCTTCCGGGTGTGGGCGAGGTGACGACACAAAAAATTATCGCAGGACGTCCATACCAAACCATCGAAGAGCTCCTTTCGCGCAAAATCGTCGGTCAGTCAGTATACGAAAAGATCAAGTCACAGCTAACGCTGTGAATTTTCAAATTACAAATCTCAATGACCAATACCCTCGTTGTTGAGATTTGGACATTCAGATTTGAGATTTAATAGGATATATGGTATCCGTTTCCACTTTTACCTCCATCATCAACCAGCTCCTCCCCGAGCCGCACGCCGGACTTTTATCAGGTATCCTTTTTGGAACGAAAATGTCCATTGATCCTCTACTGAAACAGGCATTGGTGAGTACAGGGACGCTCCATATCATTGCCCTTTCGGGTATGAACATCACCATATTGACGAACATAGTTTCCATATCACTTCTCTGGATTTTTCCGAGAAGAATCGCGACGTTTGCCACGATTGCAGTCATCATCGGATTTATTTTTTTCGTTGGTCCTTCGGCATCGATTATCCGAGCAGCGCTTATGGGCGGGATAACCCTCATCGGCATTCTTTTTGGAAAAAACGCGTGGGCGCTCTGGAGTTGGGGAGTGGCGGTCATTTGTATGTTGGTTGCCAAACCGATGTGGATTACGGATCTTTCTTTCCAACTTTCTGTTTTGGCAAGTTTGGGTATGATACTATTTGGAGATCAAACGAAAGAAAATAGAAAATGGAAAGTAGGGGTAGAAGCCGTGCCTGCCGGCAGGCAGGATAGAGAATCGAAGATAGATAAACGCTCTAATCTATTATCCATTGTCCATCCGCTTTACAGTATCATTCTTAATGATCTCCAAACGACGCTGGCAGCCCAAACGTTTACCATCCCGCTTCTTCTTTTTACTTTTGGAAGGCTTTCTTTTATTTCTCCCCTGACCAATGTCCTTATTGTTTGGACGCTTCCGATTATTACAGTTTTGGGGTTTTTAGTTGCCACCTGCGGATTTTTTTTCCTTCCGCTGGGACAGGCGGTAGCATGGATTTCCTGGATTTTTTTAGAATATATCATTCAAATAATCACATGGACATCGCGGATTCCGTTTGCGAACATAGGATTGTAATGAAATATATTGTTGTCCGAATGCGCTAAACCGATGAATATATCAAAACGTATCATTTGGTATGCCCAGCTTCGAAGAATTGGAGAAAAATAAAGAATTATGGGTTATTTGTGTCAGTTTGATTTATTGTGTATTTTTTCAATTGAGTCATAAAAGTTTTCAATTTTTGTATAGGCCGCATCCGTAAATGACTTGATACGTATTCTATTTGAAGATGCGGCACAAAGGGCTGTATTCACAAATACCTATGAAGTTATTTGTGAACGGACCCTATGAAAAATGGGAGGTCAGGCATGATTCGTTTGCGCGTCGGGTATTTGATCACCGGAATAATTACAGGTCTTCTTTTGATCCTCTCGTTTTTTGCCACAATTCCCGACGGGAAATTACATGTCATAATTTGTGACGTCGGACAGGGGGATGGGATCTATGTCCGGTTTCCCAACGGAAAAGATATGGTGGTCGACGGTGGACCTGCCTCGCCGAGTCAAGGCGGGCCTGGTAATAAAATCATCGGCTGCCTTTCCCGGCACATGCCGTTTTGGGATAGGACTATAGATATTGCAGTTCTCACCCATCCAGAAAAGGATCATATTAACGGCCTTATTTCCGTTTTAGAGCGGTATCGCATCAATTACGTACTACGAAGCGATATCATAAATAATACCGAAGGGTATGCAACTTTTGAGCGTCTTATTAAAGAAAAATATATTGATGAGAAACGTGTTGTGACAGGATCGCATATTAATATTGGAAGTACTGCACTTTCCGTCCTCTGGCCGACAGAGAGCCAAATTGCGCGGATGAAACCGGCAATTCCTTTGCAAAGTTCAAATTCAGCACAGGGCGTACTGGGAACATCAACGACATCGACACCAAATCTTAACGACGGGAGTGTGGTTCTGTACCTTTCCTATGGTACGTTTGATGTGCTTCTCCCCGGAGATGCAGACAGTCATGTGGATAGGGAATTGAGTATCCAGATTCCAAATGATCCGGACGGAATTGAAATTTTTAAAATTCCTCACCACGGCAGTAAAACCGGCATGACCGACGCATTCCTTCAAAAACTTAGCTTCGCAAGGCCAGGCCTTGCGAAGCTAAAGAATAAAAAACCACTCGCCGTCATTTCTGTTGGTAACAATTCCTATGGTCATCCGGCTCCTGAGGTTATTCAAAGACTCGAATCCGCCGGGTTTCAGGTGCTCCGCACCGATAAAGCAGGGGATATTGAGGTGGTGAGTGATGGGAGAGAGTGGCAATATACGGTGACAAAAAACTAGTTTCGCCAGGGAGACCCCTTAAAGGCCACCCCTTTTGAAGCTAATTATGGACATTCCATGGGTTTTTTTTCTGAAAACGAAAAAATTTGCGTGTCCTTGAAATCTTTTTTTAGCTGAAGAAATGGGTATCGGGTGAAGTCGCCACCGGCTGTTTTTTCATCATAGCCATAAAAGATATCCGTTATCCGGGCATCAGAAAGAAGGTTGTATGCCTGGCAGAGAGGCATGGTTCCTTGGTAAAATTGGAACGCCAGATCTGTTTTTTGTCCGAGATTGATCGTATACACCTCCCGCCCCACATAAACCGTTCGATTGGACGTTGCGGTAATCGTGCATCCGGCGAAAGGAAGCGATAGGACGGCGCCATTACCTCCCGCAAGCGACCCAACCGCCTTCATCCAGCCAATCGTCGGATATTGATAGTCCAATCCGCCAAACAAATGCGTGCTTTGTTTGATGATGGTATATGGGTAGGGAAGTATGGTTAGACTTATGAAAAGAATCAAAAGAACACTGCCTGTGATTTTTCCAAAGCGGTGAAATACCCACATAAGTGATGCAGCAGAAAGGATCGCTGAGGGTACAACAATAGCCATTTGCAGTAAACGTACGTTTGAAATGGTAAAAAGCCGAAAGTATGGAATTGAACTCTCGCTCACCAGACGGCTCACAGGGATTGAAAGGATTGGAATGATAATCCAAAGCATCCAGAGGAGGGTAAGCGGTTGTTTTCGTTTTATAATCGCTCCTCCTGCCGCCAAAGGGAGGATCGGGCCAAGCGCTAAGCAATATTCCCATACGGGTATGGCGAACATGAGGCGCTCATAGGCACGGATGTCAGTCCACGGAAAGACGGTAAACTGCCAAGTTAAAAGACATATGCTCAAGCCCCATAACGGGAGAAAAAGCATACATATGATGAGGGTTTTCCATTGTTTTGTGAGGATGAGCCAAATCGGAAGAATGAGAAGCGGCAACACCAAGCTTGGTGGGTGAAACAAGCCGGCAAGAAATCCCGTTCCTGCCGCCAAAAGTATACGTTTTCCATTGTACCCTTCGCTATCGGAATTGCTACGGGTATAACTCCTTCTAGACTGATCCGCCAACTGGCGGATCGAGAGTAGGAAGGGTATATCACCACGAAAAGACTTGACCTTTACGAACCTGTCGTTCGTGGATGCGATCTGGGTTATAAGGAAGATGGTTATCAACATGAGAATGTGGCCGGCGAGGTGATGGGGGAGAAATGTTGCCCTAATGACGGGATCAATCCCACTCCACCAGGAAAGATAAGTGGAAACGGTGAATGCATTGTTTGACCATTTGATGATTGGAAAACTTCCGGAAAAAAGGATCAGAAAAAGCGCGATCAACCGTTCAGCTTTTCCTTTGACATATCGGCGGATAAACCAATAGGAAGTCAGTGCAAAGAGTATGCCCAGTCCAACGCGGCTTACATGATACATGAGATTGGGATCGGTTATTCCTACGGCTTTTCCAAGAAGTCCTAATCCCAGAAAGAAAAATGAAGGAACCGTGCCAACGTGCGGCTCTGTGGTAAAACGGTTGATAAGCTTTGTGTTGCCATCCAGCCCCTGTTTGATGAAATTTATATACACCGCGTAATCGATGAGGTTATTGTGGATAGGCTGGTACACGTGGCCTATCGGAGTATGTTGCCATTTGCTGATATCCGGCAACAAACTTACGCTTATGATGATCGCAATCAAAAGAAATGCTACAGGCGTTTCTTTTTTGAAAAACGAGGGAAAACGCATCATGATAGGTTTATCATAGCACAGTCCCTCATTTTTTCCTTCTTGACTTTGGAGGAGAAGTGGAGTACTATATCCATTCTTATACCGTCTATTGAGGCTTCCTTCCCTTCTTAGGGGAGGAGACTCCAGGAGACGACAGATCTGGTAGTTGCTTGCTCTTTCGCGAAGCGAAAAGCTTAGCAAATACTATCCGCCAACAAGCGCTCTTCATGCCGTCTTCGAATAGAAGTGAAAAGGCATGAAGGAAGCTTGGGAGGATCCCATTATTTCTCTATAATTATAAGGCTATTCCATTCGTTTTACAGACCATTTTTCCCATCTAGCTTCGAGAGACTATATCAGTCTTAGTACCAACCTAGTCCTAAGAGAGTCAGAAAAATAGGGGTCGTGCGGGGAAAATTAACGTATTACAGGATAGTGTTATTTTTACAGGGTTTTACGGTTAAGAAAAAAGGTCGAAAAACACCCATTTTTCGAAGCTAAATCTGGCACTGAGCTTGTCGAAGTGCCAAAAAAGGAAAATGTCGTATTAATACGCTCTTTTTGATACTACCCATTTTTTTTCACGCCTTTTTTTCCGATTATTCCACACTTTTTATCAATTATTTTTTCAAAAAAAAGCACGCAAAATTTTTTCTACAAAAATACGAGTTTCGCATTGCATATTCCATAAATATGTGGAAGACTCAATAGTTCTTTGAGTCCAAAGCTTAGCTTTGTCGACAAAGCTAAGCTTTTTTACACGTTGGGATTATAAGATTCCCTTGATAACGCGAAACTTGTAAAAAAATTGACTTTTTGAGAGAGAGAGTAGGATGCACTTTATATGCCAAATATAATTTGTCAAAAGACGGCGCAGAACATAAGGAATCTTACTCAAGTCAGACATGACGCAGAAACAAAGGGAATACCAGTTCTTGAAGCATGTACACCAGGCGCATTATTAAATGATGCGAGATGGGATGCGGAATATCATAGAAGTCGTTGGTGGACACTTGGTGGGGGTCGGGCAAATGGAAGGAGAGTTGAGATAGGATAGTCTTTAGCTTCGTAAGGCCTGTCCTTGTGAAGCTAACTTTTTCCTAGAGATTGCTTCGTCGCTCCTACTCCTCGCAATGATAGAATTGCACATTGCGTAAGTTTTGCACTTTGCACTTCTTTTCTAAGTAATAAGAATGAATGATTAGTATCATTATTGCTCAGATAATAACATCTCCCATCATTTGAGGACTGTTCATTATCAATCCATATCATTTCATCTCGAATAATCCATGATTCTTAATGAAAGAATACTAATATTTTTTTGTCACCTTTACAATAGTTAGAACAAACTACAATTATAAATATCTTTTTATATCTTTCTGGACTTACACGGATCACCATAGATTCAATCGTCATTCCGGCCTCCGAGCCGGAATCCTAAAGATGCCGGATCAAGTCCGGCATGACAAGAAAAACGTACCAAATCTGCGTAAATCATATACTAGATTGCTTCACCCCAAAAAATTGGGGTTCGCAATGACAAAATACATGATATACTTTTTTTATGAAGTCTTTTTTCACTCTTGTTTCCGGTTTTATCGTAAGTATAGTCATTGTGGTTCTCGGTCTTTATCTTTTTGTCCGCCTCACACCACCCTCTTCGTCCTCTTTGGTGACCAAGGTTTTAGGGCTTTACAAACCGGAGATTATCGGTTTTCATCCGTACTGGCTGGTTGGAGCCGGCAAAGATTCCTATGCCAAAGACATAACGACCCTCGCGTACTTTAGTCTCGCTGTTGAAAAAGACGGGACGATAAGAAAAGAGGATAAACCCGGGGAAGGAGAACCGGGCTTTGTGATGCTTTCAAGTGACACATACGCCGCAACGTTATCAGCGCATCGGAAAGCCGGTATAAAATTATCATTACTGGTCCAAAACATGGTAGAGGAGGATATTTTAGCTTTGATCGCCACACCTGAGGCGCACGCCACAAAGCTCGTTGAGGAGGTGGCGCCGATCATGCAGAAACACGGCTTTACGGATCTCAACCTTGACATCGAAAGCTTTACCAAAGCGTCTGAGTCGGCGCGCCTTGGGTATGTCCAGTTTGTCAAAGCGGTGAAGAACGAGTTGACGCGATTGCAATTGGGCACACTAACCGTTGAGCTTACCCCAAAATCACCGGTAGAGCTCCATCTGATCGATGTAGCCAAAATCGGAGAGATCGCCGACTATTTGGTATTGATGGCGTATGATTATCACTATGTTTTTTCTTCTGTAGCCGGGCCGATAGCACCGCTTGGCGGGGTTCCCACGACGGCAGAATATGATGTTGAGACAGCTTTAAAAGAAACGCTGCGCTTTGCACCTGCCTCTAAAGTGATTTTAGGCGTTCCTTTGTATGGCTATGAGTGGGAGACATTGAAAAACATTCCGGGTTCAGCGGTCATCCCGGGCAGTTGGCAGTTGGCAACAGGGAAGCGCATGGATGAATTTACGAGAGCCCGCTTCGACTCGGTTGAATCGAGGCGAGCGTGTGCTGATTGCACGAAAGGATTTGATGCTGTTGCCCAGGAACCATATGTCATTTTCCCGGGAGAAACACCCCGGCATTTTCAACAGGCATTTTACGAAAACAAAGAAGCGCTTGAGGCCAAAATTACTTTGGCAAAAAAATATCAGTTGGCAGGCGTTGCGATGTGGGCTGTTGGATATGAGTCAGACGGTATGCTTGCTCCAATTGACGTGTACAAAAACAGTGTTCAGTATCGTGGATTTGGACTCAAACCCGCCATCCCGTATACCCAAATTCAACCGGCAAGTTTGACTCTTTCTCCACCGACACATGCACTGGTTGGATCTATTGCGACCATGTCCGGGGAGGTAAAAAAATTTGGGCGTCAGGACGAGGAGTATCACATATTGGAAACTGTGGGGCCAATTGTCCAGGGGGAGTCGGTCGCAACGGGAGCGGATGGGAACATGGTTATCCAATTTTCCAATGCGATAACCATGCAAGTCGGTCCATGGAGCGAACTTTCGTTTTCGGAACTCCTGCCTCCAAATATTGCCATCCGCCAAAAAGGAGGAACCGTGACCTATCTGTTGATAAACAAAGATACCCCATGGTCCATACGGGTTTTACAGACACTCGTTGTTCTTGAGGAAGGGGAGATGGAGGTATCGGTAGAAGGAACGAGAGCAACGGTCTTGCAAAAAGCCGGTAGAACAGTATTGGGCAATATTGATGCGGACAACAACACAACGACCTATGATCTTTTGGAAGGTAAAACCGCACAGCTCAACGAATCCACGCAAACTGTTTCAATCAAATAGAATCCATCTCAAAACTTATGGTTTCGTGTCATCCTGATGCGCTAGCCGAAGTCTGCCTGCGCTCCGTCGGCCAGAGCCTTTGGCGGCGTGCGACCGGCAGGCAGGCAGTCTTGCTTGTGTTGCTATTTTAACTTTGTGCTATCAACCTCTTGACAACTCTTTCAAAACCATGTTGACTAGAGATAGAGCAGTGTTTTTTGCTTATAGTTTTATATTAAAAATTAAAATTAAACGGAGTCATTCATGCCCGACGATGCGCAAACACCAAACACACCTCTTCCTCCGGGATTGTCTTCAGTGACGCCGGTTGAACCTCCGTTGCCCGCAAAACCCTCCGATTCTGAGAAGAAAGATGGGCTACCCACAGAACCGGCAGTTCCACCAATGTCTCCACCTGTGACAGAACCAGCCTCGCCTAGTGCGACTCTAGGCGGGCCTGCCTCGCCGAACGCGACTCTAGGCGGGCCAGCAGTTCCGGCGACCACACCTTTTCCATCTCCTCAACCTCAGGCTCCGTCTCCATCGGTTGACCCTTCGGCACTTGCCGGGTTAGCAACGTCGCTTAGTGAGACCCCCCCAACTCCCGTTATTCCTCCGGGAGAAAATATTTCTGCTTCCCAGGTTGTTCCTGAGGAGCCTGAACCTCCCAAAAAATCCGGTGGCAAAACCAGCGCCATCATCGGCGGACTGTTTCTTTTACTCATTCTTCCTATCATCGGGTATTATGTAGCCCAGACTACGGATATTACGAGAATTGTACAGCGTGCTTTCGAGGGAGCATACCCGCCTCCACCTCCAGGCCCCACCCATCAATGCAATGGCACGTCGCAAACCATATCTGATTTTGTTATCAATTGTCATCAGAGCGGTCAGGATTGTACAGGATCGCCATATGTCTACACAGTACATGCGGATAAAACGAGCATATTAAAACTTACCTACGTGACCCGATCAACTCATTGTAGTAATGTTTCAGTGCAAATAAAAGTGGATGGGACAGTCAAACACACAACTGGGTGGCTTGTCCCATCTCAGTCAACAGGCCCTATTAATTTAGAGACGATTGCAGCAGGAAATCATACCTTAGCATTAGGAGCAATTGGCCAAACCGGCGGATGCAACGGAGGCACTCTCATCAGCTGGGGAGGTAGAATTACGACACTCTGCGGAGAAGCAGCAGTGACGCCAACTCCCACAAGAACGCCAACTCCAACTCCCACAAGAACGCCAACTCCAACTCCCACAAGAACGCCAACTCCAACTCCCACAAGAACGCCAACTCCAACTCCCACAAGAACGCCAACTCCAACTCCCACAAGAACGCCAACTCCTACCATAACTCCGACTCAGACAGAAACTCCTACACCGACGTCTCCGCCTTCGGTACCAGGTGTTTGTGATGCCTCCTGTGGAGGAGACGGGGATTGTTCCAGCGAATTTGTCTGCGCTACAGTACAAGGCATCAAACGCTGTAGAAAACCGGAGTGTATTGACCAGTTTACCTGCGTCTGTCCGACTGCGACAGCAACGCCAATTCCGACTTCCAGACCAGTTGTTGTTGTCGTGACTGCAAAACCAACATCGGCACCTATTGTCGTGACTGCAACACCAACATCGGCACCTATTGTCGTGACTGCAAAACCAATTATTGTGACTGCTACACCTGCACCGACCGTGATTGCAGCGGCTCCAACACCAAAAGTTCCTGTTTCCGGAGCCCCATCAGTCCTTGGTATTTTCACCATCGCCGGCGGAATTTTACTTTTACTGTTAGGATTATTATTATAAAATAATCCCAGCCACGTTTGATCGAGTCAAACTCGACAAACCAAGTATGACTTGGCGTGGCGGAATTTTACTTTTACTTCTCGGATTGCTCTTATAATTTTGTCTAAGCTCTAAGCTCTAAGCTCTAAGCTCTAAGCTCTATCACCCGCACCCGGTATATGCTTCGGGAATACTGCTTGAATAATCCATACAGTATAATAGGAACATGATGCAATCCTGTATCCGTAACTTTGCCATAATAGCTCATATAGACCATGGGAAGTCGACACTTGCCGATAGGCTGATGGAAAAAACGGGCACGGTTTCGCAGCGTGACATGCACGAGCAACTCCTGGACAGTAACCCCATTGAGCGGGAGCGCGGGATCACGATCAAACTCGCGCCGGTGAGGATGAAATATAAAGCACGAATATCGAATATCGAAATTCGAAACAATACAAAAATACAAAATTCAAAAGATCAAAAAAATTTCGGATTTCGTGCTTCGGATTTCGAATTTTCAAATTCAGAATACATTCTTAATTTAATTGACACCCCCGGCCATGTCGATTTCACCTACGAGGTGAGCCGGTCTTTGGCTGCGTGCGAAGGGGCGCTTCTGGTGGTGGACGCTTCGCAGGGAGTTCAGGCTCAGACGCTGGCAAACCTGCATTTAGCGCAGAGTAACAACTTAAAAGTAATTCCAATTATCAATAAAATCGACCTTCCCAATGCCCGGATTGGGGAAACACGCAAGGAACTTTGCGATCTGGGATTTCAAGATGAAGAGATACTGGAAATATCGGCAAAAACAGGAAAAAATATCGATCAGGTGTTGGATGCCATCGTAGATCGAATTCCTCAACCACAGGGGGTGCCGTCTGGTACTCTCCGGGCACTTATTTTTTCTTCCCAATACGATCCGCACAAAGGGGTTGTGGTATTTGTCCGCGTCGTCGACGGTTCCCTACCCTTTAAAGGTGACACCTTTAAAGGGGGAATACGGTTCCTGGCATCAGGAGCGGTGGTGAAGCCGGTTGAAATCGGGTACTTTACGCCTTCCATGATGCCTTCAGGCGGTCTTTCCACGGGCGAAGTAGGCTATGTCGCCACAGGACTTAAAGATATAAAGATGGCAAAAGTAGGAGACACTATCACGATTTGTGATACAAATCGTGAAATCTCAAATCTCAAATCTCAAATCTCAAATAAGATCGTTCCGCTCCCTGGCTACAAAGAGCCCAAACCCATGGTGTTTGTCGGGCTCTACCCGATACGAGAGGATAATTTCACTAAAGCCCGGGAGTCGATGGAAAAACTTCGGCTTTCCGATAGTGCATTTACCTTCCGTCCGGTGTCATCATTGGCGCTGGGAAACGGATTTCACTGTGGTTTTTTGGGGCTTCTTCACGCCGAAATTGTGCAGGAGCGCCTCTCGCGTGAATTTGGAATTGACCTTCTGGCCACCGCGCCGTCGGTGGAATACCAGATTACGCTCAAGTCTGGTGTCGACCCTGGAAAGATTGGATTATCTCGCATAAAACCAGAAGATAGAACATCGAATCAATCTTCTATCTTCCATCATCCATGTTCTGGTGTCATTTCCATCCAAAACTCCTCCGAATTTCCGGATCCTTCTTTTATCGAAGAAGTGAGAGAGCCTATCATGTCCGTGACCATTTTTTCTCCCAAATGCTATACCGGCGCTATCATGCAATTGTGCCAGGAGAAGCGGGGAGCGTACATTGACCTAGTCTATCACGCTGGGAATGCCGAATTTACCTACCTCATTCCGCTTTCCGAGATGATTGTGGATTTTTTTGACCGCTTGAAAAGTATAACTGAAGGCTACGCCTCGCTTGACTATGAGTTTTTTGAGTATCAGCCCGTTGATGTTGTGAAAGTTGACATCCTCGTCAATCACGAAAAAGTCGATGCATTGGCGTTTATGATTGTCAAAAAAGAGGCGCGCCGTCGCGGAGGAGAGATTGTGGAGCGTTTGGCAGAAGTGCTTCCCAGACAGCAATTCAGTATTCCAATACAAGCTGCCATTGGGGGAGAAATCATTGCCAGAGATGACATCAAACCTTTTCGAAAAGACGTCATTGCCAAGCTCTACGGCGGAGACCGGACGAGGAAAGACAAACTCCTCAAAAAACAGAAGAAAGGCAAGGCACGCATGAAAGTAGTGGGAAGTGTAGAGATTCCCCAGACTGCATTTTTCCAAGTGTTACGGAGGAAATAACCCCTGTTTTCCCATAGTGTTATTTCACATATTGTCATTTCACGACCACATTGTTATACCTATAATAGGTGGACATATGTCTATTCGTATTTGTATTATGAATACAGAGTGAGGTATGAAGATAAATCTCTGTTCTTTTGTTTTTCTCAAAAAAACGATCTTACTGATGGTGATTGTTTTTGTGTTGAGCGTCGCACATTCTTCTGTATATGCCGCGACTCGGTATGTAAACACTGATTCCGACGGGTCAGCCAGCTTTCCCTTCAGAGCATTTAACGACCCAAGTTACACAGCCAATGATTCGTACCAGACATTGACGGCAGCGTACACCGCTGCAACAGCCGGAGATACGATTGAGTTTTCAGGTGGGACGACTGGGAAATCCTACCCAGGAAGGGCAGCTGGAATAGCCAAACAACTCACGTTTCAGGGTTCTCAGATAAGCGGGCATAACAGTACGGTAACTATTGCATATGATGCGACTACTGGCTATGCCTTTGGTGCAAACGCAGACGGAATCATTCTTCAAAACCTTACATTTTCTGGATCAAATACAGGAAAAGCACTGGTTATTTTAAAAAATAACATTACTGGAACCAATATTATTCTTAAAGATGCGGGAGGCGATCTATATCACCTGTCGTTTGCCGCTGCTGCTGGGAACAGTTCGACATTTACGAACCTTATTATTTACGGAAACACTGTTGGCCGGGGAATGACGTTGGCTTCAAATACCGGTACGGCGAATATCAATAACTGCATTATGAATGCAGCCAGCAATGTTGCGGTGTATATGAACTCCGGCGCGACCGCCAGTTTCACCAACTGCACATTTACGTCAAACGGAACGATCACGTCTAACATGTTTTATTACAACGGCGGGGGGACGATCAACACGACCAACTGTTTCGTTCAAGGGTCATATCAGTATCCGCTTGTTCCTACCGCCGGGACCGGAGCAAAGACGTGGAATTCCACCAGTGACATTATTGACGGATTCCCATATTTGACGCGTACGAAGGCAAATATGGGCTACATTGCATTTTCTACAGATGATACGACAAACCTTGATTACTGTATCGCGAACGCCAATTATGCGATAAATACGTACAGTATTCCTATCACATGCTATATATCTCCAACGCAAAGTCTAACCGAAGCAGAAAAAACGAAACTGCAGACACTCTATAAAGCGGGGCATGAGGTGGGTGTCCACACGAGGCATCATAATGATTTCAGTAAGCTCAACGGGATTACCGTCACATACTCAGGAGCAAACAATGATATGGCGTTTGTCGTATCCGGTAGTGGTACATCGTTGTCTATTACGGGGACAAGCGACACACACGGTCCTATTGATTTGACAAACAGTTCGTATGATACATTGGGAGAGTTGTGCACAGCGATAGGAGGGTGGTCAAATTTTGCCTGTTCCGTCGTGACAAGTATTAGCACAGATACGCTTTCCACAAGCCTCAAAGACGCGAGCACCGCCCTTCCGAAAACTGTCGCAACCGGCATCCCGTTTGATGACAGCGCTCTTGCCGCCAACCGCTATTACACCGAAGAAATTACCAATGCAATAAACGACCTTGAGACCGCTATTCATTTGGATCCATCATGCTCCGGTTATACAGTGAAAACCATAGCCCTTCCGTACAACACTTCAAGCTCGGCGCTTAACACATGGCTTCAAGCCAACACGAGTCTCTTGGGCGCGCGTGCTAACAGTTCTATAGGCACCAATACTGAGAAAGTGTGGCTTGGTGCAGTCAATGTGTTTAATGCATATAACAGGCCTGATTATCCGGATTTTTTGGGCGATGGGCTTCAGGCGTCTGTGGAAAAAAGCGCACGCGTCCTTGCTACATACGCCAGTAACGGGTTTTTTACCGGCATGCTCATCCATAGCGCAGCCGAGATGACCAGTCAGCAGTGGGCGTGGATGATGGATGAGCTTGTCAAATACCGCACACAGTACAATATCACCATCAGTTCCTTTGCCAATCTCATTTCAGAAATCAGGACATCTGGCAATTGGACAAATGGCGGTGGTGGTACGTGGACGCGGACGTTTACTGGAAGCGATGATTTTCGGTCGACGTACAATTCAGCGATGATTAACGCTGGGACAACTGTTGCCGGACGGACAACGGATATTTTAGGAAATCCGATAGTGGGAACGCCGGACATCGGGCCGTATGAATTTCAATCCCCGGTTGCTCCCACATCACTTTCGCAGTATAAGTCAGATGGAACTACAGCTATCAGCGCCGGAAGCTGGACGAAGGAGACTTCAGCGGTATTAAAATTTTCTCTCTCTTCCGTCAATAGTTCGGATTCATTTACGCCGCATGTGGAAATTCAGCCCAACGCGACGGCATTTACCAACACCCAGACCAACACGGGAACGGCTGTTGTATATTCCGGCACTGCGGTCACGGGAACGGTTACAGTGACCGGTCTTTCGGATGGGACGATATACCACTGGCAGGCGCGGGGCAGTAATGCCGCAAGCACCGGTTCTTGGACAGCTTTTTTAGGAGGCAACCCCGATTTTGGCGTTGATACGACAGCACCCACCATTCCAGGAACGCCATCCACAACGACTCCTACCGCGACCACGAAACCGGTATGGACATGGACGGCTTCAACTGACGGGAGTTCCGGGCTCCCAACGACTCCATACACGATTCAGTGGTGCGGGAACGCCGGTTTTACCGGATGCGGGGCAAACGTATCAACGTCCACTACAAATACCTTTACTCATGTTGACGCTCTTTCTGACGGTACGTGGTACATCCGCGTCGGGGCGACGGATATAGCTGGCAACATGTCTGATTATTCATTAAACGGAACAGTTGTGATTGGTACGACTGGGCCGACGATTACCAGTGCGTCTTCCGTAGAGTCTGGAGGGTCTGGTACGGGAGTTACCGGAAAAAGTTGTCCCGATGCTCCGCCGGGAGTTAAAGCACCGTGGTTATATTCCGCGGTGCCTTTAGACGACACACACGTGCAATTGTATTTTACCGACGCAGATGATCCGGTGGATGGGTATATTTTGATATTTGGTACCGCATCCGGGGACTACCAATATGGGTCGATATACATTGGCAATAAAGGAATGCGGACATATACCGTTGGCTATCTTTCTCCTGCGACCACGTACTATTTCCGTGTGCAGGGAAAGCACGGATGTCAGCCCGGATCACGATCCAATGAGATTTCCGCAACCACAGATTCAACGAGGAGATGGAACAAACTGGGCATTTCCTCATCAGTTGTTTTGGGCGCAACAGCGCCTCAAACACCAAACGACACTTTGGCTGAAGAGCATAAAGCCGAACCAACGGTTTTTACGGGTTACGAAATGCATGTCAAGGTTTTGAATAGAAATAATACACCCGTAGTTGGTGCTACTGTGACGATTCATTCTACTCCTCGGCAGGAGATCACGGACAGCAATGGAATTGCTCAATTTCAAAACGTAGAACCAGGACAGCATCAGATTTCCATTAACTACGACGGGTTTAAAGGAGAGCAGTCCATTGCTCTGGAAGGAAATACAAAGCGGTTTGATGTGGAGATCAAAGTTCAAAAAGAAAACGTATTATTTTCCTCTCAAGCACTGACAATTATTGCAGTGTTAACTGTGATTATCTTCGTATTGAGTGTACTACTAATAAAAAGCAAATACAGACAACGGCGGAGACCAGACGAGAAAAGATAAGTTATTAAAAAAACAAAAAAAAGGCAAGGAGCGGATGAAAAAGGTGGGTAATGTGGAAATACCCCAGGATGCTTTTTTTTCTGTATTGAAAAAGTAAAACGCTCCGTAGTCCCGTACACGCGACATCGTGACGCGAAGCTGTAAGCTTCGGGAACGACGAGCGTTGTACTGGGAGAAAAGAAAATCCGCCATCCGCCAACTGGCGGAGGCGGAGAAGCGCATTGGTAGCGTCGAGATCCCCCAAACTGCATTCTTTGATGTGTTACGGAAAAAGTAACGTGTGATGAGGAGAATGATATTAATCGGTCTTACCGGTACCACAAAGGATTTGTGCATGAAAAATTTCATCAGTGTTTGCCTGCCATGAAGCGATAATCGGCACCTCATCCAGTCTTTGGAGCAGTTTCATGTGGAGAGAAGACAGGGTGTGGATCGCGTCCGGATTTTTTTCAGCACGAGTGATTTCTTCCAGAGTAAGGTTAATGAGTCGTGCAACAAAAGCAAATTCATCCCACGCCGCAAGTATTTCCGGTATGCCGTGACGGATATGTTCAGAAGACTCTCTTGTTGCCATAGCGCCATAGAGCATACAGGATTTAATAGAAAAAGCAAGAGATGTGATGCATGAAAAAAATCATTGACAACGTTTCTATGTTGACGTACAGTACGTCCTGTCCAACTGCCCGCATTTCATAATACATGAAAGAACTCTGTTTTGTTCCCCATAATGCGCTTGGCCTTGTGAAGTTGCTTCAGCATTGGGAAAAAGATTCTCCTTTGCCAGTTTGGATTTTGTATAATCGAAAAAAAAGGTATAGTCCTCGATTTATTCAAAACAAGAAAAAATTATTGGAAAGTATGAGGGGAAACCCGGATCTTTTAATAGAAATTCTTCCGTCGGGAGACATAACACATGATGATTTATGCAATCCATGCAATAAAATAGGAGGATGTTTAGAGCTTCTCAGTGGTCAAGATAAAGAACGTGCGTTGACTAAGGACTATTTGTGTTTACGTGATTTAGCATTAACGGAACCATCATATACAGTAAGAGATCTGACAGCTCGGTGGCAAGCACTTGCAAAGACGATTGGTTCTTTTTAATAGCAGATGTCCAGCGTAGGGTATTTCTTACAAATGCTTGATGCGCATGCTATTTTTCCCCGTAAGAGATAAAAAGATTGTGGTCAGAATAAGGATGATTCCGTTTACGATGATGACCACCCCGAGGCTTTGCGCGATATTTCTAAGGATTGTTTGTATCCACAAAAAAAGCTCTCCGGTGATCCCGATCCGAAGTCCTGCCGTGTATGCTGAAGCGCCGAGAATTCCAAGAACGATTGCAAGGGGTACGACGCCTTTCATATCTTCAGCAGAGGAAAACATGGTGTTGCTGATAACAAAGAGGAGATAGGTTAGAGCGATACAAAGATATAAAGAAAAAGAAGAAAAAAGCTCTCCGTGATTGTATGCCAGAACCGCATCATTCCACAGGTTCGGAAGGATCCATGACAATCCGATGAGAGCCGTAAGCCCCACGAAAAACGGTGCAAGGCCGATGGCTGATCTTCTAAATGGGTCGGTTTGCCGTAATTCCACGCTTCCCACTTGGACGCCTTCCTCCTCAATTGATTCAGGTGCTAAGTCGAGCTTTCCTGTCTTGACGCCCAAAATTTCCGCGGTAAAGAGGTGCGAGAGTTCATGGATGACGGTGCCGGGGAAAAGGATAAGCGTGATCGCCGACACAGCGACACTTCGGTGGCGGAAAAGGAGGAGAAATGTAGTGTAAATGGATTTGGTGAGCCTTTGTGACAGAAGCCAGAGGCCGACAATCTCAGCAGTGATAAGAAGGAAAAGTGGAAGCATGAGAATAGTATACTCTAAAAGAGTTTAGAGTAGAGGGCTATAAGGGTTAAACATGAAAACTGCAAAGTGTTCATTCTGTTTTCCCTTATGAGTAATTACTATAACTGAAACGTACGTACGTGTGAAGTATAGTTAAATATACCCTTTACAAGTGAGAATTGCTGCGAACATATCGAGATTGGAGTTAAATACCTACCTGAAATCCATCTGGCATGAGGAATTATTAGTGGGGTTGAGAAAGGACTTTGGAGATGTATATAAGTGCTCCTCCTGCTAAGACGCCGGTTGTTACCAAACCGATGGCAAACTTCCAAAGCATTTTGGTTTTTGTATGTCTCAACTTGATCGTTTATTGACCTGTCAGGGTCTGGATGTAATTTTGGCAGGCAAAATGAATGACTTCCGTCATAGCCGCCCTGCGCCTGACGTATAAAAGCAGTGTCTTACAGTGCGTTTTTTTCTTTGAGCGCTTGAAGAGTATTCATTGCCACATCATAGGGAGTTATTCGTACTTCTCTAAACATACAGGCATTTTCCTTCTGGCAGTTTCATTGGATTATATCAGAACCTCCTCTGGATAAAAACCATTGACGTATTTCGTCTGCCTCTCCGCCCGCGAGTCAAGGCGGGCCATGGCGATTAAAAGTTAAAGACCAAGCATAGAGTTGCAAAGATCAGAGAGAGAGAGTACTATCACCCTATTCCTGTCCGAAAAAAGAATATGGTACCAGATATAGAGTTAGGTATTGGGGGGAAAAAACGAAGTATGAGAATCCATGGTGCAGTGGATATTGCGTACAAGTGGGGTTTAGAAGGTCAGACAGTCATCAAGGTTCGTAATCGAATTGAAGCGCGTAGATTAAAGGCGAAAAAGAAAGAATTAATGGGGCGTACGCCAAATAAAGAAGCGGTACTTAACGTAAAAATCAAAAGAACGGAAGAAGAAGAATATAGAGATGAGCAGACTGTCTTTGATTGTGGTAAACCAGTACATTCAATAGAGATTTTCGCACGCGATGATCGGATTAAATTCGTTGAACCTGAACGATCGTAGGATAACAACCCGCTAGATTTAATTAATCTTCATTTTTCATCCTATTCTTAATTCTTCATTTTTTCTGTGATATTATGGTTGTGACGTATGAAACGATTGCGACCATATTTGCTCCCAACACTCCTTGTTCTTCTTGTTTTTGCCGTGTATGCAAACTCTTTGAATAACGGGTTTGTGTCTGATGACATTCCGGGGATTGTGCAGTCGGGAGCAAGCTGGACGTGGAAGTCTGTCTTTACCAGCATCATTTTTTTGACGCATTGGACTGGGATTCTCCAATTTTTCATTTATCAAATTGTGGGTTTGACACCGTGGGCATACCGGCTGGTCAATATTCTCTGTCACGCCATATCCGTCCTTTTAGTCTACAAGATCGTTTTTCAGCTTTCCCGCCCGCCTCTCCAGGTACCAGACGGTACCTGGCTTCGGCAGCAACGAATTGCATTCGTTGCTTCCTCGCTTTTTGCCGTTCATCCTATTATTATTGAATCTGTTACCTGGATATCAGGCGGGGTGTACGCGCAGTACGGGATGCTGTTTCTTTTGAGTTTTTGGCTATACCTTAAGAGTAGAGAACTGGAAGCCCTGCCTGCCGGCAGGCAGGATAGAGTATTGAGGATAGGGGTAGAAGGTAGAAGGTTGAAAGTAGAAAAAAGATTTTTGTTCTATCTTCTAGCGTCGTATAGCATCTATTTTATCGCTCTTTTTTTCTCCGAAAAGGCTGCGGTTTTGTTTCTTCTGTTTTTCCTCTATGAATGGTGTTTTGAGTCAAGGCCCAGCCTTAGATGGCGAAAATTGATGCCTTACTTTATAGCAAGTTGTATTTTTATGCTATTTTATATAACACAATTAAACAGCAGGATAGCGAGCGTTTCTCAGGTGAGCGGCGGAGGAGAAGGAGGAATGTACAATCCGCTTATTCAGCTTCCCATCGCTCTCTCTTCCTATTTTTACCTTATCATTTGGCCAAAAGATCTCACATTGTACCATGAGGAGGTTCCGATTGTCGGCACTGCAGATTATGTATTTCGTGTTTTGACTGTTTGCATGTATATTTTCGGTATTGCTTTCACAGCAGTGAAAAACAGAAAACTTTGTTTCTGGCTTTTGTGGTTTTTGATTCCGCTTCTTCCTACACTCACTCCTTTGAAAATCTCCTGGCTCGTCGCAGAACGGTACGCATATTTGAGTGTGATTGGTATATTTGTACTCATTGCGTATGGGTTTGAGTGGGTATTAAATCAGCATCATACTATAGTTCGCGCGCTGAGGTCTTTTTTCTTGCGCTCATCAATAAGACTACCCTTTAAAGGTGACACCTTGCAAGGGGTATATCATTTTGGTGTATGGATTGTAATTCTCTGCATTTATCTTGCGCTCATCATGCGTACTGTAGTACGCAATCAAGATTGGTATAACGAAGATTCCTTATGGATTGCAACAGCCAAAACCTCTCCCTTGATCCCGTTTACCTGGAATAATATGGGCGATGTGTACAGCCGTCGGGGCGATCTAAAAAAAGCAGCTGAGATGTTCCAAAGGGCAATTGTATTAAATCCACAGTATGCTGACGCGTACCATAATTTGGCAGAAACGTATCGGGATATGGGGGAGACCGGGGACGCTATCCTTATGTATGAAAAAGCGTTTGTTTTCAATCCAAACCTTTGGCAATCCCATGGGGCGTTGGCTGAAATTTATTATAATAAAAAAGACTATCAAAAAGCATTATTCCATATCGAAGAGGCTCTGAAAATAGTGCCGGATAACCAAATGCTCCTACGGGCCCGCGACCAGATTCGAAAAATGCAAAAGTGGTAAGTCCGGTACGTGGAGGTAATCTGATGCTTCACCAATTGGCAGATATTGATGCGCCATAGTACGTTTTACCTGCCTATGCAAAGATAATGTACGCATAGGCAATTCTTATAGGATAACCTTACCACATCTAATCTAATCACATTCGTCAAAAGGCGATATGCGGAAATATTGACATCTTTGATAAGATTATAGGGGATATATATCAATAAAAAAGACTATCAAAAAGCATTATTTTATATCAAACAAGCACTAAAAATCGTTTCCAATAACCAACAGCTTCTTCAAGCTGCTCGGGAATTAAAAAAAACTTCAGTAGCAGATTCTCTTTCTTCAACAATTGAACAACCCGTCTTGCGTCGATTCAGCGTCTTCGCGAGTCGAGGCGGGTGAAACAATGGAACAATTGTGTATGAAAATACATTATTGGTCTTGACATCGTTGCCCCTTCGTGCTGTGATGGATAGAGTACACTGATTACTTTTTGTATACGCCAGGTAGTAGAGTTTCGACACGCTTTTGTCCTTTGCAATAAACAGAATACTATCTGGTTTCAGAAAAAGAACGTATTAAAAAGATGAATGGGAGGTTTCGACAGCGTAAAATGCAAAGGTCGAAACTTCACTACCTGGTACGCCAGGTAGTAGAGTTT